>OZSS01001105.1_pt1 | contig 12669 bp, 9 predicted proteins | sample 1779911 | NCBI WGS metagenome assembly OZSS01 (sample SAMEA2603589, study PRJEB24840) | metagenome | biome: Water; feature: Photic zone; material: Seawater sample | place: Mediterranean Sea | collected 2013-11-12 | depth 10 m | reverse complement strand
GGCCTCCGTTAATTGCTCATAGGTCAGGTATCCGTCCTCTTTTCCCTTCTCTATTAATCTCTTCTGCTGGGGAAGCGGTGCTAGAGATCTATCAAGATCATAACTTCGAAGTTGAGATAAAATCTGACAATTCTCCTCTGACCATTGCTGACAAAGAAGCTCACAGAATTATATGCGAAAAGCTAAATACTGACTTTCCAAGCCTTCCCATTCTATCAGAGGAATCTGAGGAAATAAGTTTTGAGGAGAGAAAAGATTGGAAGACTTTTTTCTTAGTCGATCCTCTCGACGGAACAAAAGAGTTTATAAACAGGAATGGTGAATTCACAATTAATATTGCTCTGATTCATGGAATCGAGGCGATAGCAGGGGTTGTTTACGTTCCTGTAGATTGCAAGCTCTATTACGGAGACACTATATCTCTCAAGAGCTTCCTGGATTTTGAAGGCGCAAAAAAACAGCTGTTTACAAGAAACCTCCCCATGGATCTCCCAATAAAAATTGTGGCTAGCAGACGGCATGGCCAGCAAAAACTTGAAGAATTTCTAGACCAGGCCGAGGATCTTTTCCCAAGCACCAATGTTATAAATATTGGAAGCTCGATTAAACTATGTTTACTTGCAGAGGGTAAGGCAGATTTTTATCCTCGCTTCGCGCCTACCTGTGAATGGGACACCGCTGCCTCACACGCTATTGTTAAGGCGGCTGGTGGAGATGTGCTTGATTTGAACCTAGAACCTCTTCGGTATAATACCAAAGAAGATTGTCTAAATCCTAGCTTTGTTGTAGTAGGAGATCTAAATATTGATTGGAAAAGCCTTTTTCCGTCGCTTTTCAGATTTGAGCAGTAACTTTGGTCTCATCTAGCGAAGCTGCGTTTGTCTTCATCCTGCCGAGGAGAACACTGTATGAGCATACAGCTTTCGCTAGAGAGGGGATCAATATACATATAGTTTTTTGTAAAGGAAAGATCGAATAATGGAGATTTCTTTGACTACTATGGACAAAACTTAAAAAAGTTGCGATTTCAGACGAAATAAAGTCTCGATACAACAAATTCCTCGATAGTTAACCATCAAATATCTAGAAAAGCTGAAAATCGAACCAAGATACCCAAGTTTTTAAAAAAAATAAGGGGTCAGATCTTGAATTAAACCCTAGTAATGAAGTATTTTAGAATCTAATTTGTTCAGCTCTATTATGTATTTTTCGACTAGCATCCCTTTTTTGCGCGAAGAACTTTAGAAAACTAAGTATTAAGAAGTCGACTCAGAGAATAAACGTTTTTCTGTCCGTGGGCGGAACTTACATTTCATCATTTTTTTTTAGGAGTGGCCACTATGAATAATTCAGATGAGAGCGAATTCAGCGGAATAATTGACGAAGATAACTTTCAAGATCGAGCCGATGAGCTAGACGTATTAGCGGAGCTTACTGGTGGAAAAAAGTTTGATGACGATGAGGATGAGGGACAGGAATCCCAGCTGAAGAGATTAATAGAGAAGGGAAAAGAGGACGGATACCTGACCTATGAGCAATTAACGGAGGCCCTGCCAAAGAGCGTAGAAGAAACCGACGCGTTTGAAAATATCGTGCTTATGTTTGAGGAAATAGGAATTTCCGTTGTGGAATCAGGGAGCGATCCTCTGGTCGTAAAAAATGAAAATGAGGTTCAAGAAAGCTCGGAAGAGCCTATCGTATTAGGTTTAGATAGCGCTGTTAAGACTATGGACCCTGTGCGAATGTATATGCGCGAGATGGGCACAGTTCCTTTGCTCACTCGCGAGGGCGAGATAAAAATCGCAAAAAGAATTGAAGAGGGGATAAGAGAAACCATGTCAACAATATCTACTTATCCTGGGACAGTTGAGTACGTCCTAAAATCTTATGAAGACATAATAGAAGAAGGAGGGGACGTTTCTTCAGCAATTGCAGGATTTTTAGATCCAGAGGATGAGATTCCAGATATGAGTGAAGTTGCGGAGGCGAAATCCTCTGGGAATTATCAAGCCTCCGAAGGAGATAATATTGGGAAGCTTGATCACGATTTAGGTCACCTGAGGTTTAAGCAGTTAAAGAAATCATATGATGCTTATCAAAGGGCTCTTAGAAAAAACGGTAAAGACTCTGAGAAAACTAGAAAAGTGCTTTTCCAGCTCTCGGAGACTTTCAGCTTTTTTAAGTTAGTTCCGGCAATTATGGATCCGGTTTTAGAGCTGATCCGACAAGATATGGGACAGATTAGAGCTCAAGAAAAACACATAAGGGATCTTGCAATTAAGAAGGGGAAATTATCCAAAGATTCGTTTTTGAGTCTTTACGTGGGGAATGAAACAGATCTAAATTGGATAGATAAAGCGATAAAAGACAACCCAAAGTGCAAAGATCAACTTTTAGCTGTTCGCATTTCCCTTCGACACTCTACTAAATTGATTAAACGAGTAGTCGAAAGAACGTCAATGGAAATCGCAGAAATTAAAGACATAAATAGGCGATTATTCTTAGCCGTTGGAAAAACCCGGAGCGCTAAAAAAGATATGATTGAGGCAAATCTAAGATTAGTTATATCGATAGCCAAGAAATACACAAACCGCGGGTTACATTTTCTAGATCTTATTCAGGAAGGTAATATTGGACTAATGAAAGCAGTAGATAAGTTTGAATATAGAAGGGGTTTTAAATTCTCGACTTATGCTACATGGTGGATCAGGCAAGCAATAACTCGTTCAATATCGGATCTTGCTCGAACTATACGTGTCCCCGTGCATATGATGGAAACGGTTAACAAGCTTAATCGACTTACTCGTCAATTAGTTCAAGAGCTAGGTCGTAACCCTACCATCGAGGAGTTATCCGTAAAGATGGAACTCCCCGAAGACAAAGTTCTTAAGGCTTTAGATGTTGCAAAACAACCGATTTCTCTGGAAACGCCTGTAGGAGATGACGATGACTCCACAATGTGGAATCTGGTCAGCGATACTTCCGCTGAATCTCCGTTAGATCATGCGTCTGATAAAGGTCTTAAGCAAACCACAACTGATGTTCTAACCGCATTAACTGATAGGGAAGCAAAAGTTTTACGGATGCGGTTTGGCATAGACATGAATACTGACCACACCCTAGAGGAAGTTGGTCGCCAGTTCTCAGTAACTCGAGAGCGAATTCGGCAAATTGAAGCAAAAGCGCTTCGTAAGCTCAGGCACCCCGCCCGCTCTGAACAACTAAAAAGCTTTATAGAGGGCAACAGTAACTAGTTTTTACAAAGTGAAATTGTAAGGTGGAATTCCTTGGGTTGGTGAGGATTTCCGTATGGATGGGTCAGTCAGCCAAGGTTTAATAGGATGAAAAGTAATACCTACTTTACCCACTTGCTAGAGAGTTAGGGAAGAAACCCAGAGTCTATCTCTCTAGTTTCCATTAGATTTTCTAGTATGCTGCTTTGGAATACTAGAGGAATGCCATATGAAATCAAAGTTATGCTCAAAATTAGATATCGAATTTCCATTGATCGCTTTTTCTCATTGTCGAGACGTGGTGGTTGAAGTCTCGAAAGCCGGTGGGCTTGGGGTCTTGGGCGCCGCCGGATTTTCTCCGGAACAGTTAGAAATAGAATTATCTTGGATTGATCAGAATATTGAGGGCGCTCCCTATGGAGTAGATCTTATTGTACCCAATACGATGGCTAATCAGGATGAATCTAAAACGGGTTCGGAACTTCAAGCAATGGTTCCTCAATCTCACAGGTTTTTTGTCGAGGAGACACTAGCAAAACATGGTATCGATTCATCGAACTTGTACGGTAGTTCGGATGGAGGGAATAGAGGTTTTCTGGGGGAAAAGAGCTCCGATAACATATTAGACATTGCTTTTAGTCATCCAATAAAAATAATCGTCAATGCTTTGGGAGTGCCTCCTTTCCGAATGCTTGAGCTCGCAAAAGCAAACAATGTGGCCTGTGGAGCTTTAGTGGGAAATAGACAGCAAGCGATAAAACAGGTTGAATCCGGAGTGGATATTATTATTAGCTCTGGAACCGAAGCGGGCGGACATTGTGGCGAAATATCTACGATGGTGCTGGTGCCTGAGGTTGTTCAGGCTTTGCAGGGTTTTGAAGATGTATCCGTTCTTGCGGCCGGGGGTATTGTTACGGGTCGCCAAATGGCTGCTGCTATGGCTATGGGAGCAGATGGTGTATGGACGGGCTCCGTTTGGCTAACGACCGAGGAGGCAGACACGTCCCCTTCTATTAAGAACAAGCTTCTTACGACAGGGTCAAACCAAACAGTTCGAACTCGAAGTAGGACTGGGAAATTTTCCCGTCAGATAAAATCTCCCTGGACTGACGCTTGGGAGCAAAAAGGGGCACCCGAGCCTCTTCAAATGCCTTTGCAGTCTCTTGTGAGTGAGCCGGCCCTAGCAAAGATAAGTAAGTTAGCCGAATCTGGAGACTCTAAAGCACAGTCTCTGAACACATATTGGGTTGGGCAGGGGGTTGGCCTAATGAGTCAACCTTCTAGTGCTAAACAAGTCGTATATGACTTTATGAGTGATTTTCTGGATGCAAGCGATAGGCTGAGTGAGTTGACAAAAGACTAATTTTCCTAAAATTTTATCGAAACCAACTCAGCCAGAGACTGAATTGGTTTCAATATTTTTAATAGTTTTCACTTACTTAGCTGAAGGAGCTCCATTACCTCCAGCGAATTCAGGGTCGGGCTCATTACCGAGTAATATAGATCCCAAATCCTGGTACAGTGGGTGTGCTACCCATCGGTGAGTTGCCGCTGCGTGGGCATCTCTAAGTTTTCTTTCCAGAGGGCTATACATCCTCATGCCCGTAGTGCCTGCAGTGTTGTGCAGAAGATCCACTACCTTCATGCACTCGTTAGAAGCGTGCACGCAAGCTAAACGGGCGTCTTGGGTCGTTTTAGCTCCAGGGAAATCTGCTCCTTCTCTAAGCTCGTCTTCCACAGCCTCCATGGTCTCCATTAGCCAAGACCTGCATGAGCGATACATAGCCTCTGCCTCACCCATTCGAAATTGAGCGATTGGCCTATGGGCTAAAGATTTGGAGGCAAGCATCGGTATCTTGTTCTGAGCTATATCAGAGAAAGCTTCTAGGGCCCCCTTTGCTACTCCAAGTGCTACTGCTGATTTGTTATAGGCCAATCTCAAAGGGACTGGCATTCTGTATACCGGGTTCTCGTAATGGGCTGGTGTGACAAACAAATCTATCTCCGTATACTCGGCTGGACAGATTCCTCCTTCAGTTTTTACGTCGTCTGAGCCGGAACCTCTCATTCCCGCAACATCCCAAGTTCTAACAATTTCCCACTGGTCTCGAGGTAAGAACCACATTTTGAAGATGGGCATCCCGTCTTCGCCGAGTTCAGGCGCATCACCCTTCATAAGCGGCGCTCCTATGAAGCAATAAGTAGCGTTATGGCACCCAGAAATAAAGGTGTTTTGACCCCAAACCTTCACGCTACCATCTTTCTGCCTTTCAGCCCGAGGGGGTTTTGTGCCTGGGCCACCACCACCGCACATTACGACTCTGGGGTTTTCAAGGTAGATTTTCTTTGCCAATTCTGGATCCATGCCACCTACCGCCATGGCGTTTATCTCTGACCCTAGCATAACATTCCAAGACACTGAGGCATCTATGGCACCTAGGTGCTCTAGAACTTCTATGGTTTCCATGGAACTCGCGTTATCCCCTCCCATTTCGGTTGGCAACGCAAACCTAAAGAATCCCTCATCCACTAGATCTGATACTATCCAGTCAGGGAGACGCTTCATTTCCTGAGCTTCTTCCCCTGCCTTGAGGATGTCTTCTCTCATGTGTTCAATCTTATCTAATCTCTGCTTATGAACGTCGCGAAGCATTTATCTGCCCTTTAAGAAAGTTGTAGTGGGCTACAGTGTAGTCAGATTTCACCCAAAAATAAAAGGTTTAAAACAAATTGTTAGCTGAAGATGGAGTCAATACTTAACTTTTCTTTGGACATTAATTAGATAAAATCTTTATATCGGCTGTTCAGCGAATTTCATTTGCTTTTGAAGGCGATTATTTTGCGTGAAATTAATTGTGTCTGCCCGCTCGTTTCATCCAACAGCAATAGTCTGTGCGAAATTTGGTCTAAAAAGGTATTATTTTGTTTGTTATAAATGTTTGTTAGAGGTGAGAGCGTAATAGATGGATCTAAAAGAAAAAAATATAGTTGTAACGGGTGGTGGTCAAGGTCTCGGTTTGGCGATGGCGCTAGAGTTTGCGAAAGTCGGAGCAAATTTGTCCTTAATTGATATAAACGAAGCTCCTTTGAAAGAAGCTGTTAGCCAGTGCGAAGCGCTTGGAGTCAAGGCAACCAGTTATATTTGTAATGTGTCGAAAGAAGGCGAAGTAATTGCAGTTTTCGATGAGATTGAAAAGGATCACGATCAAATTCATGGTTTGATCAACAACGCGGGTATCCTGCGAGATGGTCTCCTTATAAAAGTAAAAGACGGTGAGATTCAGAAGCGGATGAGTCTAGGAGAGTGGCAGGCAGTGATTGATGTCAATTTAACCGGAGTTTTTCTTTGTGGACGGGAAGCTGCAACGAAGATGATAGAAAATCAAGTTCCTGGTTGTATCATAAATATCTCAAGTATCTCGAAGTCAGGTAATGCTGGACAGACTAACTATTCGGCCGCAAAAGCCGGTGTGTCTGCTATGGCAACAGTATGGGCAAAAGAGCTAGCGAGGTACGGCATTCGGTCTGCAGCAATTGCGCCGGGGTTTATAGCCACGGAGATGGTCGCAGGAATGAAACCTGAGGCATTAGAGAAAATGTCGTCTGGAATTCCGTTGAAACGTTTGGGGGAACCCTCAGAAGTTGCTCATGCTGCGAGGTTTATAATGGAAAATGATTACCTAAGCGGTCGCGTGGTAGAGCTTGACGCAGCATTGAGGCTTTGAGCATTTCCAGTTTCCTCGGGGAACGCCGAGGAAACTGGATTTAAACTAAATTCAACTAGCCGAACTGGCTCATTGTGTTTTCATTTCCCCCGGCGAGCAAAGCATTTTCGCCGGCAAAGTACTCTTTGTGATGGTCTCCTATGGTGGTTCCGGCCATTTCTTGGTGTTTAACCACGTTCATATTTCTTCTTATTTCCGTCCTTTGCACGCCTCTTACGTAGGCAAGCATGCCATCAGTTCCGAAGTAGCCTTCAGCAAGTGTATCGACGCCGAGCGCTGTTTCGTGATAAGTCGGAAGCGTAATCAAATGATGAAAGATACCGGCTTCCCTCGATGCGTCTGCCTGAAAAGACTGAATGTACTCATCAGCTTTGATGGCTAGCTCAGAATCGTCAAGCTGGGCACCCATTAGCCCCAAAGGATCCTGAGAAGGGTCAGGGTATCCTGAAAGATCTTTTCCTTGCGATTTAAACTCTTCATAAACTTGTTCTCTAAACTTTAGTGTCCAGTTAAACGACGGAGAGTTGTTGTAAACTAGCTTTGCATCTGGAATCGCCCCTTTGACTCGGTTGACCATCTCTGCAATTTGAGCAACGTTTGGGCGCTCAGTTTCTATCCAAAGCAGATCCGCTCCGTGCCGCAAACTTGTTATACAGTCTAAGACTACTCTATCTACTCCGGTTCCTTCTCTAAAAGCATAAAGCCCGTTGTCTAGTCTAACTGGTTTTACCAGCTTACCTCCCTGATGTAATGTAATGTCGTGCTCTTTTAATTCTGCTACATCATTTATTTCTTCAGTTTCGAGAAAAGAGTTGTATTGACTGGCTAGGTCGTTCGGTTCTTTAGAAACTGGAACCATTTGTGTTAGTCCAGCACCCAGGGAGTCGGTTCTTGCCACAATAATCCCATCCTCTATCCCAAGTTCCAGAAATGCGTACCTAACCGCATTCACCTTGGCTAGAAAAACTTCGTGAGGGACGGTAACTTTTCCTGCCTGATGCCCGCACTGCTTCACCTCCGATACTTGGTTTTCGATTTGAATGGCACAAGCTCCCGCCTCTATCATTTGTTTGGCAAGCAAGTAAGTTGCCTCTTCATTACCAAAGCCTGCATCAATATCAGCAATAATTGGTACAACATGACTTTCGAAATTATTAATTTTGTCAAGCAGATCAGATTCTTGAGCAGAATCATTGTTGGATCTAGCGTCGTCTAGCGCGGTGAATAACCTCTCTAACTCAACTGCATCGGCTTGCTTTAAAAACGTATATATTTCTCCTATGAGAGATGAGACAGAGGTTTTTTCATGCATACTTTGGTCGGGCAAGGGTCCGAATTTGCTTCTAAGAGCAGCAACCATCCACCCCGAAAGGTAAATATATTTCTTACTAAGAGTTCCTAGGTGTCTCTTAATTGCGATTGCCTTTTGTTGAGCCACAAAACCGTGCCAGCATCCCAAAGACTGTGTGTAATGAGAGGTGTTGCTATCATAATCAGCCATGTCTGCTCTCATAATAGAAGCGGTGTGGCGGGCAATATCTAACCCCGACTGAAACCTATTTTGTAATTTCATTCTCACAGCATATTCTGGATTAATACCATTCCACGCGTCCCCTTTCTTTGTGCAAAGATTTTCCATTTCTTTAATTTCTGTAAGATAGTCAGTCACTAGTCACTCCTCATTTAAAAACTTGCCAAGGTTACCATTTCAGCAGGGCACGTTGATTGGAATAATAGGAAGGAATCATATTCCATTTATTCATCAATTGAATTCAAAGATCGATTAACTAATAGCTCTTTTGGTTTTGCTGTTTGCCCCTGATAAGCTATCACTTAAATGAACTCTCTCTCAGGTCTCTATGAAGGTTGTGAGCGTCAATGTTGCTAGTGTTGCTGGAGAAATTTCAGCGGCCGCGAAGCGCAAAGTTAAAACAGGTATTTATAAAAAACCTCAATCCCACAGAGTTCAAGTAGGATCTCAAGGTATCGAAGGAGATTTTATCTGTAATCGTAAGCATCATGGCGGCAAAGATCAGGCTATTTACGCCTATAGTACGAAGGATTACGCGTTGTGGAGTCTATCACTGAATTCTCTTCTCGGGCCCGGTGCTTTCGGCGAAAATCTCACTATATCTGGTATAGATTTTAGCGCCCTCTGTATTGGCGATGTTCTAGTACTCCCTGATTTACAGCTCCAAGTCACAGCGCCAAGGACTCCCTGTCGAACGCTCTCCTCGGCGATAAAACAAAAAAATTTTTCCAATAAATTTAACAAAGCCAATCGTCCAGGAGCTTATTTCAGGGTGACCTTAGAGGGTACGGTTGGTGAGGGCGACGAAGTTAAATTGAAAAATTTCAAAGATGGTGCGCGCGTAACGTTGGCTAAATTTTTTAGGGACAAGGGAGCAAAACTTGGGAGGGAAGATTTAGAAAGATACCTCCGTTTACCAATCGATGAAAGATCCAGAAAAAAATTTGAGTACCAAGTAACAAAGCTCGAATAGATCTAATCTAAATATTTCGGAGAAATTTATGGAAGGAAAACGTGTTTTTATTACTGGCGGAAATAGTGGTATCGGTTTGGTTGCTGCTTCCGAACTCGCAAAACAGGGCGCAGAAATTGTACTCGCTTGCAAACCTTCAAAGAAAACTGATTTAGCAGTTTCTTTCCTCAATTCTGCCTCTTTGGTGCCTGTTATAAATTTAGATGTTGACCTTGCAAGTCTTGGGAGCGTTCGGAACTTGGCAGCACGGTTTTTGGAAAAATATGACTCTCTTGATGTTCTGATCAATAATGCTGGCATTTTCCCGCCTAAGCAGAGATTTACTCTAGATGGTTTTGAAATGCAGTTCGGTGTAAATCACTTAGCCCACTTTTTGTTGACTAATCTTCTAATAGACTGTTTAGAAAAGACCTCGCCTAGTCGTGTTATAACGGTGTCATCGATGCTTCATAAAAAAGGGGAAATAGCTTTTGACAGTTTTAGAGGTTATGAAAAATATAATAGTTCTGTAGCCTACAATAATTCTAAGCTATGTAATGTGCTATTCGCGTTAGAACTCGCTTCTCGCAAAGTAGGTTCCGGTGTGACCTCAAATGTCCTCCATCCCGGAGCTGTTTCAACTGACATTGTCAGAGATCTTCCTTGGGTTGTAAGAAAAATTATCGGGATGATGTTCATGTCTCCGGAAAAAGGAGCAAAGACTACGGTTATGCTCGCCTCGGATCCAAGTCTAGAAAAGGAAACCGGTAACTACTATGACCAAACGAAGTTAGACGAATGCTCACCCTTAGGTCACGATGAGCAACTTAGAAAATCTCTTTGGGACCATTCAGCAGAGCTCGTAAACTTGTAGTGAGCTATTGGTAATGGTCCAAAATAAACTGGGCTCCTTTTTCAGCGATCATCACTGTAGGTGCGTTAGTATTTCCTGAAGTAATTGTTGGCATGACGGAAGCGTCGATCACTCTGACAGAGGGTAGGCCCCGAACCCGAAGTTGGTCATCCACAACCGCTTCACTGTCACTGCCCATCTTGCAAGTGCCTACCGGATGAAAGATAGTTGTGCCCAACTTCCTAGCGGCATCCAAGAGTTCCGCGTCGCTCTCTGCCTGTTTTCCCGGGAGCCATTCGCTTGGCTCAAATCTCTGTAAAGCTTTTGCTTTCATAATCTTTCTAGTAAATTTTAATCCCTCTACTGCAATTTCCTGATCCTCGATCGTGGATAAGTAATTTAATTTTATAGTTGGATGTGCACTGGCCTGAGAGCTTTTTATCGTTATTTCGCCGCGACTGGTAGGTCTTAAATTACAAACAGCAGGGGTAATTGCATTAAATTTGTGCAGAGGTTCTCCGAATTTGTCTAGAGAAAGAGGTTGAACATGCCATTCTATATTGGGGCTTGGGTATTCTTTGCTCGTCGATGCGAAAGCCCCGAGTTGAGAGGGAGGCATAGTAAGCGGCCCTCGCTTAAGAAACATATATTCCATTCCCATTTTAGCGAGTCCGAATAACGAGTTAACTTTCTTGTTCAGCGTCACGGTATTTCGAACTTTATAGACTGTCCTGATTTGAAGATGATCCTGCAAATTCCGTCCAACACCGCGCAAATCGGAGAAAACCTCAATGCCATATTTGTTCAAATTTTCTCTGCGTCCAATTCCGGAAATTTGGAGGATTTGGGGAGAAGCCACTGCGCCCGCACTCAATATGACTTCCTTTCTTGCTCGAAACGTTTCCATCCCACTTCTCGTTGAAACTTCTACACTTTTGCATTGTAGCTCTCCATTCTCTCGATCGATGACGAGCTTTTTTGCATGCGCCTCCGTTAGCACCGTAAGATTTTTTCTGCCTTTCGCCGGGTCGAGGAACGCTTTTCTGGCGTTCCATCTGACCCCTCGATTTTGGTTCATCTGAAAGTACGCATTGCCGAAATTATCTCCGCGATTAAATTCAGCGATTTTTGGTATTCCTGATTCGGCAGCAGCATCTCTCCAAGCGTCCAAAATTTCCCAATCTACCCTTCGCTCTTGAACTTTTAACTCTCCTCCTTTCCCATGGTACTCATCTTGATCGTGCTGGTAATCCTCCGACTTCTTGAAGAAAGGTAATACTTCATCCCAAGACCAACCTCGGTTTCCTAGCTGAGCCCAATGGTTATAATCATGGGCTTGACCTCGCATGTAAATCATCGCGTTGATAGACGAACAACCTCCTAAAACTTTACCGCGAGCATATCCTATGGTTCTGTTATTAAGTCCCGGTTCTTTTTCGGTCTCGTAACACCAGTCAGTCTTTGGATTATTTATCGTAAATAAATACCCCACAGGGATATTTATCCAGAAATGGCTATCTTTTTTACCCGCCTCTAATAATAATACGGAGTATTTCCCGCTCGCTGTTAATCGATTTGCGATTGTGCATCCGGCGGTTCCCGCACCAATAATAATAAAATCAAATTCTTTCATATTCTCTAAGTCAGCCCTTAAACTTTATCTCTCCAAATATAGACGAAACCTTTCTCTCACAGGAATTTCCTTCGATTACGCAGCTTTAAAAACCTCTCTCAAGAAAATAAGCGCAAGAAATTTTTTCTTCCTGACGCTCGCAAACTCCCGAGCCGTCAATCTTACCATCTCTAAATCGACCCTTATAAATCTCCCCTCCTTCGAGAGATAATCTTCCCTCTCCATGAGGCTGATTGTTCAAAAATTTCCCTTCGTAGATTCTTCCATCTTTCAAAGTCAAAAGTCCAAAACCATGTCTTTGCCCGTTTACAAAATTGCCTTTGTAGGTTTCTCCATCGGAAGAGGTATGTTCTCCGAAACCATGCATTTGATTTTTTATAAAAGAGCCCTCATAAAGACCTCCGTCTGAGAAAGCCAGGGTTCCTCTTCCTTGCATTAATCCATTTTGCATTTCGCCCATATAAATACTTGAGTCGGGTGAAAATAGTGTTCCGTTTCCGTGTGGCTTCTCATCTCGGAAGTCGCCTATAAATCGTTCCCCATTTGCACTAATGAAGTCTCCTTTCCCCGAAATGATGCCGTCCTTGAACTCTCCTCGGTAAGATCGTCCGTTTGACCATTGCATTTCCCCGAGGCCCTGAATCTTTCCTTGTTCAAACTTTCCACGATAGGTTTTACCATTAGGGTAAGGCATTTAACCTACCCCTTAGCGAAGTCCGATTTTGATAGCACCCAAATAGGA
>OZSS01001103.1_pt1 | contig 12674 bp, 9 predicted proteins | sample 1779911 | NCBI WGS metagenome assembly OZSS01 (sample SAMEA2603589, study PRJEB24840) | metagenome | biome: Water; feature: Photic zone; material: Seawater sample | place: Mediterranean Sea | collected 2013-11-12 | depth 10 m | reverse complement strand
GCTTTTCTACAACAACTTCAATAATCCAATCAGCATTCTTGATTTTATTGAAATATGGTGAAAAATATTTAGGTAAAACTTCCATTTTAGCTAAAGATACGCCTGCATTCATAGGAAATCGAATAGGCACCTTTGGAATACAGAGCTTGTTTCACCTAGTTAAAAACGGAGATTATACTATTGAAGAAATTGATAAACTTACTGGTAGTATTATTGGTAGACCAAAATCAGCAACTTTTAGAACTGCAGATGTTGTTGGACTTGATACATTAATTAGCGTATCAAAAGGGATTTATAGTTCTTGCAAAAATGATGAATCCATTGAGATTTTTAAAGAGCCTGATTTTTTAAAAAAAATGGTTAAAAATAATGCTTTAGGCAGCAAGACAGGTAAGGGTTTCTACAAGAAAATTAAAGATAAAAGTGGAAAATCTAAAATACTTCGCTTAGATTTTGATTCCATGGAATATGTTGAACAAAAAAAAGTCAACTTTGATACTCTTTCTAAAGCAAGGAAAATTAAAGCATCCAATGAAAAATTTAAATTTTTAGTTAATGGTGATGATAAAGCATCTAATTTTTACAAAGAAAATTTCTCAAGAATGTTTCACTACATTCAAAATAGAATTCCAGAAATTTCTGATTCAATTGTTAGTATTGATGAAGCAATGAAAGCTGGGTTCGGATGGAAAGACGGTCCGTTTGAAATATGGAATCATATTGGCATAAATGAAGGTAAAGAGTTAATGAAAACATATGGTTTAGAAACTGCTAAATGGATTGATGACATTTTATCAAATGGATATAATGAATTCTACAGAAAGTCTGAGGGTGTTGTTGAATATTATGACGTAAAATCAAAAAAATATAAAATAAAACCAGGTCAAGAAGGCTTCATAATACTTAAAAATATTTTAGGAGATAAAGTTGTGTGGTCAAACTCTGAAGCCACCCTTTATGACATAGGAAATGATATCGTAAATCTTGAGTTTTCTTCAAAAATGAATGTCATCAATCAAAATATAATTAGCTCTCTAAAGAAAAGTGTTGAAATTGCAGAAAAAGATTTCAAAGGATTAATTATTGGTAACGAAGGTTCCCATTTTTCAGCAGGTGCTGACATAAGTATGATTTTTTTACTATCAATTGAGCAAGAATATGATGAACTTAATCATGTTATGAAAATTTTCCAAGATACAATGATGAGACTTAGATATTCAGCCATACCAGTTGTAGCTGCCCCGCATGGTTATACACTTGGTGGTGGATGTGAGTTGTGTCTACAATGTGATGCGGTTGTACCATATAGCGAAACCTACATAGGCTTGGTTGAAGCCGGAATAGGATTACTTCCTGGTGGTGGTGGAATGAAGGAAATGATTTTACGTGCGTCTGATAAATTCAAAAAAAATGATGTTGAAGTTAATATTTTACAAGAATATTTCATGAATATCGGAATGGGAAAAACAGCAACATCCGGATTTGAGGGTTATGAATTGGATTACTTTATTAAAGGGAGAGATATAACAGTTATGAACAAAAAAAATCAAATCTATATTGCAAAGCAAAAGGCTTTAAATTTATTCGAGGCAGGGTACACAAAGCCAATAGAGAGAAATGATATAAAAGTATTAGGCAAACAAGCTTTAGGAATGCTTTATGTCGGTGTTGATTCATTAAGGGCTGGTGATTATATTTCAGATCATGATAAAAAAATTGCAAACAAGATTGCATATGTGTTATGTGGAGGGGACCTTTCTCAACCAACAAAAGTTTCCGAGCAATATTTACTTGAACTTGAGCGAGAAGCTTTTATATCCCTGTGTGGTGAAAGAAAAACTTTGGAAAGAATGCAGTATATGTTGAGAAACGGTAAACCATTAAGAAACTAAAATGAAAGAAGCTTATATAGTTAAAGGATTCAGAACAGCTGTGGGAAAAGCACCCAAAGGTTTTTTTAAGTTTAAAAGACCTGATGAGTTAGCTGCTGAAACAATAGAATTCTTAATCAATTCAATTCCTGATTTTGATAAATATTGGATCGATGATTTGATTGTTGGTAATGCTGTTCCTGAAGCTGAGCAAGGATTTAATGTTGCGAGATTAATTTCACTCATGGGTCTAAAAATTGAAGACGTTCCAGGACTTACCGTGAACAGACTTTGTGCTTCTGGATTGGAATCATTGGCTATTGCTACTGCCAAAATTAAATCTGGGATGGCGGATTGCATTATTGCTGGAGGTGTTGAAAGCATGAGTTACATACCAATGACTGGCTACAAACCTGTCCCAAGTTATAATACAGTTTCTCAGGGGAAAGAAGATTACTATTGGGGAATGGGTTTAACTGCTGAGCAGGTTGCAAAAGAATATAAAATTTCAAGAGAAGATCAAGATGTATTTTCCTTTAATTCTCATATGAAAGCAACCCAAGCAATAAAAAATGGAAAATTTGATTCTCAAATTGTGCCAATAACTGTCGATGAAACATATCTTGATGAAAACTCAAAAAAACAAACAAAATCAAATATGTTTGACCAAGATCAAGGACCAAGAGCTGATACAAATCTCGATGTGTTGGCTAAATTAAGGCCTGTTTTCTCTGCCAAAGGTAGTGTTACAGCTGGAAATTCATCTCAGATGAGTGATGGTGCATCCTTTCTTATGGTAGTCAGCGAAAAAATGTTAAAAAGAATGAAAATTGATCCAATTGCTAAACTTAAAAGTTATAGTGTTGCAGGATTACCTCCAAAAATCATGGGCATGGGTCCAGTAAAGGCAATACCTAAAGTTTTAAAGCAATCTGGCTTAAAAATTAATGATATTGAACTGATTGAATTAAATGAAGCTTTTGCTTCACAATCAATTGCTGTAATAAATGAGCTAAAGCTTAACAGTGATATAATAAATGTAAATGGAGGAGCAATAGCATTGGGCCATCCGCTTGGATGTTCTGGTGCAAAATTATCTGTTCAGATAATACATGAGATGAAAGCAAAAAATTTGAAATATGGCATGGTTACCATGTGTGTCGGTACCGGACAAGGTGCTGCTGGAATAATTGAAATAATATAATATGGATATACAAAATAAAATTTTAACTAGGGGCGGTGAATTTATTGTAAGAGATACAAATTGTGAAGAAATATTTACACCTGAGGATTTTAATGATGAACAAAAAATGATGAAAGATGCGGTCAAAGAATTCGCAGACAAGGAAATATGGGAGAAAAAACATGAATTTGAAAAGCATAATTATAAGTTAACTGAGGAAGTCATGATGAAAGCAGGAAACCTAGGCTTCTTAGGAGTTGGAGTTCCTGAAGAGTATGGTGGTCTTGGAATGCCATTAACTTCATCTGTACTTGTATGTGACTATTTTTCTGGAAGTTCTGGCTCAACATCAACTGCATTTGGAGCACACACTGGAATTGGAACTATGCCAATTCTATTGTATGGAAATGAAATACAAAAGAAAAAATACATTCCAAAACTTGCATCTGGAGAATATATTGGTGCTTATTGTTTAACTGAACCAAGTGCGGGGTCAGACGCCAATAATGGTAAAACTAAAGCCGAATTTTCTGAGGATGGTAAATTCTATTTTATCACTGGTCAGAAGATGTGGATTTCTAATGCTGGATTTGCTGATATTTTAACAGTTTTTGCAAGAATAGAAAATGATAAAAATATCACTGCTTTTATTGTTGAAAATAATCCTGAAAATGGAATTGAACTTGGTAATGAGGAATCTAAATTAGGAATACACTCCTCATCCACTAGACAAATCTTTTTCAATAAGACTAAAGTTCCTGTGGAGAATATGCTTTCAGAAAGAGGAAATGGTTTTAAAATTGCCATGAATGCTTTAAATATTGGGAGAATTAAATTAGCAGCTGCTTGTCTCGATGCCGAGAGAAGAATTGTTACTTCTTCTGTTCAATACGCTAGTGAGAGAGAACAGTTTAAAACAAAAATAATTAAGTTTGGGGCGATTCAGGAAAAAATTGCCAAAATGGCAATGGATACCTATGTAGGTGAATCTGCAACATATAGAGCATCAAAAGACATTGAAGATAGAATCGAAATTCTTAAAGGTGATGGTAAAAATCATCAAGATGCTGAATTAAGAGGTGTTGAAGAATATGTAATTGAATGCTCTATTCTAAAAGTTGCCGTCTCTGAGGATGCACAAAATTGTGCTGATCAAGGAATTCAAATTTTCGGTGGAATGGGTTATTCAACCGATACACCCATGGAATCTGCATGGAGAGATGCAAGAATAGCTAGAATTTATGAGGGGACAAATGAAATTAATAGATTAGTTACAATTGGAATGTTAATAAAAAAAGCTTTTAAAGGACACGTAAACCTAATTGAAAAAGCTGAGGAGGTTGCTAATGAGCTGACTGAAATTCCAAATTTTGATAACCCAGAATTAAGCAAAATTTTTAATCAAGAAAAAATTGTTTTAAAAAACCTAAAAAAAGTTTTTTTAATGCTTGCTGGCGCAGGAATGAAAAAATTTGGAATGGATTTAGAAAAAGAGCAAGAAGTTTTATTGGCCATTTCAGATGTTTTAATTGAAATATATATGGCTGAGTCTGCAATTCTAAGAACTGAAAAGAATTGCAATAGATTTGGTGAAGATTCTCAAGCTGGTCAGATAGCAATGAGTCAGCTATACCTCTATGAAGCGAATGAATTGATTTCCAATAAAGCTAGAGAGTTGATATTCTCACTTTCTGAGGGAAGTGAACAAAAGTTTTTGCTGATGGGACTTAAAAGATTTACAAAATATTTTGAATATCCAAAACCAATTGAACTAAAAAGAATAATATCTAAAATTGTTTCAGCAGAAAATAGGTATTGTTTTTAATCATGCACAAGAAAACTTTAATTGTAATATTATTTTTTGCTTTTTCATTAAATTATTGTCAGGATAAAGTTGATGATCTAATTTTTGAAATCATTTCAAAAGTTTCTGAAGATAATTTGCAGAAAGACATAATTAGTTTAGCGAATTTTGGAACAAGACATACTTTAAGTGATACATTATCCAAAGATCGAGGAATTGGTGCTGCTAGACGTTGGATTAAAAATTCATTTGAAAAGATATCGTCCTCATGCGATAACTGTCTGGAAGTATTTTATCAAAAAAATTATTTTAAAAGAAATAACATCAGACTCATTAAAGATGTATGGATAAATAATGTTGTTGCCATTCAAAGAGGGTATAAATACCCAAACAGATATGTTATAATGAGTGGGGATATTGACAGTAGAGTTTCAGACCCTAACGATTATGAATCTGACTCACCAGGTGCTAACGATAATGCATCTGGTATGGCGGGGACAATTGAAGCTGCAAGAGTTTTGTCCAAATATAAATTTGAAAATTCAATTGTATATCTGGGTCTTTCGGGTGAAGAACAAGGTTTATATGGGGGTCAAGGTTTTGCTGAATTCGCAAAGAAAAATAATTGGGAAGTTATTGGCGTACTAAATAATGACATGATTGGTAATATAGAGGGTGTTAATGGTGTAGTTGATAATAAAAGTTTCAGAATTTTTTCTGAGCCAGTGCCAGCAAATGAAACAGATAGAGAAAGGTATATGAGAAGGTTTTATGGCGGTGAGGTAGATGGTAATTCTCGGCAACTTGCTCGATTTATTTATAGCAGCACAAAAAAATATATGCCTGAAATGAAACCCAACATGATTTATAGATTAGATCGCTTTGGTAGAGGAGGTCATCATAGACCTTTTAATGATCTAGGCTTTGCGGGTGTAAGAATAATGGAATCCCATGAAAATTATAATAGACAACATCAAGATCTTAGATTTGAAAATGGAATAAAATATGGAGATGTGATTGATGGGGTTGATTTTAATTATGTAAAAAAGCTAACATCTGTAAATATAATTAATCTTGTTTTAATAGGGTCTTCTCCACCACCTCCAAAGAATTTAGCAATTGGTGGCATCGTTGAACCCTCTGTCAAGTTTAAGTGGGATAAAAATAATGACAAAAATATTAAAGGTTATAAAATATATTGGAGAGAGACTTCATCTCCACATTGGCAATTTAGTAGATATGTTGGAAATATAAATAAATATACACTTGATGGTATCATTATAGATAATTATCTTTTTTCTTTAACGTCAGTAAGCAATAGTGGTTATGAAAGTATTTTTGAATTTCCGTCTGAAACTTTCAGAAATTAGTCCAGTTTAAAACCCTGTTTTTTCATCCACTCATCATTATAAACTTTTCCAATATATCTTGTTCCTGAGTCATGAAGTAAAACAACAACATTTTCATTTTTTTTAAAATTTGATTTTAATTGATGTAAACCTGCAATTGCTGCTCCACAAGAATATCCTGCTAAAATACCCTCTTTTTTTGCCAATCTTCTGGCAAATACTGCGGCATCTTCATCTGTAACTTTTTCAAAGTGATCTATTATTTTAAAATCAACATTCTCAGGTAGAATATCCTCTCCAATTCCTTCGGTCAAATATGGATAAATTTCATTTTTATCAAACTTACCTGTTTCATGATATTTTTTAAAGACTGAGCCATAAGAATCAATACCCCAAATTTTTATTTTATTATTTTTTTCTTTTAAAAACTTGCCTACACCAGAGATTGTTCCTCCTGTACCAACACCAACAACAAAGTGGTGTATATTACCACTCATTTGTTCCCATATTTCTGGACCAGTTGACAAATAATGAGCCTCGGAATTTGATAAATTATCATATTGATTAACATACCAAGAATTTTCTATTTCTAAGCTTAGTCTTCTTGATGTAGAATAATAAGAATTTTCATCATCAGGATCAACATTTGTTGGACATATTACAACCTCTGCTCCTACTGCTTTTAATATATCTACTTTTTCCTTTGACTGTTTATCAGTTGTTACACAAATTAGTTTATAACCTTTTACTATGGCACCTAATGCTAATCCCATACCTGTATTTCCAGATGTTCCCTCCACAATTGTACCATTCGGTTTTAGCTTTCCTGATTTTTCAGCATCCTCAATCATTTTTATTGCCATCCTATCTTTTACAGAGTTACCAGGATTAAAATATTCAACCTTAGCAAAAATATTAGCAGAAATTCCTGCAACAATTTTATTAAGCCTAATCATTGGTGTATTCCCTATAGTTTGTAAAATATTATCTTTTATTTTCATTTAGCTTGATCTTAACAAAGTTGTTGGATTTAATTTAGAAACCACAGATGAGGGAATAATTAACATCAAAAACGATGTTATAAGTACCAAAATATTTAATAATATAATATTAAAAAAATTCAAATCGACGGGAACACTATTAACGTAGTACACAGAAGGATCTAACTTTACAATATTAAATTGTAATTGTAAAAATAATAATGCTATAGAAATTAGATTTCCCACAACTAACCCCCTAATTATTAAATATGTTCCATTTATCATAAATATTTTTCTTATTCTAGAATTATTAGCACCTAAAACTTTCAATAAACCAATAAACTTTCTTTTTTCCAAAATAGTAATCAAAAGCGAGGTGATCATATTTATTCCACCAACAATAATCATTAGAAAAACAATTAAATATACGTTTGAATCAAATAAAGAAATCCAATTATAAATTTCTCCAAACCTTTCCTTATTGAGGATAATTTTATATGTTGAAGGAACAGACTCATAAATAAATTCTAGATTATTTTTATTATTAAGGCTTACTTCAATGCCTCCTACATTATTTTTATTCCAATTATTTAATTGCTTTGATTGTTTAAAATTTCCTAGAATTATTTTACTATCGTATTCCTGGATACCTGTACTGTAAATAGATTTTATTCTAAACTTCCGAATCTTTGGAGTATTCTTATTTTGTTTAGTAAAAAACAAGAAAGTTATTTCATCACCTATTTTCAAATTATTTCTTTTTGAAAAATATTCAGATACAGATACTTCATTAATATTTAATTTTTTAGGTTGATTACCATTTAAACCTTCATATCCTTTGAAGACTAGAATATCGAAACTGTTATTTCTAGGATATATTACGGAATTGTACGCAACCTTATTTAGGTTTTTTACAGTTGTATTTTTAAGATTTGATAAATCTATAATATCTAAATCAATTGACTCTCCAGTTTCAAATAAGCTATTGTTGTAGTTGGTAATAATTAGATCTCCGGTGTTTACTGAAAAATTATCTTTAATATTCTTCTGAATGCCAAACCCAATTGACATTGATATATTCATGACAACAATCCCAATAATAATAGAAAAAATCGAAATTTTTATAATAGGTGATGAAATACTATTTTTATATCTTTTATAACCTAATATTTTTGATGCAGCAAAACGTTCAAAATTCAAAACCTAATTTTTTTAATATACTCTTCAAAATTAGTTTTTTTTTATTGCTCACAAATAATATAAACAGTCAAAATAATTTAGTTTATGGTATTGAGAGAACAGATCAATACATCAATCTTTTACAAAATAAAAAAATTGGTTTGGTAACAAATCATACCTCAAAGTTTTATGACAAAAAACCTGTTCACTTGGTTGATTCATTACTAAAAAGAGGAATTAATATTGTAAAAATATTTGCACCTGAGCATGGTTTCAGGGGAGATGTTGATAATGGAGAAAAAATTGATAATTCAGTTGATAAAAAAACTAAAATACCAATTGTATCACTTTATGGAAATTTGAGAAAACCATCGTTGGATGATATCTCTGAAATAGAAATAATGATTTTTGATATACAAGATGTTGGTGCGCGTTTCTACACCTACTTATCAACACTTCATTATATAATGGAAGCGTCTGCAGAGATAGGAATTAAAGTCATTGTTTTTGACAGACCCAACCCTAATGGTCATTATATAGATGGTCCAGTATTAGAAAACGAAGCCAAAAGCTTTCGTGGGATGCATAATGTCCCAATTGTGTATGGAATGACAATTGGCGAATATGCACTAATGATAAATGGTGAAAAGTGGTTGAAGGATAAAATAGTTTGTGATCTTAAAATTATTAAAATGCTCGGCTATAGCAGGAATAAACAATATAGATTAAAAGAAAAACCATCACCAAATCTGCCGAATGAAAAATCAATAAACCTATATCCTTCTCTATGTTTTTTTGAACAAACACCTGTAAGTGTAGGAAGAGGAACTAATCTTCAATTCCAAATTATTGGTCATCCAGATTGGAAAGGCAATAGTTTTAATTTTAAACCTGTTCCTATGACTGGAGCAAAATACCCAAAGCATAACGGTGTTTTGTGCCACGGACTTAAACTTACAGACACCGAATATCTGAGCAAAGTTAGTATAGACTGGCTAATAAACTCATACAATATATCAAATGATAAAGAAAATTTTTTTGGCAACAGCTTTCACGAAATAGCTGGAAATTTTACTTTAGAAAAACAGATAAAACTGGGATTAAGCAAAGCCGAAATAAGGAAATCATGGGAAACTGGATTAAACGATTTTAAAAAAATAAGAGAAAAATACCTAATCTACCCCTAGGAACTTATGAGTCTGAAGAGATAATCTCCATTTTGAGTTCATCTTTATAAACTCAACGATCTCGTCTTTCATTTTATCAAACTTTCCCCATTCTGGTTGTAGAAATAATTTACAATTATCATTTACTTTTCTTGATTCCTCCAATGCAAACTTAAAATCATGTTTATTATAGATTATAATTTTTAATTCATCAGCAATTTTATATAAATGATTTTTGGGGAGTTGTTGTTTTTTAGGTGATAGACAAATCCAGTCCCAATCCCCCGTAATCTCATATGCACCTGAAGTTTCAAGATGTCTTCTAAATTTTTTTTCTTTTAATTTTGTTGTAATGACTGTCATATCCCACATTAATGGCTCTCCACCCGAAATAACAACAATTCTTGTTTTATTATCAATGCTATCAACTATTCTAGAAATGTTCAAAATATCATGATTTCCATAATCCCAGCTTTCTTTAACATCACACCAATGACATCCAACATTACAACCTGCTATTCTTATGAAAAACGCAGCTGATCCAGAATGATAACCTTCACCTTGTAAAGAGTAAAACATTTCCATCACTGGGAGATTATTACTATCAATTTTCATCTAAACATTTAAATTAAAGAAATAATTAATTAGTAAATTTAATTATATGAAAAATTTAAGTCCGTTTCATTTAGCAATTCCTGTTAACAATATCCCTAAATGCAAAATTTTTTATAAAGAGATTTTAGGATGTATGGAAGGTAGAAGTAGTGATAACTGGGTTGACTTTGATTTATTTGGCCACCAATTGGTGATTCATTATCAAAAAAACAATAATAAAAATTTACACACTAATCCAGTGGATGGTAAAGACGTTCCTGTTCCTCATTTTGGAGTTATTTTAGAATGGGAAAACTTTAAAAGGTTTTCTTCGAAACTGGAAAAGAAAGGTGTAGAATTTATTATTAAGCCTTATATCCGATTTGAAGGAGAGCCTGGTGAACAGGCTACTATGTTCTTCAAAGATCCCTCAGGAAATGCACTGGAGTTTAAATCATTTAAAGATTCAAGTCAAATTTTTGCAAAATAAATTTGTAGGTGTTAACTACTTGTTATTGTATGCTAGTAAGCAATTTTTCAATAACATAGTAATTGTCATTGGGCCAACGCCGCCAGGGACTGGAGTAATAAAACTACATTTTTTAGATACATTCTCATAATCTACATCCCCAACAATCTTATAACCTTTTTCAGAACTATCTTTTAATCTAGTAATTCCTACATCAATAACTACAGCATTCTCTTTTACCATATCTGCTTTTAAAAAATTTGGAATACCTAAGGCAGATATAATTATATCAGACTTCAAAGTCAAACTATTAATGTTGGATGTCCTACTGTGAGCAAGTGTAACTGTTGAATTACCAGGATTCGTTTTCAGACCCATTAAAATACTAATTGGCTTACCAACTATATCAGATCTACCAATTACTATGGTTTGTTTACCCTCGGTAGGTACTTTATATCTTTTTAAAAGTTCCATAATTCCATGAGGAGTTGCGGAAATAAAAGTTGGTAAATTAAGAGCCATTTTGCCAAAGTTTGAAGGGTGAAAACCATCAACATCTTTGGCAGGGTTAATAGCCATTAAAATTGTTTGACTATCAATGTGTTGAGGTAATGGTAGTTGCACAATATAACCATCAATTGCAGAATCATTATTAAGTTGTTCTACTTTTTCTAGTAGTTGATTTTGGGTAGTTTTATTAGGTAATCTTATTAGAGTGGAGTCAAAGCCAACTCTGTTACAAGCTTTTACTTTACTACCTACATATGTCAAACTTGCACCATCATTACCTACAATTACTGCTGCAAGACGAGGTGGACGTAAACCTTTTGCAACAATCAGCTTTACTTCTTCAGAAATTTCTTGTTTAATATCCTCACTGGTTTTTTTACCGTCCAATATTATCATAACTACTGTTTAAAATTTTGCATCATATTCATGAGCTTCGAAGCTCCGCCTGACTGGACCATTTTCATCATTTTTGACATTTGTTCAAATTGTTTTAACAAGGCATTTATTTCAGATATATCTCTTCCAGCACCTTTTGCAATTCGTTTTTTTCTACTGTAGTCAATAATTTTTGGATTACTCCTTTCGTTTGGTGTCATTGAATGTATCATAGCCTCAATATATTTAAAAGAATCGTTATCAATATCAACATTTTTCATCTGACTCATGCCAGGGATCATATTCATAGTATCTTTCAAATTACCCATCTTTTTTATCTGGTTAATTTGATTCAAAAAATCATCAAAACCAAATTTATTTTTAGCAATTTTTTTACTAAGTTCCCTAGCTTTTTTCTCATCGTAAACCTCTTGGGCTTTTTCAACTAAAGAAACAACATCACCCATTCCAAGGATTCGGTCTGCTATCCGTTCTGGATAGAAAACATCAAGAGCATCAAGTTTTTCACCAATACCAACAAATTTAATAGGCTTACTAACTACTGATTTAATTGTCAGTGCAGCTCCTCCTCTGGTATCCCCATCTAATTTAGTTAATACCACTCCATCAAAATTTAAAACATCGTGAAAGGCTTTTGCAGTATTAACCGCATCTTGCCCAGTCATTGAATCAACAACAAAAAGAATTTCAGATGGATTTACTGATTTTTTTATATTGCTGATTTCTGCCATCAACTTTTCATCAACAGCTAATCTACCAGCAGTATCAATAATAATAATATTATTCTTTTTTTCTTTAGCGTGATTAATTGATTTTTTTGCTATATCAATTGGATCACTATTGCCGTCTTCAGAAAAAACTTCTATTCCAATGCTTTCTCCCAAAACTTTTAATTGATCAATCGCTGCTGGTCGATAAACATCACATGCAACCATGAGAGGATTTTTACCTTTTTTCTTTTTTAAATAGTTAGCTAATTTACCTGCAAAAGTTGTTTTCCCTGATCCTTGGAGACCTGCTAAAAGAATTATTGAAGGATTTTCTGAAAGATTTATACCAACATTCTCCCTTCCCATGAGTTGGGTAAGCTCATCTTTGACTATTTTAATCATTAACTGACCGGGTCTTAAGTCTGTTAATACATTTCTTCCAATCGCTTTTTCCTTGACGGAT
>OZSS01001102.1_pt1 | contig 12677 bp, 11 predicted proteins | sample 1779911 | NCBI WGS metagenome assembly OZSS01 (sample SAMEA2603589, study PRJEB24840) | metagenome | biome: Water; feature: Photic zone; material: Seawater sample | place: Mediterranean Sea | collected 2013-11-12 | depth 10 m | reverse complement strand
CCTGCTGGGTCATATGATAACTCAACACGAGGATACTGCCTCCAAAATACATCTGGCGCTACGGCCACAAAGCCATCCAGTGCGTATTGATCGCAGACATTCTTGATGTGGTCGTTAACGCCAAATATTTCCTGGATGACTAAAAGTCCTGGTCCAAAACCTGCGGGAGGCAAACTAACGTAGGCACCGAAGGATCCACCACATGCACTTTCAATATCTATCCAGGAATTTTCAATTTCATTATTCATAAATCAACAGTTTACGGGAATAAGAATTAAAACCCCAAAACTGACCCACAATAATACTATTAAGAAAGATTAATTGAACAAAACAGGTATTTGACTGACAAACACAATACGTCATACTTTAACATTTTGGAATGTTAATGAGCAAAAAATATTTAGCCTCTACACTCACGGGCATTGTGTCAATAGTGCTCTTGGCTAGTTACGTTCTTGTAACTCCTCCGGTAATCACTGCACCTGTTACTAAAATTTATCCGTAGCAGGCGCAAACCCTTTTAAATTCCAGTGGTTATGTTGTGGCGCAGCGGAAAGCCTCGCTTTCTTCAAAAGCGACTGGAAGACTAGAATGGTTAGGAGTTGTTGAAGGATCAAGCATAAAAAAAGGCGATCTCATCGCTTTGATTGAAAGTGATGACTTAAAAGCCAAATTATTATTTGACGAGAGCAAAGTAGTGCTGGCTAAGGCAGAGGTTGATGAAGCTAAACGGTTCTTTGAAAGAGCAAAGAAACTGTTAGCAAAAGACTATCTTTCGGAGGCATCTTATGATGAGAGTTTTGCGAGACTGGCTAAAGCCACTGCCTCATTAAGGGCGTCGGAGGCGGCATTAGAGATAAGTAAAGCGGATTTGGCGCAATCGGAGATACGCGCACCTTTTGACGCCGTTGTTTTGACGAAGAACGCAGATGTTGGAGATAACATTACTCCCTTTTCCGCTGCTGCAGATACAAAAGGGGCCGTTGTGACCATAGCAGATATGCGGACACTCGAGGTGGAAGTTGACGTATCTGAATCGAATGTTTCTAAAATTGGCGTGGGACAAGACGTGGTAGTCCGACTAGATGCTTTTAAGAATGAGATATTTTTTGGAAGAGTGGTGCGAATGGTTCCCACCATAGACAGATCGAAAGCTACTCGGATGATTAAAGTGGGATTTCTCACCATTGATCCTCGGATTTTACCTGACATGTCAGCTAAAGTCGCGTTTTTAGAAGGGAAATTGAATCCCGCTTCGATCCACCCAAGGTTAACAATTTCAAAGGAGGCCTTACTGCAAGTTAATGGTAAGTCTTATTTCTTTATATATAGGGAGGGTATTTTAAGTCGTCGAGAAATATCAAATCTTCAGTTTTTGGGCCCGGATCTAATTGTTGTTGAAAATGTTCAAGTTAATGATCAGATTGTTATTAACCCCACCGCTAAAATGCGAGATGGGATGTCAGTTAAGGTCAGAAATGATTGATTTAAACGACATTTCAAAAGGTTATGTAAGAGGAGGGAATAAAGTTTCTGTTTTGGAGAAAATATCTTTCCAAATTCAAAGAGGAGATTTTTTAGCACTCATGGGGCCTTCCGGATCAGGTAAAAGTACTCTCTTAAACCTAATTGGCGGTATTGATCGACCTGATGAAGGATCAATTTTAGTCAATTCAATTGATATTACAAAGCTGTCTGAATCCGAACTATCAAAATGGAGAGCTGATAATATAGGTTTTATTTTTCAGTTTTATAATCTCATACCCGTTTTAACCGCGCTAGAAAATGTGGAGCTTCCCTTGCAACTAACAAATTTAAACGGGGAAGAAAGGAGAAGACAGGCGCTAAAGGCTATTTCACAGGTCGGGCTTAATGACAGATTAACTCACAGGCCTGGTGAACTTTCAGGAGGTCAACAACAACGGGTGGCAATTGCAAGAGCATTGGTTACAAAAGCTCCTATTATAGTCGCTGATGAACCAACTGGTGATTTAGATCGAGATGCTGGATCTGAAATACTAGAGTTACTTGCTGAAACTAATAGAGAATTTGGACGCACGGTTGTGATGGTTACTCACGACCCAAAAGCTGCGGCCAAAGCTAAAACAGTTGTCCATTTTGAGAAGGGAAAACTCGAAGTTGGTGGGACTAGTGGTATTTAAGTTAGCCTTTAAAAACTTATTTAGATATCCAGTCAGATCTCTCTTAACAATGGTGGGTGCAGCAGTCGCAATACTTTCCTTTGGTATCTTATCTACGGTAGTAGATTCATGGTATGCGGGTGCGGAAGGAGCTAGTTCAGCAAGGCTTATTGTTCGTAGTTCAGTGTCTTTGATGTTTCCTTTGCCCTTACCTTACAAAGATAGAATAAAGCAAGTGGAAGGCGTTCAAAATATAAGCTGGGCAAGATGGTTTGGTGGCATTTACAAAGAGCCCAAAAATTTTTTTCCACAATTCGCTATTGATCCAAGGAGCTATTTGGATATGTATCCTGAATATGTTGTTTCGAATAAAGAGAAACAAGTCTTTATAAAAGATAAGAGAACTGTTCTAATTGGGCGGAAAATTGCTGATGAGCACAAACTCAAACCAGGGGACTCTATGACCTTAAAAGGACAAATATTTCCTGGAACATGGGATTTTGTTATAGCGGGTATTTACGAAGGCAAGACAAAGGGTACAGATACTGCTCAATTTTTTTTTCATTGGGACTACCTTAATGAAGAAATAAGAAAAAGGGGGATTTCCCGTGACAAGGAAGCGGTAGGTGTTTTTATCGTGGAAGTTGATGATATTGACAAGGTAGGAAGTATTGCTAAGTCTATTGACGATGTCTTTGCTAATTCTCCAAAAGAGACTCGTTCAGAGACCGAAAAGGCTTTTCAACTTGGATTCGTAGCAATGACCGAGGCAATCGTGGTCGCTATTAGACTTGTTTCTTATGTTGTGATTATTATTATAATGCTCGTAATGGCCAATACGATGATCATGACTGCGCGAGAACGAGTATGGGAGTATGCTACTCTGAGGTCTATTGGGTTCGGTAAATTTTTTTTAAGTGGGTTAGTTACCTCTGAGTCTTGTTTGTTAGCATTGTTTGGAGGAATAGTTGGAATCGCATTAACATTTCCCGCTGCGGAAATGTTTCGAACGTTTACTGGAACATTATTCCCAGTATTTGAAATTTCGGATACGACGATCATAATGCAAGTTCTTCTATCACTTTTAACCGGAGCGTTTGCGGCTATCTTTCCCGCATGGAAGGCAAATACCGTAAATATTGTTGGGGCGCTCCGGGCATCATAAAGAAATGATAAAAAATATCCCAATAACTTACAGTTTGAGAAACTTGTTTGTCCGCAAGATGACAACCCTTTTTACTATTATGGGGTTGGCCCTTGTTGTTTTTGTTTTTTGCACGGTTGTAATGTTAAACAGGGGTCTTGAGGAGACTGTTGTTGCTACTGGTGAAAGGGATAATTTGATTGTTACCAGGCGAGGTGCTGGAACCGAGGTGCAAAGTTCGATTACCAAATCGCAAGCCGCAATAGTATCACAATTTAAGGGAGTTATGAGCTCCCCTGATCCGATGGTCTCTTTTGAAACGGTAATATTGATTAATTTAGAAAAGAAAAAGGGTTCAACGTCAAATGTTGTAATCCGAGGGTTACAAAGTGCTGGGATAAAATTGAGAAAAAATATAGAAATTACGAGAGGAAGATATTTCAAAGAAGGCTCTAACGAGATCATCGTGGGCAGAGCTATCGCTAAAAGATTTACTGGACTTGAAATTGGACAAAACATTAAATTTGGAGGAGAGGCATGGAGGATAGTCGGTTTTTTTAAAACTGATAATAATGGATTTGAATCGGAGATGTGGGTATCAAACGATGTTTTAATGCAGGCATTTCAGAGGCGAACCTATTCGACGGTACTATTTCAGTTACGAGACTTATCATATGCAGAAAAAATCGCAAACAAATTGGATAAGGACATACGCTTGCCTTTAAATGGAAAGTTAGAAAGACAGTTTTACGAGGAGTCTAGTAGAGCGCTTTCTAACTTTATTTCAATTTTAGGAACCACTTTAACTATAATTTTCTCTATTGGAGCAACAATTGGTGCAATGATAACAATGCAGGCAGCTGTAATGAATCGCAAAAGTGAAATAGCAACATTGAGAGCATTAGGGTTTTTTAAATACCAAATCTTATTAGCATTTTTATTTGAAGCCTTTGTGCTATCTTTTCTTGCTGGAGTTTTGGGTTTGTTTATGGCTAGTCTCTTTTCTGGTGTTGAGTTTTCAACCAGTAATTTTCAAAGTTTTTCGGAATTAGCTTTTCGTTTTTCCTTTGACATGTATGTTGTGCTAATAGGTATGGCCTTATCCATTTTTATGGGAATTGTAGGAGGCTTGATCCCATCCATTTATGCAACGAAAATAAAAATTACTGATGCGTTAAGGCCGTTATGAATAATCAAAAAACTGGTAATTTAATAGATTGTATGCTTTTTGCAAACCGACTTTTTTGGCGTGATTTGTTAGCTGGGAATTATACAATTTTCTTATTGGCTGTTTTTATTTCAATCACTTGTGTAACTTCTATTCAATTTCTGGCAAATAGAGTTGAATTTTCTATTTCTAAAGATATGAAGGCCAGTTTGGCTTCTGATTTAAGAATCCTATCTGACCGACGCATTGATGATTCGATTTTGAAACGAGCTAAAGAACTGAACTTATCCACTGTGGTTGGGGTTCAATTTCCCACCATGGTCTCATCTGGAGAAAAGAGTGTACTAGTCTCCTTAAAAGCTGTAACCGATTCATATCCGCTGCGAGGAGATTTAATTGTTTCAACAGGTAAGGAAAAGCAAAGAGCATCTTCCTCGATGTTAAGGCCTGGAGAAGCTTATGTAGATTCTTCGATGCTTTCAAGATTAAATATTCGTCATGGTGATACATTTAAATTGAGCGGTAGAGACTTCATCGCAAAAGCGTATATCGAAGTGGAGCCTGATAGAGGCCTTTCCTTTGTAAATTTCGCTCCTAGAGTTTTGATAAAAAATGAGGATTTATCTAACCTTGGGTTGCTAAAACCGGGGAGTAGGGCTAGCTACAGAGTGTGGGTTGCAGCAGAGGAAAGTAATAAATTAGAGGCATTTACGAAATTTGCTAGGGAGAATCTTCAAAAAGGGCAAAGTCTTGAAACTTTTGAGGTGGCTCGTCCAGAGTTACGTGATGCACTAAAGCGCATTCGGTCATTTTTATCATTAATTTCTTTGCTTACGATCATTCTGGGAGCTATTGCCATTTCAATGGCGGCAAGCTACATCATGAAAAGCCATGCTAAAGCACTAGTTACGCTAAAGGTTTTTGGAGCTTCCGAAAAGTATTTAAAAAATATGTGGCTTCTCATTTTGAGTTCACTAACAGTAATTTCCTTTGCGACGAGTGTGCTATCCGGGTTTGTTTTACAAAAATTAATTTTTTGGCATGTAAACAAATACTCTGATATCAATTTGCCGGATGTAAGTGTTGTCGACCCCATTTATATTTGCCAAATATTCTTTGTGACTTTAATTCTTGTTTTTTTATTCTCATACCCTTTTTTCTCTAGTGTTATAAAACAACCTGTAATTAATATATACAGAAAAACATTCTTTAAGGGACAAAAGTTTAATCTGAGATCATTTTTATTTACTCCTGGCTTCTTTTTGTCTTTTTTGATGTTCATCATTTTATTGTATCTTTGTGTAGGCGATTTGCTTTTGTCAGCGATTGTTTTTCTATTTTTTGTTTCTATTGGAGTTTGTTTTTTCTTTGTTTCTGTTTTTCTTATTAACCTAATAAAAAAGGCAAAGGATAACTTTTTCAATTTTGAGTTAGGATGGGTATTTCAAAACTTTTTCCGGAGCATAAACCGGAGACGCACATCTATCTCTTTACAAGTACTAGTGCTCGGAGTTGCAATATCCTCTTTAGTGAGTTCTACTTTTGTTGAACAAAGGTTGTTGAAAATATGGGATAGTGTTACTGCTGAAAATGCTCCTAATTTTTTTCTCTTGAATATACAACCGGACCAAAAGATAGAAATTGGAAAGTTTCTCGAGGGATTGGTTGGAAACCATTCTTTATATCCTATGGTAAGGGGAAGATTAATTGCGATCAATGGTGCAAACGTTGATAAAAGCAAATATCAATCTGTAAGGGCTAAACGGTTGATATCCCGAGAAATGAATATGTCTTATGGCAACATGGTTCCAGAGTATAACCAAATAACATCTGGAAAAAATTTTTCTGGGAGTCGAGCAGAGTTGTCCGTAGAGCAGGATATAGCAAAAACGCTTGGGATAAAACTTTCAGATTTGATTACCTTTGATGTGGGTGGTGAACTAGTCACTTTAGAAGTCACAAGTCTTAGAAAGGTAAAGTGGGAGTCAATGGAAGTGAATTTTTTTATGTTTGCTTCACCTGACAAGGTACAAGACAAACCTCAGACATTTATAACCGCTTTTCACTACAACTCGAGTCAAAACGGCTCTGGCTTTGCTAACATACAACAACTAATACTTGAAAAGTTTCCCAATGTTACCGTGGTAGATACGTCAATAATTGTTGGTCAGGTTCAAAAGGTATTGAAAGATGCAGTTAATATAATAAAGCTGTTTTTTTCCTTTTCGGTGGTTGCAGCTTTTTTGGTACTTTGGTCTTCGTTGTTAGCTCTAAAAGAGGAAAGGGAAAGAGAAACGGCATTATTGCGAATACTAGGGTGCTCTAAAAACCTTTTAATTTCAGCTCAATTTATCGAACTCGTGTTCATTGGGGCGCTTGCTGGTAGCGTAGGGTCAGTATTTGCGCAACTATTTGGCAACATAATTTTTTATACAATTTTTGCGGAAATTGGTTTTGACTTTTCTTGGATGTACGTAATTGTTGGGGTTGCTATTGCTCTAGTCGTTAGTATACTAGCTGGTTTTTATGGGCTGCTTCGTATTTCAAGACACTCAAGTGTAACAAACTTAAGAATGCTACCACAGTAGGTGGTTTAGTGGCATAATACTAGTTTTTTCTAGTGCGGGTTACCCCTTAGTTGAAAAAGATAAAATGGTCACATATTAGGATAGGAGAGATTAATGCAGTCAAGAAGTGAACACGTAAAAATGCTTAATGAGTCTTGGAATAATGATCCCAGATGGAGTGGGATAAAAAGAGATTATGGTGCAGAGGATGTGGTCAAATTACAGGGATCCGTTGTGCAAAAACATTCGTTAGCGGAAAACGGTGCGAAAAAATTGTGGAAACTTGTGAATGAGGAGCCCTTTATAAATGCTCTCGGCGCATTAAGCGGTAATCAGGCTATGCAGCAAGCAAAGGCAGGTCTGAAGGCGGTGTATCTGTCCGGTTGGCAAGTTGCAGGTGATGCAAACAATGCAGGAGAAATGTATCCTGATCAGTCACTATATCCTGTTAGTTCAGTTCCTGATGTTGTAAGGAGAATTAATAATGCATTAACAAGGTGTGATCAGATCCAATGGATGGAAGGTAATAATCCTGCTGACTCAGGTTTTATAGATTATTTTTTACCAATTGTTGCTGATGCGGAAGCCGGGTTTGGAGGAGTTTTGAATGCATTTGAACTAATGAAAGCGATGATTACCGCAGGAGCGGCTGGTGTTCATTTTGAGGACCAATTAGCTTCTGTGAAGAAATGTGGTCACATGGGAGGTAAGGTTTTAGTTCCAACAAGAGAAGCTGTTGCAAAGTTGATAGCTGCTAGATTGTCAGCGGATGTATTGGGAGTACCGACTTTGATTTTTGCTAGGACTGATGCTGAAGCGGCGGACTTACTAACCTCGGATGTTGATGATAACGACAAACCTTTTTGTACGGGAGAAAGAACGGTTGAAGGTTTTTATAGAACTAAGTCAGGATTTGATCAGGCGGTCTCGAGAGGATTAGCTTATGCTCCTTACGCCGATTTAATTTGGTGTGAGACAGGCAAGCCCGATCTTGAGTTCGCCAAGAACTTTGCCGAGGCTATACATAAGGAATTTCCTGGAAAATTACTTTCTTACAATTGTTCCCCATCATTCAATTGGAAGAAGCATCTCGATGACTCAACTATCGCAAAGTTCCAAAGGGAACTAGGGGCAATGGGTTACAAATTTCAATTTATTACTCTAGCTGGATTTCATTCTTTAAATTACAGTATGTTTAACCTAGCCCATGGATATGCAAGGAATCAAATGAGCGCATATGTTGAGTTGCAGGAGGCAGAATTTGCAGCTGCAGAGAAGGGGTTTACTGCTGTGAAACACCAGAGAGAGGTTGGCGTTAGTTACTTCGATGCGGTTACTACGACTATTGAAAAAGAGGCTTCTACTGGTGCTTTCAAAGGTTCAACAGAGGACGAACAGTTTTAAACTGTGGTGTCTGTCTGGTGCTGTTTAGTTGATACAATTGTGGCAACTAAGAATTAAGATAACTATTATGGTTAATCGATGCGGGCTAAGAGCGAAAGCTCCATCGGCCTGCTTGATATTCATTAATTATTCAAACTAATTTTTTAACGAAAAAAATAATTGGTAAAGGTATGGAAGTATTTTTAATAATTTTGGCCACACTCGTTGCGGGAGTGGGAAGCGTTCTGATAGCGGGATTATTAAGCGTTAATTTCTTGTCTAGATTCGGAGATTATTTTTTAAGTTTTGCTGCAGGGGCACTGTTATCGACAGCTTTTTTGAATCTTTTGCCAGAGTCTTTTCATTTATTGAATAACTATTCTGCATTGATGTTTACTCTATTACTCGGCATCATTTTCTTTTTTTTGCTGAATAAACTTCATTTGTATCACCATAGTCATGATGAAAAGCAACTGAAGGGTATATCTGGGCCAGACCATACTCAGATAGGAACTAAGACACACGGGCAATTTGTCGGCGGGAGGCTAGTAATTTTAATTTTAGGAGACTCAATTCATAAATTCGGCGATGGGGTTTTAATCGCAGCAGCTTTTATAGCGGACACTAGAGTGGGTTTACTTGCAACTCTAGCCGTGTTAGCACATGAAATCCCTCATCATGTTGCAGATATTTCTCTTATAAAGGAAGAGACTTCATCCTTTAGCAAAGCTATAAAAAGTGTTTCATGTACGGGATTGTTCTCTGTTATCGGAGGGGTTTCGAGTTTCTATTTACTAGATAGCTTTTATAGTTTCTTACCTTATTTACTAGTTTTGGCTTCAAGCAGCTTTGTATACGTAGCTTTAGCAGATTTAATTCCTCAATTAAAAAAGAACACTCCGCTCGCAAAAACTATAAAGCAATTTTTTTGGCTTTTCGTTGGAGTAGGGCTTGTGGGTTTTAGTTCTTTTTTTGCGCATTGATGCTCAATATACAAATGGAACGGGATCAATATCACACCAAAGATACCATGCTGCTATTGTATTCCATGGGTACCATTTTTTTTTTAAATTAGGGATTTGTTGCCTAACTGAGGCGTAGTCATTTAATGAATAATTTTCTCGTATAGATTTCAGCAGACCCAAGTCAGTTTCAGGAAATACATTTGGTCGCATCAAATGGAAAATCAGGAACATTTGACCTGTCCACATTCCTATTCCTTTAATGCGCATCAGTTCTGTTAAGATTTCAGGGTCTGAGAAGTTATCTATATTTTCCCAGAATTGTGTATTGTTTTTGAAGCTAGTAGCTACTTCAGTGATACATAAGTATTTAGCTTGTGATAAGCCTAACCTTTTAACAGAAGATTTAGATGCTAAGAAGACCGATGCATCACTATTGTCTTGTAAGTTTCCTGTTGAAGCACAATTCTCTAAAGAAATGAGAAATAAGATTTTTGCAGATAATTTTTTTGCTGCGAGACTGGAGATTTGTTGACTGACAATTGCTCTGAGAAGTGTCAAAAATGGGTCTTGGTGACTATATAATTTTATTTCTTTATTTCTTTGGATAATTTTAGCTAAAATAGGGTCTGATGCCGATAGCTCTCGAATACCTTCTTTCCAATACTTGGGGTATGCTAATTTTTTAGGATTCATATGCTTATTTTGTTATCCCCTGCTAAAACATTTAACTTTGATCTGATTGAAGACCACAACACTGGAACATTACCTATTTTTCAACGTGATACAAAAGCACTCATTAATATACTTCAAACATTTTCCGAAAAAGACTACCAGAAATTAATGAAAATTTCTCCGAAGTTAGCTGCTTTAAATAAAGATAGACATCATGGTTTCGCTAAAACTAGTAAGAAAGACTCGATGCAGGCTATTTTTGCTTTCTATGGTGATGTTTATACATCATTGAGAGTAGAAGATCTTACAGAGAAAGATTTACGTTTCGCGCAGGATAATTTGCGCATCCTTTCCGGGTTGTATGGTATCTTGCGTCCTTTTGATTTAATTAAACCGCATAGGCTTGAAATGGGGACCGCGCTAAAAAATGCTAGAGGAGATAATCTTTATCAATGGTGGGGTCCAAAAATTGCAGATTCATTGAATAATGAAATTGAGTCTCATGGATCGAAAATCTTTATTAACCTAGCTTCGGAAGAATACTATAAGTCGATAAAAGGGCGGCTTTTAGAAACGGTGGTAACTCCGATCTTTCAGGAAAGAAAAGGAAGTGAATTCAAGGTTATCGGTATTAATGCAAAGCGTGCAAGAGGATTGATGGCTAGATTTATTATCAAAAATAAAATCTTAAAAGTCGACAAGTTAAAACATTTTTCTTCTGCAGGCTACAAATTTAATGAGAAACTTTCTAGCCAAAATACTTTGATCTTTCAGAAGAACTAAGGATTGCTGGCTCTATTTTGAGATTTACATCGAATTTTTCTTTTACGGAAGCCCTTACTTCTTCAGCAAACATCAAAACTTCCTGAGAGGACGAGTTACCGTAGTTTACCAAAACTAATGCATGTTTTAGGTGCATTCCAACATTTTTAAATTTTGCTCCCCTAAAACCACAAGATTCAATCAGCCAGGCTGCTGAGAGTTTAAAAGAGCCATTCAAAGTTATTATCGGAATATTTGCAAACTTTTTTCGCAACCTTTCAGCTTTGGTATTGTCCACAACAGGATTTATAAAAAAACTACCGACATTCGGAAAAATGTTTAAGTCTGGTAATTTTTTGCTTCTAATGTTTAAAACTGCATCTGCAATATCAATTCTGTTAGGGTTAGATGGAAGTATATTCTTTATACTATCGTAATCCGGCGTGTTAGAGTTTTTCCAATCTGTGGAAAGAGAGAAGTCGACCGAAATTATGACAAAGTTTGATAAAAAAGAGCTTGAGGTCCGGTTTCTAAAGGCGCTGGTTCGGTATCCAAAGGCACAATCTTTATTTGAGATACTTATTGTTAAATTGCTCTCCACATCATATACATTAACACTTTCAATTACATCGCATACCTCACTTCCGTACGCTCCAATATTTTGAATCGGAGCAGCCCCAACTGACCCTGGAATCCCGGCGAGGCATTCCAATCCCCCAAATTTATTCTCTAATGTCCATAAGACAAATTTGTTCCAATTTTCTCCAGCACCACAACGGACAATCACTTTTTGTTTGAGATTTTTTCGTACGGCAATACCTTTTAGTCTATTGATAAATACAGGTACCTCAAATGGTGATTCAATTGGCGCGTCTAAAATTACGTTACTGCCTTCTCCCAGAATAACAAATGTTTTTTTTGAATCTTTGATTAGCGTTTTTATATCTTGTTCTTTTTCAATAATTTCTAGACTCTTACAATAGGCATTTAAGCCCAACGTGTTAAACCTTTTTAGGTTAAGAATATTTTGCGTCACGTTCCTGTTTTTAGAATCCAAATTGTGCCGTTAAATGAGCTTTGACTAATTTCGATACTGCCCTGTCTCGCTAGTTCCAATATCGCTAAAAACACAACGATTAATTTTGACTTTTTATTGGGATTTTTGACTATAGGGACGTAGCAAAGTGAAATTTGACCTTTTTCCTTGACAATCTTTAACAGGGTAGACATAAACTCTCGAACTGAAAGTTGTTCTTTTGAAATTGTATGTGCTTCTATTAACGCCCCTCCTTCAAGAGCCTCTTGCAGGGCAAGAGAAAGCAATACAGGGGTAATTGGTATTTCCTTTTTTTCTTTTTTTATCTCTGAATGAGCTCGGACTAATGACCACTCCCGACCAATTCTCGGCATTTTATCTAACTCTAAAGCTACAGTCTTAAACTTTTCATACTCGAGAAGTTGCTTTGCTAATTCTGCCCTTGGATCTTCTCCCAACTCATCAGCACAAGAGTTCGGCGGAGTCATTTTCGGCAAAAGCATCCTGGTTTTAATATCAATTAATATACCTGCCATTAGAAGATAATCACCAGCTAACTCAAGGTTTTCAGACTTTATTTGATCAATGTATTGCAAGTACTGAGAGGTAATCTGTGATATAGGTATATCAAGAATATCAAAGTTCTGTTTCTTTATAAGATACAAAAGCAGATCTAGTGGACCTTGAAATGACTCTAGGAAAACTTGCAATGCATTTGGAGGGATAAATAGTCCCTCAGGCACCTTATCGAAAGGTTCTCCATATAGGAGTGTTTCATTCACTTTGTTCATGATTGTCAAAATACGTATAAGATGTTGGCTTTATTTGGTGCTTCAATC
>OZSS01001099.1_pt1 | contig 12687 bp, 13 predicted proteins | sample 1779911 | NCBI WGS metagenome assembly OZSS01 (sample SAMEA2603589, study PRJEB24840) | metagenome | biome: Water; feature: Photic zone; material: Seawater sample | place: Mediterranean Sea | collected 2013-11-12 | depth 10 m | reverse complement strand
CCTTATCCGAATTCAACATATAAAGCGGTGGAGGGGCTGCCAAGGCATCCGCAATCGCTGCCTCTATTTGATCTTTTTCGGGAAGTGATTGAATATCCTCGATCATCGCGCCAATCCCAGAATTAGGATTGATGCCCGCAGCCTGTAAAACATCGCCAAAACGGTCAAAAACCGGTTGCAAATAGGCTTTTACTACATGGCCGAAAATAATCGGGTCGGACACTTTCATCATGGTGGCTTTTAAGTGCAAGGAAAATAAAACACCGGCTTTTTTAGTTGCCTCGATCTGGCCATCCAAAAACTGCCTTAAAGCTTTCACCGACATAAAGGTGGCATCCACGATCGTGCCTTCTGGAAAGTCTAAACCGTCTTTCAACACCTGAACATCAACATTCGCGGAGACCAATTCGATCCGCGCCGGACCCGCCTGCGCTGCGCTCAGCGTAACCGAGCGCTCATTCGATCTGAAATCGCCAAATGACATGCTGGCCACGCTGGTTTTGCTCGACGCGCTCCACGCGCCCATGGAATGCGGATTGGCCATCGCATATTTTTTCACCGCGCGGGCAGCGCGGCGATCCGAATTGCCCTCGCGCAGCACCGGGTTTACCGCCGAACCTTTAATTGTATCAAATTTCGCGCGCACTTGCTTTTCTGACTCGCTTACGGGATTTTCAGGATAATCTGGAATATCATAGCCCTGCGCTTGTAATTCTTTGACCGCCGCCACCAATTGCGGGACCGACGCCGAAATATTTGGCAGTTTGATCACGTTGGCCTCAGCCGTTTTAACCAACCGGCCCAAAGCCGCTAGATCATCTTCTTGGCGTTGCTCTGCCGTTAAATTTTCTGGAAAGGTCGCGATGATCCGACCCGCCAGAGAAATGTCTTTTGTTCCAATAGAAACACCTGCAGCCGCCGCAAAGCTGCGCACAATCGGCAGTAACGAAACAGATGCTATTTGGGGTGCTTCATCTACTTTTGTGAAAATAATATCGGGTGTTGTGCTTTCAGTCATCGCTCTCGCCTCTTTCCTGCTTTGCGGTTGCTTTAGAGGATCCACCGATGTTTGTCCAATGGCTGAGCTGGTAAAAAAACATTAAGTCTAAACGTCAACCCGCCGCGCGGCCAACAGCCGCTCGGTCGATGCCCACGCGTTTTCGAAAAACGCTTTAAAAAGACCGCGCGCCTTGCGCCTCCTCAGGTACTACCGGCATCATTGTTGTTTGTAAAATCGCAATTTTTTGTTGGGTTTTTTCGGTGATCGCAAAGAGATCCGCAACCACCACAGACAGCCGGCGCCCGGGGCGGATAACCCGCCCAACCGCACATAGCGTGTCACCCTTTGCTGGCGCCAAATAATTGATTTTCGACTCAACCGTCAGAATATTATGACCCACCGGTAAATACGTGATTGCAGCATATCCAGCAGCCGTATCCGCCAAAGAAAAGCCAAACCCCGCATGCGCAAACCCATGCTGATTTAAAATAGCCTCTGCAATCGGAGCTTCAATTTCAACATGCCCTAAAGACAATTTGGTCATCTTAGCCGAGAAGCTCTTCAGCAAATTTTGGGTCTGGTAATCCCCATGAATATATTGGGCAATCTCAGGGTTTAAATCTTGCATTCAATGTACCCCGTAAGCTCGTGTAATAGACGCCAGCAGCGGTTATGCCCCCGCCGCTGCTGTACAAGCTGTGTAACAGAGCAGTCGTTAACACAAAAGTTTTACCGTATGTTTCTTTTTCACTCAGCTAGAGGGTCGAGATCGTGCATCTAGAAATGACTGTGGCTGAACTTGCAATACCAAAACCTTTTGAAACAGGAAAACAATGTAAGGACGGCCGGTTTTTATGCAAGCTAATTATCTCAAAATGTAATTTCAATCGTGGCTTATTTGCTTTAAATTCTGTTCACGACGTGCGGGTAAAGCTTTGGGTTTTGACTATAAAAAAATTAAAGGAACTGATATGAATTTCGATGGGGATCTCAGCCTTTTACAACGCAAAATGGCCGCAAGCAGCGCCGGTGTGCAACGGCGCCAAGCCGTGATGGAGGCTCTGAATGTGAGAAGCGGGCAAAGCATATTGGATCTTGGCTGCGGCGGTGGTCATTTGGTTGAAGAGCTGGCCCGCGCCGTCGGGCCGCAGGGCAAAGCCTTTGGTTTAGATCCTAGCAAAACACAAATCCAAGCGGCACGCGAGCGGTGCAACCACTTTGATCAGGCCACCTTCTTTTGTTGTATGGCAGATGAAATCGCGCTGAACGCCGCCTCATGCGATGCGGTCGCATCCATTCAAACGCTTGAGTATATTGAAGATGTTGACGCAGCTTTATCGGCCGTCATACCGCTTTTGAAAACACAATCAAAATTCGTAAACATCTCAATTTTATGGGATCATTTTAAATTTCATGGCGCGGATGAAGCTCTGAACACACTCATCTTCGACGCGTTTCGCGCGCATTGTTTTCATCAGATGCTGCCGATGGAGCTGCCTGGAAAATTAGCCAAACTAGCCATTCGTGATATCCACACACGGTCCTTGGCGTTTGTGATCACGCAGCGCCATGACAATTCTCCAGCACGGTTTGCCGAGGCAGTGATGGCAAATTTTGCGTTGCGCCAAGGAGTTGCGGAAGACAAGGTGCGCGACTGGCAAACCCAACTTTCCGAAGCCGAAAAACAGGGGCGCTTTGGCTTTGCCAGCTTCCCAGTATTAACCAGCGGAACGCTGACTTAGCGCCAAGCACGGCTCTTGAGAAATACGTTTAAACCAAAAGGAAATCATCGAGCCCAGAGCGGCCCTGTTTTCAAAATTTTCTGGTCACAGCTGAAAAAATCAAGCTAAGATCATAGTTGAAACTGTTAAAATTTTTAAGGACGCCGCGTGAACACTCAGACAGATTCTTCCTTTTCTAGCGCGCGCAATTTGCAGCTATTGCAAGGGGTTTTTGCACAGCTTGGTTTGCATATTGATGATCCTTTTGCCGGATTATCCACATTATCTCGCGTTGGGTTCGGAGAAACATTGCACCCGATAAAAGGCGCAAAATGAATATTGCCGGTGGCATCGACCTCGGAGGCACAAAAATCGAAGCCCAGCGCTTTGATCACAACTGGGATATTGGCGAAAAGCGCCGCATCGACACGCCAAAAACCTATCCCAAACTTTTAAGCGCCATGGCCGTGCTCATCACCTGGCTGAAAGGCGGCGATACCCCTCTGCCAATTGGTGTGGCAACAGCCGGATTTGTCAATCCAACCACTGGGGTCTCGATTGCCGCCAACCTTCCAAGCCATGGGCAAAAATTCCACCGTGATTTAGAGGCCGAATGTAACGCAGCGATCACCCTGATTAATGATTGCCGTGCCTTCGTTCAAGCGGAAACCCGCTTTGGATCTGGATCTCAAACAGGCTGCATGCTCGGAATAGTTCTGGGGACGGGGATAGGCGGAGCCATAGCAATCAATGGTTGCTTGGTAAATAACGGCCACGGGCAATCGGGCGAATTTGGACATTTACCCATGCCAGCAGAAACCGTTGAACAGCATAAGCTGCCATTGCTCAGATGCGGATGCGGGCGCAAAGGCTGCTATGAAACGCTGGCCTCGGGCCCTGGGCTTGAACGGTTGGCGTCTCACCTCTTGGGGCGAAAAATTTCTGCGCATCGCCTGATCTTCGAAAAACAAGCGCAACCTGATTTAGAAAAAATCTGGCAAATTTGGTGCAGTGTAAATGCGCAGCTTCTTCATACGCTAATCCTGACCGTCGATCCGCATATCATTGTGCTGGGCGGCGGGCTTTCCAACATAGAGGGCTTAATACCAGCGTTGGAAAAGCATCTGGCGCGCCTTCGATGGGAGGGTTTGCAAATTCCCGTGATCAAAAAAGCTGCGCGCGGTGAAACGGCAGCCGCGCTGGGGGCCGCTTATCAGGCATGGCAGGGGACGCAAAATGTCTGAGATGCCAAGCGAATACAATGCGCGCAACATAGCGCGCAACGCGGTTACCATTGCTTCGGTTTGCTCTGCGCATCCCAAAATATTGCGCAACGCTTTGCATTTTCTAAATTCTACCTTTGTGCAAGTGTTTGTGCGCAAAGTTATTGAACGCTCTGCAGCGGTGATAAAAACCACTGTTTTGGCTATGGTGCGCGCGAAAGTCCAATCCGCGCTTCCGGCGTATTTTTTTGAGGGTGCAGATGGCTAGTCACAATGATTTTGATTATTGGCTCTGCCCAGACCAGCTGTTCGAAAACGGCCTTTTGCAAGACAGGCGCGCGCTTGGGATCACAGAAGGTAAGGTTGAAGCTGTCAAAGGGCAGGACGCCCTGCCCCAAAATGCAAATTTAAAGCGCGTTGCGGGTATCATTTCGCCGGGCTTTGTGGATTTACAAGTCAATGGCGGTGGCGGCGTTTTGCTCAACGCAACCCCCACCGCAGAGGCCATGTGGGCAATTGCAAAAGCGCATCGTCAATTTGGCACAACCGCGCTGCTGCCCACCGTGATCACCGACCATCCAGATATATTGGGCAAAGCGGCCCAAGCCGCGCTCACAGCCTTCGGCAAGAACGGCGTCTGCGGCCTGCATATTGAAGGCCCGCATATTTCACAGCGGCGCCGCGGCACGCATAACGCAGACCATATCCGTCCGTTTGATGACATGACTTTGAACAGCGTTGATAAATTATGCATGGCCAAAATACCCGTTATGATTACCCTAGCGCCCGAGATTGTGCCACCAGATCATATCGCAAAGCTTGTGAACATGGGCGCTATCGTCTCGATCGGGCATTCAGAGGCTGCTCCCGCAGATATCACTGCGGCGCGCTTGGCCGGGGCGCGCTGCTTTACGCATCTTTTCAATGCCATGTCGCCGATGCAGGGGCGAGATCCTGGGGTGACCGGCACGGCCATTCTGTCAAGCTCTTATGTGGGGATCATCTGCGATGGCGTCCATGTCGCCGATGACATGGTTGCCTTGGCGCTGCGCGCGCGGCCCGAGCCAAATTTGACGTTTCTTGTGTCAGATGCGATGCCAACCATTGGTGGGCCTTCACAATTTGACCTGTATGGGCAAAGTATCAAACTTGATCAAGGGCGGCTGATAAACGCAGAAGGTTCGCTGGCTGGCGCGCATACAACACTGGCTGCTGGTATTCGCCGACTGATCTCAAACCTAAACATACCCGTGCAAACCGCGCTCAAAATGGCAATTTCAGTCCCCTGTGCGGTGATGGGTCTAGACCTTGATCGACTGCAAGGCCAGAAGATTGAGGCGCTCTTACATTTGAACGCGCAAGGCTCCTATACTGGGCCGGTTTCCCAGATTAGCCCCCCTGAAAAACCCAGATGACGCCACCAAACAAGCTTGTACCCCGCCTCACTGGCAAGGGCGGCGGCTGGGCGTCGGGTGGACATATAAGCACGCTTGCAGGCCGCTATTGATGGCGGTGCAGATTGGAGCGAGCTTTGCGCCGGTTTAGTCCCGAGCGGATTAACCACGACGCCAAATTAGATAGTCTGGACAAACTCTTAATCGATCTCTTGTTATGCCATAAGCCGCCCGTGCGCCGGCAATTTCAAATTCATTTCTGAAAAATAGGCATGCTGGACGAAATTAAGCAGGACGCAAAGCGGGGTTGGCGGGCGTCATGTTAGGCGCGCATAGAGATAGGCGAATTTCATACCGATTGGCGGCCCTAAAACATGCGGCCCACGGATCGGGCAGCGCGCTGCATCGCGTTATTGATAACCTAAACGAACTTTTAGAGCCTTTGCATCAAGCTTTACCCTTGAATTTCAAGCGAATTCTAACATCTGAAGGTGCAAAATATGCGAAAGGCCGATTGCGAACCGGCGCTAAGTTGCGCACCGCAGCGGCGAAAACGTTCATGGTGATACGCTGCGGCGGGCTGCCTCACTCAAGTTTACAAGAGGCCATCTTCTATAGGGGTGCCAAGGCTTTCATGGTTCTTTTCAACGGAATTCAAATCTTGCCCCTTACTCTGCGCCCATGCCCCAAGGTCACCAAGTACCACCGAAAACCGATACTTGGATTGTAAAAGAGATGCGGTTTATCTTAAACAAACCCGCTCTGGCCTAAGGCTGTTGAGGCCGCGCCATTCACTTCCGCTCGGCGTAAACTTGTGGAAAAATCCATGCCTGATTTATAAAGAGCGGAATCTCATGATAGGGTGCTGGGCCGGGGCGCATACCTTGCTATCAGCGCGGCGTGCAAGGCGCAGCTCTATGGTGGGAAAAATACATGTGGATACCCTCAAAACAATATTTTTCTGCCCGATACCCTTAGATAAGCCAAGAAGTTAATATCCGAATAACTATTGGGGTTGGAGTTTGTACTCTGCTACGCTAGGCTCACTTTATAGGTTTGATACCGCACAGATAAAGGAAAAACCGTGTCGGAAGAAATCTGGACAATAATCAAATACAAACCAAAAGTAGGTTGTGAAGACGAGTTTGTTGAGGGTCTGAAGCGCCTGGAACAAATGATCGAGAAATCCAAAGCAGGTCAAGAATTTCAAAATAAATTTATCAAAATTGACAGTGGAGAATATGTACAAATCGTGGGTCTTCCCAATTTAGAGTCTTTGCTTGACGGGCAAATCGAAGGCCTGGATTGGCTTGATAGCGTTGACCATTTGCTTGACTATTATGAAGATGACAGCCGCACCGAAGCTTTCTCGGGCTTTGTCATTGATTGAAACCGCCCCTAACCGGGCCCGCGCCATATGGGAGCGATAACTTATGACAAAAATTGCAATTGTAACGGGTGCCTCCCGAGGCTTTGGCCGCGGAACCGCGCGTATTCTCGCAAGCGAAGCCGGCTATAAGGTCTATGCGACGGCAAGAACACAATCTGCCTTGCAAAGCCTTCAAAAAGAGGTGGCTGAAAGCAATGGTGCGGGTGAGGTTATCCCGGTTGTGTTGGATCAAAGTGATGATGAGGCGGTGGCCGCGTTTGTGCGCCGCGTCAGCGCGTCGGAAAAACAAATCGATCTTCTTGTCAATAGCGCCTATGCGGGACTGATCGCCATGACGCCACATTTTGGCAAGCCGTTTTGGGAGCGTCCCATTTCGGTTTTTGATGGCTCAATGGATATTGGCGTTCGCGGCGCTTATGTGATGAGCGCATTGGTGGCACCGGCGATGGTCAAAGCCAAAAACGGATTGATCGTTCAAATTTCGAGCTATGGCGGGTTCGTATATGTTTTTGACGTTGGATACGGGGTTGCCCATGCCGCGATGGACCGGCTGAGTTTTGATATGGCAACCGAATTACAAGAGCATAATGTGCGCGCCGTCACGCTGCACCCGGCGGGTGGACAAACAGAAGTCACAGCCTTTCCCGAGGGCGAAAGCCCGACCTATGTAGGGCGCGCTGTGATGGCATTGGCTGAACAAGCCGATGAGGAATATCTAACAAAAGCAAATGGAAAAACGCTGTTTACATCCGAACTTGCCCAAAAATTTAATTTCTCGGAAGACGGTCAAACCGATGGCAGTTTAAACCAAGCCAGAATAGAGGCTCTTCAACCCTTTAAAGACATCAGCGCAAATCGGTTGGCTCAATACGATTTTGACGCGCCGTTGCCAAACCCTTCGGATACAAATAATCCAGATTTTGCGGCGCTTTTCCCGGGGGCAAAAAATTTCAAACCATGACGGATAAGCCGCTAAAGCTTAGACGGCATCAAAAGGCCGCTTAAGCTTCTGATGCAGGGCAGCCCTATCAAGAAACGGCTGGAAAAGCTTGGTCAAACGGGCAATAAATCCGCTGGCATATTTTGGTAACAAACCGGGCGCAAGAAGCGGCGGATTGCCATGGTTCCCACAGAAGTGGCGCCAAAATTGGTTGACGCCGGATAGGGTCCGCCATGCACCATCGCGCCGGCCACCTCAACACCCGTTGGAAATCCGTTCACAAGCACCCGGCCCGCTTTGCGCTCTAAATGGGGCAGCAAGCGCTTTGCATGGGCTTTATCGCCCTCTTCCATCTGCAACGTACAGGTCAATTGCCCTTCAATGGCGCCAGCCGCTGCCACCATTTCATCAAGATCGTTTGCTTCCACGATGATCCCCAAAGGTCCAAATACCTCGTTTTGCAAATCTGGGCTGCGCAGCCAATGTTCCATCGAAATCCGAAACAGGTTGGGCAAAGCTGTGCGCCCAACAGATTCTGTGGTGAAAAGGGGCTCGACATGCGCCGCTGACGCCACTGCGTTTGCTCCATGTCTATAGGCGGCCGCGATGCCATCTGTCAGCATCGCCTGCGCGCCTGCTACGCTTAAGGCGGCAATGCTGGCCTCGGCAAATTCATTGGCCTGCGCGCCGGCAATCACAAAAGCAATGCCGGGATTTGTGCAAAATTGCCCCGCCCCCATGGTTAATGAGGCTGCCCAACCTTGTGCAAGCGCAACGGCGCGGGTTTGCATCGCCTGTGGAAGGCAGAACATCGGATTGACCGAACCCAATTCGCCAAAAAACGGAATAGGCTCGCTCCGGTTCATGCAAAGATCGAACAAGGCTCGCCCGCCCGCCAAAGACCCTGTAAACCCAACGGCCCGGATCAGCGGATGCTGTACAACTTGCGCCCCCACCTCATGCGTGCTGCCCTGCAAAAAGGAAAACACGCCGGGATGTTGATCGGTGGCTTTCATCGCGCGTGCAATCGCTTGCGCGATGATTTCACCGGTTCCAGGATGCGCCGGATGGCCTTTCAAAACAACCGGACAGCCGGCGGCCAAGGCCGCAGCCGTATCTCCGCCTGCGGTTGAAAAGGCCAATGGAAAATTAGACGCTCCAAAAACCGCCACGGGGCCGATTGGGCGCTGCATCAAGCGTAAATCGGGGCGTGGCAATGGCGTGCGATCGGGCAAAGCCACATCATGGCGTTGCTCCAAATAGCTGCCCTGCTCAATATGATCGGCAAATAGGCGCAATTGGCCGGTGGTCCGCCCGCGCTCCCCTTCCAAACGGGCTTCGGGAAGACCGGTTTCCTGATGCCCGATTTCAGTGACCAACGCCCCAAACGCCTCTATTTCATCTGCGATGGCGCGCAGGAAGGCCGCGCGCGCGCTTTGGCCGCTCCAGCCATAGCTCATAAACGCCTCTTCCGCAGCCTCCACCGCTGCGTCAACATGGCTTTGGCTGGCTTCTGAAAAGCGGCGAACCGAGCCAGTGCTGGGCGCAGAGTCAAACATGGCATCACCGCTGAGCCAATTGCCCGCGATGAAATGTTGGCCGGTAAGGTTTAAATCGGTCATTGGCTGCTCTCCTGATCTGCCAGATGTGTTTTTGCCATGCGCACCAGTAAATCAAACGCCTGCTGGGTGGCGCTGACATTGGCTTTCTTCTGCCCAGCAATATCAAACGCGGTTCCATGCGCAGGCGTGGCAACCGGAATCGGCAAGCCGCCGGCGATGGTCACGCCCCGCTCAAACCCCATGAGCTTGATCGCAATTTGCCCTTGATCATGATACATAGTGACCACCGCATCAACTTCCCCGCGCTGGGCTTTAAGGAACACAGTGTCCGAGGGCCATGGTCCGGTGACATGCATTTGGCGGTCCTGACAAGCTTTGACGGCAGGCTCCAAAATATCGATCTCTTCGCGGCCAAATTTCCCATTATCACCCGCATGCGGGTTAAGCGCCGCCACAGCAACATGCGGCCTTGTTTTTCCAGCTTTTTTCAGCGTGCTATACGCCAAGTCAACGGCCCGCATGACCGCGGGTTGATCAATATTCGCCGCCACATCCTTTAATCCAATATGGCTGGTCACGCGCGTCGTCATCAAAGCATCTAAAACATTGATTTCGCTATGATAGCCTTCAAACCCCAAATAGCGCGCCATATAGCGATGTTCATCTTCCGCATTAAGGCCAGCTAAGGTCAGCGCGGCTTTATTGAATGGGGCAAATAAAATACCGTCGATGGTATTGCTTTGCGCCAAATCGAGCGCTTTATCAAGGCAGCGCAAGGCGCTATTACCACTGGCTTGCGTCACTTTCGCGATCTGTACATCTTCCGCAGCAATCGTCTCAAGGTCAAGATGCGCCAGCGTAAACCCAAGTGACAGATTGGCTTCATCAACCGTCTCGAGGCTCAGCGGCAAGCCCGCCTGCTTTGCCCCAACTTCCCACAGATGCGCATCACCGATAAGAAGCACATCCGCCTGCGCCAAAACGGCCGGCTCTTGCAGCAGCTTTGCGATCAATTCAGGGCCTATGCCCGAGGGATCACCGGGGATTATACCTAGCCGCGGCCGCCTCATGCCGAGGCCTCGCCAGATCGATTAGACAATTCTGCCAAAGCCGCCGCCACGTTTTTCTCGGCTGTGCGTAAATGATTTTGTAATGCTTCTGCGGTTGCGCGGGGATCGCGCGCTTGCAACGCGTCAACAATTTTTGAATGTTCCAACCGCGTTTCTGGCCGCCCTTCTTCCCGCTGCGAGGATAAGAAGCGCACCCGCCAAAGCCGTGCATTATAGGTTGTATGCGTTTCAGCCAGCGCTTTGTTGCGCGCTGCGGCGACAATTGCCTCATGAAATTGCATATCAAGGCGAAAGGCTTGTAATTGTTCTTCTGCGCCGCGCGCCTCTTTAATCGAGGCATTCAGCTGCTCGATGGCGGCAATTTCGCTATCGCTTGCCTGCGCGCACGCCCATTGCCCAGCCAGCGCCTCCAACGCGCCTTGCACCCTTAGACAATCATTTATTTCCGCAAGGGAGGGATCCGCAACAAAAGGCCGGCGAGAATGCGTATACGAAACCAACCCCTCATTGGCCAATAAGCGGATGGCTTCGCGCATTGGGGTTCGACTGACCCCCAGCGCTTGCGCCAAATCACGCTCGGGCAGTTGCGTTCCGGGCGGCAGCTGACCAAGCAAGATCATTTCGCGCAGCTGCAGCGCCGCGTCTTCAGACAGGCTCGGGCTGCGCGCAAGCCCATCTTTCTCGATGATATTTATCAGCTTTAGGGCTGTACTCACTTTAGACTCCCCATCTTAATACAAGAGACTCCCCATCTTAATACAAGCGGATCTAAAGGTTTTAACAAATCGATCAAGCGGCTTTTGATCTCAGGGTGTAGCGGTTCTATCGGATGTCGGCAGTAATCTGATTTTATCACCCCACCGGCCACCATCGCAGCCTTACAGGATTGCCAGCCGCATTGCCGGTTTTCATGGTTGATCACCATCGCAACGCGCCCATAGGCAGTGGTTGCTTCCTCGACCCGCCCTGCCAAGTGATGGGTGATCACCGGTTTGATCTGATCCACGATCATTCCCGATGTCATCGAACCCGTTGCCCCGGCATCCAAATCGGCCAATAAAGTGATCGCTTCTTCTCCATCAAAAGGAGCTTCAATGGCATCGCCGCCCTCGGCAATCAATGCGCGCAGCTTATTGGAGGCGCGTGGGCATTCAATCTTAAACAGCTTTACCATTTCGATTTCGCGCGCCATACGTAGCAGTAAGGTTACCGGAAGCTCAACGCCAGATAAGGGCGCATCCTGCACCATGATCGGGATTCCAACCTCACCAACAGCGGCAAATTGTTCAAAGCTTTGCTGCGCGTTGCCTTTAAGCAACGCACCATGATAGGGAGGCATCCTCATCCCAATCTCTCCCCCGATCTCTTTGGCAAAGCGCGCCCGTTCGACGGCGATCTGCGTTGCGAAATGGCTGATCGTCACAATGATCGGCACGCGCCCCGCAATATGCTCCGTGCATAGGCGGGCCAGCGCATCACGCTCCGCATCCGATATCAAAAACTGTTCGGAAAAATTCGCCAAAATGCAAATGCCATCCGCCCCTTGATCGATCAGGCAATCCAGCACCCGCTTCATTCCATCAAAATCAACGGCCCCATCCTCAAAAAACGGAGTTGGGGCAACGGGCCATATTCCAGAATATTGGGTCATTCAAAAACCTCAAAATGCTGGCTGTGTCGATCGGTTATACTAATCCCCAAGCCGGGAAGGTTATCATCAAGTTGCAAGTATCCATCTTTCGCTTCCGGATCACCTTCGAAAATATAATAAAATAATTCATTGCCGACTTCGACATCGAAAACAGGGAAATATTCACTGATCGGACAATTTGTATTTGCCATGGTCAAATGATAATTGTGCATTTGGCCCGCATGTGGGATCACTGGAATTTGATGCGCCTCTGCAATCGCGTTGATTTTCTGCGCCGCTGTAATACCGCCAACACGGTTGGTGTCATATTGCAGAACGCTGACAGCTTTCTGCTCAATCAGATCTTTGCAACCTATCACCGAATATTCATGCTCGCCGCCTGAAATCGGTATAATGTTCATGGAATTTAGCTGCTTATATCCTTCAACATCATCTGCAATCACCGGTTCTTCGAGCCAACGTGGTTCAAATTTTGCCAGTTTTGGAAGCATGCGCTTTGCGTAATCAAGATTCCACCCCATATAGCATTCAAGCATTAAATCGACATCATAGCCCAAAACTTCGCGCAACGCCTCAACCCGTTTGATATTCTCGCGCATGCCCGGCATGCCGTCTTTTGGGCCGAAACCAAACCGCGTTTTATAAGCCAGATAGCCGTTTTTTTGCGCCTCTTGCGCTTCTTTTTGCATCACCTCGACGGGATGCGCGGGCGCTGTTAAAATTTCATCAGATTTTG
>OZSS01001098.1_pt1 | contig 12689 bp, 2 predicted proteins | sample 1779911 | NCBI WGS metagenome assembly OZSS01 (sample SAMEA2603589, study PRJEB24840) | metagenome | biome: Water; feature: Photic zone; material: Seawater sample | place: Mediterranean Sea | collected 2013-11-12 | depth 10 m | reverse complement strand
GGATAGGAGCCCGAGCCCGAGCATGCCGGTGAAGGTTTCGTTTTCTTCCCCGGCGAAGCCGGGGAAGGCGAAGGGCAAGAAGAAGCACAAGCACAAACATCATCACAAACATCACCACAAAGAGAGCGAAGAAGAAGAAGAAGAGGATGATGAAGAAGAGGATGATGAGGATGATGGCGAACAGGCGGCAGGCGCGTACCGTCCGGACGACGAGAGGCGGTCGGACGCGTGGAATTACAACAAACTTTTAGGCCACGAGTACAAGTACCGGCGCGGGAGCCCGGGCGAGGTGCTGGCGAGCTTGTCGCACCGGCATCGGATTAAGCGCGCGAAGCTGGAGCGAAACGGAAAGCTACAGGGGAAGCGGGCCGGTCAGACGTGGCGGGCGAGCGAGGCCGGGCTGCTCACTCCGAGAACGCAGACTGAGCTGTTCGCTGAAGCTGGGCTAGGAGTTACGAAGTCGAAGTCGGGGAGGAAGTCAAAGTCAAAGTCTCCGAAGTCTCTGGCGGCGGTGAGGGACGAAAACGGGGAGCTGAGCGAGTTGGATCTAGACGGGTGGGACGCCAGCGACGAAGATCCCTTCGATTTCTATCCTCCGCCCCCGCACCATCCGAAGGATGGGCGCACGTGGAAGTACCATCCCGAGTATCCGAGAACGCAGTGGAAAGGGGAAGTGACGACGCTTCCATTCAGTGGGAAGAAAAAGGGCGAAATTGCGGCGAAGAGCGTGTCGTCTTGGGAGAACATGTCCAGTTCATCGGCTCAGTCGGAGGGCGAACACGCCGCGAGCGCGAATCTCAATCTGGTGGTGCGCGGTTCGGCGGGGCCGGACGCGGGGCCCATTGGGAGCGACGTGGAGCGACCGTCGAGTGCGAAGGGCGGGAAACATCATCATCATCATCATCATCATCGTGGTTCACAAGAGAGCGACGGGGACGAAGGCGAGGAGGACGAGCAGGACGAGGAAAGTGGGAAGAAGAAGAAGAAGAAGAAGCGCAAGAAGGAAGGAGAAAGCGAAGGGAAGACCGCCCTGGAGCGTCTCGCGGAAACCGGCATCTCGGACCTTCTTTCCGACATCTCCCTCGACGACGGCATCTCGGACCCCGGCGACGAAAACCTGCACAACAAGGGGAAACACCTCGATTTCAAGCATCACATGAAAACGGGAGGGCGGGCGTCCCACATGACGGACCAGCGGCAAAGGTGGGACCTGGAGCGCAGTCACGCGCGCGCGGGGGCGGACACCGAGGGCGTTTTCCACTCACCAGTTGGCCACCACGGACTGCACCGGACAAATTCGGGGGTAGACAGCCAAACCAGCATGATGGACATGGTCGTCGGGGAAAGAACGCTGGCGCAGCTTACAACCGATCATCTGCACAACGAGGGCGTAAAAGGTGCCCTGCACAATGCGGCGAAGAGCGAGTTTTCTCACGGGAAGGTGCGGACGACGACTTCGGAGATGAGGAAGGGCAGGGAGGAAGCGGTGCACGACGCGACGAAGACCGAGTTGTTCGAAGATAACTGGGTCTCGCACCAGGCGGAGAGGCAGGCGGCGAGAGACGCGGAGCCGCTGTGGAAGCCGTTTGGGGAGTTGTGGAAGGCGAAGGGCTTGGTGTCCCAGGCTGCCAAGCAGCTCCAAGATGCGATGCTGAAGAGACGGGCTGGGGAGTCGATGCTGCGCTATGCGCTGAAGTTGGACAAAGTTAAGAGTTGCGAAGAGTTTGTCGCGCGGATCGAGGTGCCTTTCAAGGGCTATGAGAAAGTGCAAATGATGTGTACAGAGGAAGGCATGCAAAGCATGCCGAAGGAGGAGGTTGAGGAGCTCGTGAAGCGAGTTCTGAAACTGGCGCTGCAGAAGGCTCTGGGGAAACCCGATTGGAGGAGCAGTGCAGAATGGACGCCGCGGGTGAACACGAAGTTCGTCGGGGCGTCGCGGGAGAGCATCGCTCACGCGGTGAAGTACGGGATTTGCATCCCGTTCGGCGAGATAAGCGGGGCGCAAACGGTGCTGAAGAGGCTGTGTGAGGATGCGTCGATGCTCCTGAAGGAGAAAAGAGATATTGAGGTGGACCCGGACGACGAAGATTTGGCGCTGCTTGTCGCGGACGTGCAGGTGCCGCAGCTGTTGGCTAAGATTCTTTATCAGGCAAGCGTCGGCGACCTTCTGGAAGATCCAGATGGAGTTGACGAGCGGTTGAGGATTCTGATGAAATTTGTGGTGCAGAAGGCGGCGCGAGATATTGTTAGGAATCCTGGGGACGGGTGGAGGGAGATGGCGAGGGGCGGACCACTTCCGGTGGAAATGGCAGGTGGGATGACGTTTCGGGTTCAAAAACAGGCATCTGGCAAGAGTGAGACGCAGCCGGACAAGAAAGAGGATACGACGCCGGAATCGGAATCCTCGGAGCCGCAGCCGGACACCAAGCCCAGGAAAAAAAAGTTCTGGGGTGAGCTGAGGGGGGCTGCGAGACTTATGGGCGGCTTGGGGGCAGGCGCAAAGAAGGGGAAAGCACAGACTGGGGGGACTGTGAGGACGTCTGTCGTCGAGAAAACGAAAAGTGCGGCCCCCCTGCCTGCTGATGAGGAGCCGCATAAGCACAAGCATCACCATCATCATGAGCGCATAAGCACAACCATCATGATCCCCCGGGCCTTGACGCGTGATTACAACAAGGAGAAAGGGGAGGGGAAGACGGATAAGGCGGATAATAGAAAATCTGTAATGGAACGAGAGTACGGGCTGGGAACGGAAAGTGACGAAGCTGCAGCTGCAGCTGCAGCTGCTGAGGTGCCGGCGCGGACGTCTTTTGGTATGATCGAAAATTCAGGTCCGATGGTGGCCCAGACAACGGATCTGGTCCTGAAGGCGCTGGAATCGCGGGGCAAACTCGAGCGCGTGCTCGCAGCAGGCTTCGACGCCCACGCGGAAGTCGCGGCGTGCGAGATTGACGGAGCGGAGATGATGCTTGTGCAGGGCGGGGAGGCGTCGGCGCCAGAGGTCGCTGCTTTGATGAAGAAAGTATTCAAATGTGTCTTGAAGGACGCTTTGGCGGCGGCGAAGGGGGAGCCGCGGCCCTCGCAGAGAAATAGCGCGAAGAGGAATTCGAATTCCTCTCTGGGTAAGAAAGACCAGGTTGTGGATCCGGATGTGGGGGGTCCTTCTCCGGTTGCAGGAGGTCCTTCTCCGGATGCAGGAGGCCACAAGCATCATCATCATCATCATCAGGGTGCGGGTGAGGGCGCGCCACCCGCGGATGGCGCGGATGGCGGGGAGCACAAGCATCATCATCATCATCAAGACAAGGGTGAGGGCGCGCCATCCCCGCCCCCGGAAAAAAAGTTCTGGGGTGAGCTGAGGGGCGCTGCGAGACTCATGGGCGGCATCGGGGCAGCCGCCAAGAAGGGGAAAACACAGACTGGGGGGACTGTGAGAACGTCTGTCGTCGAGAAAAGGAAAAGTGCGGCCCCCCTGCCTGCTGATGAGGAGGCGCATAAGCACAAGCATCATCACCATCATCAAGACAAGGGTGAGGGCGCGCCACCCCCGCCTGACCCCGTGGATGGCGCGGAGCACAAGCATCATCACCATCATCAAGACAAGGGTGAGGGCGCGCCGGACCCGCCCCCCGCGGATGGCGGGGAGCACAAGCATCATCACCATCATCAAGACAAGGGTGAGGGCGCGCCCCCCGCGGATGGCGGGGAGCACAAGCATCATCATCATCACCACAACGCGCAGAACGAGGCTCCGCTGAAGGTTGGCCGCGGTGCGGCCGATTTTCGGCTCTGGATACGCGCAAAAGACTTTGTCGCTGATGAAAAGAGAGAAGACGAGTCGATGATGAAAATTCCATCTTCGCCGAGAAATTTGCATGAGAGCCAGGATTCCCCTTGGAACACAGTTTCGAAGTTGGGACGAGGCTACGCCCCGTCGGGAAGATCAGTGGTGGACGCTTATCGCCGGTTACAGGCGAGCAGGAGGAGCACCCCGGGCCCGGGAGGCGCGCGACGACGTATTGAGCAGTATGACACAGTTGACGACATCGGAGAAGTTGCCAAGCGGACGTCGGAGACGAGGGTTCGGGTGCTGCAGGCGCGTCCAACACTGAAACCGCTTCACGAAGAAGAAGTCGCTGCGATACAGGTGAGTGCTCCATCCCCAGGGATGGAGTTGGTGCGACCATCGCAGCGCGCGTCGCTGGGGGGGCGCGCGATGAAAGCCCAGAGTGTGTATCAGCCTGAGATGCAGACTGTTGTGAGCTTGGCTGCGACAGCTCCACCAGCTCTTAAGCTGGCTCCGCCAGCACTTGAGGTCGTCGCGGCAGAGGCTGTGGAGGCGGTTGTGAGCACAAGTCCTCCGAAGAAGGGGAGCTTGCGCAGCAGCCTGGCGAAGCGGAGCAGCGTCAAGAGCAGTAGCCCGGAAAGAGGAACGAAGGCGGTGAAGCCCGGGAAAGAAAGGAGCAGCATTCAGAGCAGCAGCCCGGAGAGAGGAGCGAAGGCGGTGAAGCCGGGGAAAGAAAGGAGCAGCATTAAAAGCAGTAGCCCGGAGAGAGGAACGAAGGCGGTGAAGCCGGGGAAAGAAAGGAGCAGCATTAAAAGCAGTAGCCCGGAGAGGGGAACGAAGGCGGTGAAGCCCGGGAACGACAAGAAGCAGAAGCGGTCCAGCACGGCCACCGGTCCGGGTAACAGTAGCCCTCCTCCTCGCGACAGCGTGCACAGCGTGCAGTCAAGCGCGGGGAAAGCAATAGCAAGGAGGTCGTCCATGAAGAGCTCGTCGGAAACCACCACCACAACACGCCGCGCCAGTCGTGCAAGCAGCACGTCGCGAAAATCTTCACCTTCACCTTCACCTGTAGTTGCGCGAGGATCTGTGAAATCTGCTTCTGCCGCAACGTCACGGGCATCGTCGAAGCTAAGCAAAAGCGAAGGGGAGGACACGGGCGCCTTCGGGACGGGGTCGCTTTCGCGAACGGAGATGCGTGCTGTGGCGCGCAAGGCCTCCATGGCGGCGAGGGCGGAAAGGCGGCTGAGCAGTGGCGGTCAACCGCAAGAAGACTCGGGAGTTTCCACAGCGGGGGAGCAGGCCACTGGAGGCGCAGCAGGAGGAGGGGAGACTTCTGCTGACCCTGACGAAAATCAAAATCAGTCGAGGGAGCGAAAAAGTGTGAAGAACGACCGGGGTGATCAGGGGCCAGTGAAGAGACCGTCGCTGCGGCGCCGCTTCGAGTCGGATGATGATGGGATGACGTCTGCCGATGAGAGAAGTAGAAGCGAGGAATCTCCACCAGAATCACAATCACAATCGAAGGAGAGTGCTGCGAGTGTGAGCAAAGCGAGTCACTCAGTATCCTCGTCGGAGTCGGAGGAGCACGTGTCAGAGCCCGTCGACCGGGAAGAACCAAACCCTAATCCCGACGGCGGGCTCGTTGCGAGGACGAGGACGAGCGTCAGCGCGGCAGGCGGTGTCGTTGAAAACATCGACAGCGATGCGGTTGATGCGGAGATCGAAAACGGCAGTGCCAGCAGCGCGACGACCGGTGGCCAAGTGACGGCCACCACGGGGGTGCCGGAAGCAGCGGTATCCGAAGATCTCGATCTCGATAGCGAGCAAGAGCAACACAGGCACTCAGTCTTCACGGCGACGAGCGAGCATGCGGATCCGCAGTGGGATTCGCTTCAGCAGTCTCTGACGCACAGCGAAGTGCTTGGGAATGTTGCGGGGGACATCGCGTCTGCGATGACTTCGTCCAGTGCAGTGGGAGCCGCAACTGGTGGACACAGGAGGCATAGCGAGCATGGCGACAGGGAGCAGGATAGTGGCGATCGCCAGCATAGGCACTCGGTCTTCACGGCGACGAGCGAGCATGCGGGTGCGCATTCGAATCGCCAGTCTCTATTGACGCACCACGAAGTTCTGACGAACATGGCGGCGGATATTGCGTCCTCAATCGCTTCGCATGTGACCTCGACTGCTCCTGCGCTGCCCGTGGAAACGCCTGACAGCGACAGCGAACCTGTCGCTGACGCGAGCCGCAGCCGCGCGAGTGTGAGCTTCGCGCCGCCGGAGAGGAGAGCGTCGGCGGCTTCGTCGTTGCGTGGTTCGCGAGGCGAGACTGCTGCGGCCGCCTAGCAGGGCAGCCGTTCGTCCGCTCAGCAGGGCGGAGGACAGAAGTCCTCAAAAACTTCGCTTCGCACGACGCTTGTCGGGCCCGACGCGGATGCCCCTTGGGGAGGCCAAGGCCTCTCGAAGGGAGGAGCTGGACAGAAGTCATCGAAAAGCTCACTTCGGACAACAACGGTGATGGGCGACAGCGCTGGCGCCTTCGGCGACACGGCGACCACGGTGGCATACACAAACGCCGACCGGACGAGCCGCCAGTCCCTGAATCTGCGGCCCTCGAACTACTCGCCAGAGGAGAACAGTGCAAACGCGAACCGACAGCCCGCGGGCCTCGCCCGGTTGTCAGCGCAGTCTCGAGGAGGCGCGGGTCAGAAGTCTTCGAAAACTTCACTGCGGACATCTGTTTTCGTGGAGGATTCGGACCAGGCTGTGCCCATGCCTATTCGCGGCGGGGGCGGTCTCGCTGGGAAACTGAAGTCGGCCTCGGTTCGCGGTGGACAGAAGGTGTCTGCGTCGCTGCATGCCAGTGCGGGTGCGGACGGTCCGAATCGGGAGAATGTGCTTGCGGTGCAAACACCAGAAGAGGACGATGGATTCCTCAGTGAGGATCCATTCGAGGCATATCGCGGTTGAGGGCTTCGTTTTTCTCTTGGCTCTGTTGTGGTTGGGGGAGAGAAGCTCTTTTGTAAGTTGTACGATACGAGACACACTGTCGCAGGTTGAAGTGCAGCCGTTCACGGTTTTGGTCTGTGAGGAGGCGGACAGCTGAGGGGACGCCATTGACGAGGTCTCTTGAATTTTTTCATCTATGTTTGAACCGACAAATGTCGAGCAGACTGAGAAAACGCGGAGCCGCTCGCACTCGAAGATGTCCGCGTGCGTTTTTTGGTCGGAATCTTGATCTTCGTGGAAGGGAGGGGAATCCACCGTACAACTTTTGGGAACAACTTGGGCAGCAAAACATCAGCCACGCCTCACCCACCCATTCGGGTCATTGACACTCCCCAACTCATACCCTCCTTCTCTAGCACTCCTGCGCGACGCCTCAAGCGCAAGATCCTTCGTCCCGGTGACATCCACCGATTTCCGCCCGGCAACTTTTTCCGCCTCAGCCACCTTCACGACAACGTCCGCACTGCTTTTCCGACCAATGGCACGACCCTCCGCCGGCAGCAGAAACATCTTCGGCAGCATTTCGTCTTGCATCGTGGTTTTGAGAACCATGGATCCGTCGGGACTTCTAACCGGTTCGCCACTTTCGTCGTCCAGCCAGCCTATTGTCGTCGTTCCTGGCTTGATGATCGCCGTGTGCACAACACCTCCCGTCGCACTGCCCCCGACGTGGAAGCCGTCGGGAACGTAGACTTTACGCTCAGCCACAGCTTCATTTTGCCCGGACCCCGCCCCCAAACTCTGCCACCCATCTCCCCTGTTGCTGCTCCAGTGGGCCGCCGTGAGTGGTACCATCCCACCCATTGGCACCCACATGCTGCCTCTTCCTTGCAGTTGGTCGCCCAGGCCGCTCCTTGGCGTCGCCTTCTGTGCTGCAAGCTTGCCTTTGAGGATGCCCTTTGATGGAGCGGTCGAGGCGACCGTGCCTGTTGTTGTGCGAGGCGGTGCAAGGGAAGCTTCTGCTTCTGGCTGTTGTGCGGGCTGTGCTGCGGCAGCGGGCGGCTGCTCCGGAATTGCGCCGACGGAAACGCCCAAAATGGTGCCCCTCCGCTCGCCAGCAGCTGCTGCTGCTGCTGGCATCGAATCCGCGACACCAGGATCGCCCGACACGTCCAACTCACGCGCAGCCATGCGCGCCTGAAGTTCCGCAAAAGCAGAACCCCCCGGTGGCGGCGCAGCCGTGGCGCTTCCCCCGGTTCCCCCACCGGCGCTGCCGGTCGCGGCGGATCCCGACCCCGCTTCCGCCTTCAGCCTGTTTGCCAGGTCCTCCAGACGGGAGTGACGTTCGGCAAAATGTGAGACGCTGGCGACGCTGTCCTGGATGACGATGCTGTCTGCTAGACGCCTTCTGGTTCCCTGCGCCTGCTGTCCCTGTGCATTTTCCCCCTGTGCATTGCGAGTGTTCGACGCCCCCAGGGTTTTCCGAATCGCAGCCAGCCCGGCGGACGAGGCTCGCGACACACCTGCGTTTGCATCTGCATCTGCATCTGCATGATTTGCAGCTGTACTCCCGGACATTCCGGGCGCATGAGGCCCATAGTGCAAATTCGAATCCTGCAAAAACGCGAGATCTTGAGCGTTCTGGCTCTGTCGCACAACGCGCACTGCCTCACTCTGCTCTTGAACGGCCTGTTGCGCACTGTTGTCGCTCATACCGAGCAGATCAACGCTCGCACGGCCTTTCAGACCTGCTTGTCCAGCACCGACGGCTGGTACCTGCAGGCTGGCGCGCTGCGGGCTTCCCTGACCCGCAGAAGTTTGCCTTTGTACGTTCATGCTCTGCCCGAGCGCGTTATCACCGGTGTTTGCCTGGGGGCCCGAAGGCCCACCCGGACGGACAGTCGACGCCACGTCCCCGCTGCTCGCAACCGGCACCGACGAGGGAAGAGTGTCGTCGATCAGGGTCAGACGCACCGCAGGTGGAGCAACGACCGGATTCTGCGGGTCAACAACGGTCCCTCCTTCCCGGACCTCCCGGAGGGAAACCCGCAGCTTCGTGTTGTCTCCTGTCGGAACAGAACTGGAAGAACCGTCCTGGGGAACAGAACTAGCAGCTACATCTGCCGCAAGCGAACCAGGGTGGCGCTGCGTCTCGTGGTGCACGCCTGCCGGCGGCATTGCCACTGCGTTCCCCGACAAGGCTCTCGGGCTCTGCTGGTTCTTATTGGCTCTGTTGGGTTCAGTTGCCTCGTTGCGACCCGAGTCTACCGACCGCGGCGCCGGCTGGAACGGAGGCGTGCCGGGACTCACCGCTTGCTGCTGCTGCGACGCGCGCGGCGTCCCATCACCGCCCTCGCCCGGCGAATCACTTGACATCTTCGGCAGACTCTCTCTTCCGACAGAGATCTTCCGCGCAAGCGAGGCCTGACTCCGCCGCCGCTCCTGCTGTGCCTCAGCTTCGCGTTCATTTTCCTGCATGCCCGACTGCTCGGCCAGCGGAACCCCCGGGACGTACCCCTCATCGGGAACCGGTGTGACTGCACCGGCGCCGTCTTTTGCAACCGCTGGTTGCTGCTGTCCCGCAAGCGCAGCCTCAGTCGGGTCTGTCCCCATCGCAGAATTGAGATTTCCGATTTTCTCAATCACGCTCAGCCGAGGCACCACTGTTTTCGGCCTACTCTCCTGCTTGTTGTGAAATGGTGTTGTGCCTGTCTCTTCAGGCGTCCGCGGCGACTCCGGCGGAGTCCCGTCACCGAACGGAGGAGTTTCGTCTCCGCAATCATCGCCTGCGTCTGCTCCTTTCTTGAACTTCGCGAGTGCAGCAGCCTTATCCATGTCTTCGACCCGAATCGATTGTCGCGCATTCGAGAGTGCCTTATGCGGGTCGTCAGCTTCTTCGCCCTCCAGCATCATGCGAATCGTGCGTCGCCGCGGCGTCTCGTTTTCGCGCTCCTTTTCCTTTGCATCCTCATCTTGCGTTTTTCCATCTTTATCTTTTTCACCCGGTTGCTTACTTTGCCGCGCTCTAGGCGTCTCGAGATCGCTCCCAAGTTCGTTCCCCGTGCCCGTCGCACTTGAACCACCATCCTTCTGCGAGGAACTCGAGTCCGCCAGATGCCGCATCCTCGCGAGTTCAGCCTGCATGGTTTCCAACTCCTTCGCAAAGCTTTTCGCATTTTCTTCAGCCTCGGCCAACCTGCTCTTGCGAAACTCATACTTCTTCTGTCGCTCCAATTGCATTTGGAGCCTCTCTTGCCGCAATTCCATCCGCGTTTCTATGTCAGAGACCATGCCCGTGACGCTGCCGGGGTCCACGGCGCCCCCGCCTCCAGCGGCACCGCCGGCGAGTCTGGACATCCTGCCTCCCGGCACGCCACCGTTCCCCGCACCTGCAACCATCGACGGTCTCCCCCAAGATGCTTGCACCATGCTGTGTCGCCCAGACACCCTGCCCGACGCGCCACCCGGCCCAGCGACCGAAGGCCGGCCCCACGCGGCTTCAACCCCATTGCCCCCAGAAACAGCAGAAAGCCTGCTAGCCCGCCGGCCGCTCGCGCTTCTGTTCCCCCCCGGCGGGCCCAGGCCCCCAGTGCTATTCCTGCGCCCGTGAATGGTTTCCGACTTCCGCAACTCACCGAATCCCGCCATCATTCCAGCACCCTTCGGGGGCGGCGCTCCCGTCTGCTGGTCGGCGAAGCCGACCAACAGCGACTTGCGCGTGACGGTCTTCTTAGGGTTCTGCGAAAGATTGAGATTCTGACTTGCGCTGTTTATTGCGTTCGTAACAGTCGAAACATCCACTCCGGCATAATTACCCGCAGTCGTTATCGCGCCTTCCAGTTGCTTTGCGGCGCCCGGTAATCCCGAATACCAGGAGCCGTCAGGCCCCTGCTTCGGTTGCAACGGCCCCCCAAATTCGTCTTCCTCGAACACCTGAGAAATCAGCATCGTGCGGCGCTTGTTCGCCGCTTCTCGCTCTTGATGCGCCGCTGCAACCGCTTCCAACTCTGCATCACCGAGCACGCCTTTGTCAGCGGAAGGAAGTTTGATCCCAACCTGCGCCCCTGTGCTGTTCCCCGCCAGTGTGTCTACCCACTGCGTGCTTTCGAGATTCCCAGGGTCCGAAAAACGCGTGGGGACACCCGCCGCATTCGCTCCCGATAACGAAGACCGCGACAAACGCTTCGTGCTCCCCCTGCCCGCGCCAGCGTCGGCATCGCGCGCCATGGGCACACCGTCACCGTCCCTGTAAACGCCGAACCCGAACGCCGCAGCATCTTCACCGTAAAGGGCCTCGCGCATGCCCGCAACAAAAGCAGCGTCTTGCCCGTCCTGCCCCGCAGTGCTCTCCGGCCGAATCATCCCGCACAGAAAGTCGCCCCAGCTCCGCTTCTCCAATCTTTCAACCACTTTGGGGTCCCAGCCGCCCCCAGCCCCGCCTCCAGGTGCCCCCGTCGCAGTCTCAACAGCAGTCGCCACCCGCGGAAAGCACAAGCCCACGTCCTGCGTCTGCCCAACATTGTAACAGCCGCCGCCCCACCTGTCAATCACGTTCGTCACCGTGATCCCGGTGATCGTGCAGCACACAGCGCACCGCATAGGCGCCTCGCGGCACGCGTTTTCGCCCTCGCTGCCTGCCGGGCCGCACATGCCGCACATAAATGGGTCCGTGCACAGGACCACCGCCGTGGGACAGTGCGCATCCAGTGTGTTGTTTACCGAAGTCAGACAGTTGAAGGCTTTGCCGTAGGCCCACTCCTGAAGGCGTTCTGCATTTTCCTTGTTGACGTGGAAGCCGAGACCCTGATTGTATCCGTACAGGAAACTTCTTTTCATGTCGAGGAACGAGCGGAGGATCACGCGATTCGGTCGGTAGGGGGTGGGTTTCCGCATCTTCGGTTTGGACGGGGTGGGCTCTGCGTCGGCTGCACCCGCACCTGCTGCCCGTGTGGCCGTAGAGTTGGTCGTTTCTGCTAATTGCGTCATCGCCCTCGTTGCCATCAGCGTTTCCGCCCCGAACTTCGTCATCTTCGTGTCTCCTAAAACGGTCGTCTTCTGCGACTGCCCGACGGCCTCCAGCGGCTGGCTCTCCTGGAGAGAAGAGTTCCTCTGCTCGATGGCTGTTCCAGCTGAGTTCAACACTGTTTTCCCAGAAGTCGTCGCAAGAGAAGCACCAGACGCCGCGGCCCCGACCCAACTCTGATCCGGCGGGGCGTCGAGAGAGGGCACGTTCCCGATCCTAAAAGCTTTTGCATCCTCCGCCTCCCCTTGATGCGCCAAACTTGTGTGCCACTTCGCAACCGGCGGCGGCCCCGGAAACTGTCTCTGCAATTCAGGCGTAATCGTCCGCCCCGCAAGCGGATGATCATACAGCTGCACCAGCAAACTCCGAAATCCCGCCTGGAAATCCTTCAAGAGGTAACGAAACTGCGCCTGCAGAGCCGCAGCCTCGACGACGTCTATCCGAGCGCTTTTCTTCAACTCTCGTTCCATCACTTCCTCCGCGATTGGAGCCGGCCCCACCACAATCGGTGCAGCGCTCGCAGCCACATCCTCACCGCCAGATCCCAGTAGTCCCGCCCGTCCACCACCCGGCGGCACCGTCGCATCCAGCGCAGCAGCCTTCATCGCACCCACGCCCATCGCACCAACGCCCTCCAGCGGCAGCAGAGTCAACTTCCTGATCATACTATCCTTCATCTTCGTCCGCAGCACCATCTTCCCGTCCGGCGAGCGCACTGGCTCACCGCTAGTGTCGTCCAGCCAAACCAGATCCCGTTTCCCCGGCTTGATGACCGCAGTGTGCATCACCAACTTGCCGCCCCCGGCAGAATTTTCCAACGACTTCATCCCGCTTCCGCCCATGGAGAAGCCGTCCTGCATCTGCACTTTTCGGGGAAGACTACCGATGTTTTGCCAGCCGTCCCCCCGCTCGTCGCTCCAATGCAGCTCG
>OZSS01001097.1_pt1 | contig 12723 bp, 18 predicted proteins | sample 1779911 | NCBI WGS metagenome assembly OZSS01 (sample SAMEA2603589, study PRJEB24840) | metagenome | biome: Water; feature: Photic zone; material: Seawater sample | place: Mediterranean Sea | collected 2013-11-12 | depth 10 m | reverse complement strand
GTTATGAAACTCTGACGGAGGCAGGATATGCTCCTGAAATGGCATATTTTGAATGTCTACATGAAGTTAAGCTGATTGTTGATTTGATTTATGAAGGCGGCATTGCCAATATGAATTACTCAATCTCAAATACTGCGGAATATGGTGAATATGTGACCGGTCCGCGCATCATCACTAACGAGACAAAAGAAGAAATGAAGCGGGTTCTTGAGGATATTCAGTCTGGTCGCTTTACACGTGACTGGATGCTGGAAAATAAAGTTCATCAGGCTAACTTTAAAGCCACCCGTCGTCGTAATGCCGCACATAACATTGAGGAAGTCGGTGCAAGCCTGCGAGGAATGATGCCGTGGATTGGGGCTAATCGCCTAGTTAATAAAGATAAAAACTAAACGTTTCAAAACTATCTTGTGCACCGAACGAGCCTGATCCATTGCCGATAACTGTCTGAATAAATTTCTGATTTTAATAGGAATTGTAGTGATTCCCCTTCTTTACATTTTGGCATTAAACGTGCAATCTTGAGCAGGTCGAATTCACCAGGAATTCGAATTAGATACAGTTCTTCTTGCCGTTTAGGAATAACATCATGTTTGGTTCAGTTTTTGGGTTTTTGTCTGCAGACATTGGGATTGATCTTGGCACTGCCAACACCCTTGTCTATGTGAAAGGGCGTGGCATTGTCCTGAATGAGCCATCGGTTGTGGCAATGGCACAAGTGCGGGGAAAAACACAAGTTCTTGCCGTTGGCGAGGAAGCCAAAGTTATGCTGGGGAAAACGCCTGGAAATATTCAGGCTATCCGCCCAATGGCTGACGGCGTGATTGCGGATTTTGAAGTAGCTGAAGAAATGATCAAACATTTCATCCGCAAAGTGAATGGTCGGTTTTCAATTGCTAGTCCACAGATGATCATCTGTGTTCCATCAGGTTCAACAGCGGTTGAACGGCGTGCTATCCAAGAATCAGCAGAGGCCGCAGGAGCAAGGCGTGTATTTCTGATTGAAGAGCCGATGGCAGCCGCCATCGGCGCAGATTTGCCAGTAACTGAGCCATCTGGTTCGATGGTTGTGGACATAGGTGGTGGAACTACTGAAGTTGCTATTCTCTCACTTGGGAATAGCCTTGGCGCCCCCATGAGTTGAATAATGCATTCATATCATATTCATATCCAATTCCGTTTCCCCCCAGTATCAATAATGAAAATTTATCTTCATATAAATTATTTTCTTTAATGAATGCCTGACCTGCCTGCATGCATTTAGCGGGATCAAATAAATTTGGCACAATATCTGGACTTAGATTGTTTTTTAAAGGTGAAATCTTTTTTGTTGTTATGTATGCCGTAAAGTCTTGGACATGCCAGTCTCGTTTTGAGCTTAAGTGAATATTTTTTGCATTGTTTTGTTTTGTAAGTGCCAAATTTAAAGGAGCAAGATTTGCTCCAGAAGATATAAAAATATCTATATTCCTAAAGGATGAAAATGCATAACACTTAGTTATTAAATTTATATTAATTGAATTTGGAAATCTTGATAATTTTCTTGAGATGAATTTTAAAACTCCCCTTATAAGCCTATTGCTCCATCCAACAGAGATAGTTGTTACATTTATGTTATAACCGGAATCAACTAAATTTTTTATAACCCCCAAAGCCTGGCCATCGTGCCCAGAAATACCTTCGGTAAGATGGCCAACATTAATCTGCATATTCAAATAAATCCTTCAATTTCCTTGATAATCTTTCCAAGCTAAAATTTGTATTGATGTTGTCATGTGCGTTTTGAGCTAGTAAAAGTCTTTTTTCATCGTTGATGAGAGCTTGAATTGCATTTTTTATTTCATCAGGAGAAGAAAAATCTACATAGATTGCGCCCTTTTTCTCTGGCTCTGTCCCAAAAATTTCAATGGCTCCGTCAGTCTGAGTGGAAATAACTGGCAATCCACTCATCATTGCCTCTCCAATAATTAAACCGAATGGTTCCTCTAAAGAAGTTATACAAAAAACATCTGCTTTTCTAAATTCATTGTGCAAATCTTCAGTCCATCCAATCAATCGAATATTTTTTAAAGCTAGATCATTTATTTTTTTACTTAACTCAGCTTCTAGTGGCCCAGAGCCAAAAAGTTCTATTTGTACTGGAAAATTGTCTCTTTGCAGTTTTTCAGCTGCTTTTATTAAGTCATTAAAACCTTTTTTACTTACAAATCTACCAGCAGAAATTACTTTTAGGATTTTATTTTTTTTTAAGCCAAAAGATTCTGATAATTGTTCAAATCCATGCGGGATAACGATATTAGTGGATTCATTATCTGGATAGTGAGAAATAAATCTTTCATATCCCGCATGAGTTAAAAATATATTAAAAGCCCTATGAAGGGTATTTCGAAGCTTACCAGAATGATTGATCATTCCAAGTTTAAAACTATATTGATTAAAAAAATTAATCAACTTTGAGTTATGAATAAATATCCACTTTGAATCTTCAATATGATTTTTGTAATCTCGCTTAAAAATAAATCTGGTTAAAAGATGAAAATAAAGTAAAGATTTTTTAATAGAAAAAATTTGAACATTTGGTAAATTTAATAAGTCGTCTTTCGCAGCAGCATCCTCGGGCAAAATAACAAAATGTTTTTCTCCAATTAAATCAAGCGCTTTAGAATAAGAGATTAAACTGTTTGCTATTCCACCCTTTTTGCGATCAAGGGTGATGGACAATATCATCTGTTTTTTCGTTTATCGTTCCAATAAACCCCTTTTAAATATTGCTCATATAGGAACTGAGAAAGTTTATTATCAGTATGATTTAGATCACTTTCATTATTTATTGTGTTATTTTTATTTTCCCAATATAAATGATCAAAAAATCTCCCGAAAACAAAAACAATAAGAAAGAATAAAACTGCTGATATAAAAAAAATTAACGCTAAAGTAAATTGGCCTAAAAAAAGGAGTGCGGCCGATATCAGGACTAAAAGAATAGATATATTCATTACATGATAGTTTATACCTATAAATTGATTTGATAAAAGCAGATGTCTATTAAAAAAAGGGTTTTATTAAGTTTCTGATGATCTTTGTTTGAATTCAAGAACAGTAGCATTGATGCAATATCTTGGCATACCATTTGGTCCGTCAGAAAAAACATGGCCAAGGTGTATATCAGAAGTCACTGATCTAATTTCAGTCCTTCTCATTCCATAACTATTGTCAGGCTTAGAATAAACAGATCCTTCAATAGGTCTAGTAAAAGAAAGCCAGCCTGTGGAAGAATTAAATCTATCTTTTGTATCAAATAATGGCGCTCCACTGAGCTTATCTACGAAAATTCCATCAGGCGTATCCTTGAAAATCTCATATTCTTTGCAAAATCTTGCATCTGTCCCTTTTTCAAATGCAACTCGGTAAGCCTCTGAATCTCCCAATTTAAAGTAACCAAGGGCCTGATAAAATTCCTTTGGATTTAAATATCCTTGATGAGAAAAAACCTCTTTGCCATTTTCTAAGAATAAAATAGTTGGAGTGGCCCATGTAGGCGAATCAATTTCAAGGCCCTCTAATTGGTTTGCAAATCTAGAGATAACTGGAATATCGCCATCATAATTATTTACGACATTTGCGTTAAATTTTTCACAATAGGGACAAAATCCTTCTGCTTCAATAACTATTATTTTTTTTCCTTTTAAAAGTTCAGCATTATCTATTAAAGATGACTCATTGGTTTTGGCAAACTTAACTCCTGTAGAGTGATCGGGGCAATATCCATTTGGATTTTTTGCAATGTAATCCTGATGATAGTTTTCGGCCATATAAAATTTTTCAATTGGCTTAACTGAGGTTGCAATAACCCCATATCCTTCATTTGATAAGAGTGTTTGAAAAGTTTGAACTACGCTTTCAATGATCCTCTTTTGTTCTTCATTGCTGAACAAAATAATAGATCTATATTGGGTTCCTATGTCATTACCTTGTCTATTTATTTGAGTTGGATCATGAGATTCAAAAAAATGCATTAAAAGTTTTTCTGTTGAAATAATATTCTTGTTGTATGTAACCTCAACTACTTCAGCATGGTTATTAACATTAAACTTATTTTTTAACTTTGTAATTTCTCTATATGTCGGACGGATACCATTGCCATCAGCATATCCAGAAACTGCGTCTATTACTCCTGGTAATGCTTCATAACCTTTTTCAGCCCCCCAAAAACAACCTGATCCAAGAACAATTTTTTCAGAATGAATGGTTGCTTCATTGACAGTCGCAGAAAGGGAAAAGCTCAATAAAGAGGTTGTTATTAAAAATAAGGTTATATTTTTCATTAATCTAAATGCTGAATGAGTAAAGTAGGCACATTATGATTGTGTGATTTAATTGTTGCAACAAGGGTTTTTTCTTTGATGCCTTTCTGCACAGGTGTAACTTCAATCCCCTCAGTTGTGAGTCTTTTGTGAGCCTTTTCTATATCCTTTACATCCCAGGCAAGTCCCCACATTTGATCATTGGATGGCAAATTATCTTTTTGCTCAATGACTTCGATGGTTGTTTTATTCAGTCGAAAGAAAAGCATGCGTTTTTGCCAATGCTCAATGATTTTATCTAAAGCAAGACGTATGTCGAAAGCATCTTTATAAATTTTTATAAAGCCATCGGCATCATTAGTGTTAATTACAACGTGATCTAATTTGCGGGGAGACGAGCTCTTGTATTCTTTTCGCTGTGGGAGATATCCTTTTGTGTGCTCTATTGCAAATGAAAATATACCTCTTGAAAGTTCGGGAGGTAAAAATAAACTTTTCCATTTTCTAACCTGCTGATCAGATGAATTTATTCCTTCTCCTTCAGAAATCTGGCCGACAAGAAAATCTTTTTGCTGCAGAGATTGCTGAACTCTCGCAATGTCCTTGGTTTCAAAGGCTATTCCAATTAAGCCCTCACCGCCTTCTTTTAAATAATGATTTACTAGATCTGCGCCAATGCCCTCTCCAGTTGCAGATAAAAGCTCAAGGTGAGTATTCTCAAAGTTAAATAATGCGTTGCTTGTCCCCAAACTTGAATGACTGCCAGTCCAAACAGGAGGAGTTCCCATCAAAAGTTGATAGTTTTTTGTTGCCTTGTCTAGATCTTCAACAGCAATAATTAAATGATCAAGACAAGTAAACATAATTTTTTAATTAAAGCTTATTGTTGGGATAGGCTTGTATATACTCGATTAACAAAGCCCAGTGATCCTCTTTCGGGTCCATAGATTTCATCAAAATCTTCCGTTGGCCTAGCATCTAAAACTTGTTGCATGGTATTTCCATCTGCAATTAAAGAAGCTACTCTTAATCGAACAGTTTTAAGCATAGAGATGTATTGCTTTAAATTTGCAATATCTGTAACAGGTCCGTGTCCAGGAATTACGATAGTATCTTCAGTTGAAAGCTTAAGGGCTTCCTCGCAGAATTTTATCATCCCATCAATACTGCCGCCGCTTCCAACATCAATAAATGGATAGCCTGAATTATTAAAAACATCTCCTAAATGGACAGCATTTTGTTTCTTAAAAAAAACTGCAGTATCTCCATTTGTGTGAGCCGATGCAAAGTTCTTTAAATCAATCTCTCCATCATTAAAATAAATTTGCATTCCATGATTGTAGGTGAAAACTGGTAAGGCTTCATCAGGATAAGGTTGTTGCATATATTTTGCAATCACCATATTTATTAAGCCCCCCTTTGCCATATCAGCTCGAGCATTTGAATGAGCTATAATCTTGGTACCCTTTGGGCCCAAGGCATTATTGCCCTCAGCATGATCAAAATGCCAATGAGTATTTACAGCGTAATCAACTTTTTCTCCGCCAATCTTGGAAATTGCTGCTTCCAGCTTATCCATAATTTGAGGAAATTGATCATCAACAATTAACACTCCATCTTTGCCTATAGAGACTGCTATATTGCCTCCAAGGCCAAACAGAACATATAGGCCTTCTGCTACCATTTGTGTTTGGATTTCAGCCTCCTCAAAATTCCAGCCGAAAGCATCTGTCAATTGATCTAAGTTAAGCACATCTTCCTCACGTGGATCTGAGTTTGCATAACCAGACATAATGATGAAAAAAATAATAGTGAAAGTTAGTAAAAACATTTTCATTTAAAGCTCCTTTTTTGAGTTACATTAATTATTACATCAACTTAAATTGATAAAAGTAGATTTAGAAAAAATTTTATGTTTTTTTTCTAAGGTCAATTTTAAAAAATAGCAATATGCCGGATATAGAGCTAATTAAAGCTAATATAGAAAATATTTTTAAAAGTAGGTTATCTATATTATCTCTTTCCTGCCAATCCATGATATGAAAACCCCACATTAAATCCCAGATCCGCCATTGAGCAGATCGTATCGCCACAATTTCTCCGCTGAAAACATTTAAGTAAACGTTAATTTCTTTATCGTTAGCATTGCGAGTGGTGACATTGTAAATGGGTAGTTGTCTGCCCCTATATTCAGAGCCTTTTTTGGGTGAATTTATTTCTTTAACTGCAATTGGTTTAAGTAATGTATTATTTTTTACAATCTGTTTTGCCTCAATATCAGAAATTTTTTGGAGAGGGCCTCCTTGTTCGTCAAAATATTGCATGCCCATTTTCGTCGAAGCAACAATGATTGTCTCATCTAATCTTTTTTTAATATCAACTGAAGTTGCATCGGGAATATCAAAATCTACTTTTTTTAAACTATAGTTTGATAAAGACTTGATTCGATATTGCTCTCCTCTAACATTTTCAATTTTATTAAAAGCAAAGTAAATGCCAGAAATTGTCCACAATAATAGCTGAAGCGAGATAAAAAAACTTAAGTATTTATGGGTGTTTCTTACAGTCAACCTCATCTTTTAAGAAGCTTGATAATCTCAGTAATTTTTTTGTCACTATCATCTTCTCCACTAAAAGATTCTTTAATACATTCTTGTAAGTGCGTCTTTAAAACTTTCCCCTCAACACTGGAAATAGCATTTTTTGTTGCCTTGATTTGATTCAGGATATCTACGCAGTACTTACCCTGATCAATCATTCGCTCAATACCCTCTACTTGCCCTTTGATACGTCTAAGACTTGAAATTTGATTCTTGTGACAGGGATGCTTCATGGCTATAGATAATATGGGACTATGTAAGTAAATATTGTAGCAAATAAGAAAATTGATACAGAGGCGTAATATATAGTTCTAGAGCGCTTTCTTGTTTGCAAGCATAGCCTGCCTAATTCTGGATCTGCCGGGCAAGGCATATAATAAGTTTTATAATTAACGAATCCAGCCATTAGAATCATCACCAATGCAAAAAATGTAATCTGCATTTTGTAGTGAGATAAGCTTATTAAAAAGGGGATGTGCGTAATTAAGCTTGCAAAAGATGCTCCGGCTCCCAAGGCAACAAACAATGAAGGTAAGGCGCAACAGATTAAAGTGGAAGAGGATGCAAAAAGTGAGAAAAAATTAGCAGTTTTATCCTTCACGATCTGTATTAAATTGAAATAACCTGAAGGTCGGTGGCATTTTGGCCATTGGAAAGAATTTTTTGCTTAATGTCTTCAAATTCAATTTTTGCAGATAAAGAATACAGAACTAAAACTTTACCTCGGCTTAAATCAACATCAATCTTTTGAACTGATTTATCCTTTTTAAAAGTTTTTTCTATCCCTCTAGCACAAAAATCACAAACCATTCCATTCACACTGATAACTGCAACATGAAAGTTTTTTTGTCCGTCAACGAACCTGTCGAATCTGTCTGGATCAACTTCAAGTTTTCTTCCATCAACCATGACTTCGTGTTTGTGGCCTTCATGAGAGTGAGCTTCCATTTCCATTGTGTGACTTTTGTGATGATCGTCATCTGCCCATGCAAACATAGATATCAAAAATATGGTTAAAAAGTATCCCTTTTTCATTTTATTCTCTCCTTAAAATCTGTACATCAGATGAACATCCCAATCAACATCGCTGTCATAACCGATCTCAAATAAAAAATCACCTTTAAAAAACTTTAAAACTGGATAGGTTTTCCAATCACCGGCCAGTGAATTTTTTCTAGTCTTCATCAATATCCAGGTGTGGAGATCGCCATAATTTCCTTGGTAAGGAGCTATGCCTAATTGGAAATATTGTTCAGCAAAATCTCGAAAATTATTGATGACTTTTTTATACCCAAATCCAGAAAACAATCTTCTTGTTTCCCAATCTCCATGCATACCGTAGAAATTATCATTTAAATTATCTGTTGAAAGGGCTGACTGAAAATATAAATTTCTCTGTGAGTTTTTGGTATTTTTTCTATTTAAAAGATATGTAAGTCGCAAATATGTAAATTTTTTATCAAAAAATTTATCCTTCACCTGCTCTACACCAATGGAGTATTTATATGTTGGTGAATAGTGATAATAAGTTGAATCTTTCAAGTTATCTGAGATGCTCATCAAAGTTGAGCCGCCAGAATAAGAGATTGGCCTAGCTTCGATGCTGCTTATCAAGAAAAGTGAACAGAAAAATTTTTTTAACATACCCATAGGGGGTATGTTACCACACAATTATTTTTTATAGGACTGGCTTATCATCATGGCAATCACAATCAAGTTTTCTGCAAGTTTGAAAGTTTTGATAATGCGAATAAGCGACTATTAATGAGCCTAAAAAGGTTAAAACTTGTTCAGCAAGCTCTCCAAAAAAGACAGCAAAAATTAAGAGCCAAAGACCTGAAATGCCCAAATACAGATAGGATGTGATTTTGTGGTTTTGAAATCCAGAAATCAAAGCATACAGGCTTACTGGTATAACCAATATTAAAAAGATTTTATGAATAAGTTCGTTATCAATTGCGAGGGCTAGAAAACCAGAGGTCAGAATTAAAAATGAGGGCATTAACAGGCAGTGAATCATACATGCCATTGACAATGTAATTGATAGTTTGTCTGCTTTTAATTGCGTATTCATAATTTTTTTACGAATGATTCTATTGAAGATAATTATTTTTCACAAGTAATTTTTATGCTTGCTATGCAGTTACCTTATTCTCAATTCTATTCATTATAATATAGTAAATTGGTGTCATTAGGACTGTATATGCAATTACTTGTGGTCCTATAATTTCAAATAAAGCGAAACATGACAATCCGGCAATAAAGATAAAAAATAATTCTAGATAGCTTTTAATGAAACCTTCTTGAAATGCGGCTTTGAATATTAAGAAATTAATAGGAAGATAAAGCAACATACCTGTAATAGCGCCAGGGCTAAAATCAGCAAAATAAAAGCTAAAGAAAACATGAAACAGTGCATTGACTACCTGAGTGGTCATTAAGAAGAATAGAACAATGTGGGCACTGCCTCTGTTATTTTTTAGTAGGTGTATAAAGACCATTATCAATAACAGTGAAATCAATCTTATAAGCACCTCTTCTGTAGCAATCGCATTGTTGTCTGCAAAATAAGTAAGTCGCCAGTCTCTAAAATTAAAAAAAATATGTTCTTCAAAGTGATGAATAGCATAAATCAATGGGCCGAGAACAATAAGGTTTTTAAACTCAGTCACAGAGATCCTCTAAGTTTTGTAAAATTTGTTATAAAAAAAATAACATAAAGCAGGTAAAACCGCCGCACCAATAAAAGCAAGAAAAGAAGAGTTATTATCTATAGCTGCGGCACCTATTCCAGAAAAAACTATCGCAACTCCCAAATTAGTTATCCCAACAACAAAAATAAAATTTTTAAAAGGCATTTTAGATAGTCCTGCACTTAGTGTAATTAGCTCAGCAAAACCTGGAACTGGTCTAGATAAGATTAATCCAATAGTATTAAAGTTTTTTAACGCTTTTTCAGCATCATTAAACTCAGCTGTAGAAATAATTTTTTTTGCGATTGGGCGAGCTGCAATGCTACCAAGCAAATATCCAATACAGGCTCCTAAATTGAGGCCTATCCAAACCACGATTGAAGACAAACCCCAACCCAACGACATGCCTGATAAAGTATTGGTTAGACCATTAGGCACTGGTAAGATTACATCTGCCATTAACGCACCAATTACTATGAATGAAATGGCCATTTTGTTGGTTCCTGCCCAAGCCAATGCAGCATCTGCAAAAGTTGATAAAGGAGTTTCTAAAAAAATTAAAGGTAAAAGGATAGAAGTAAAAAATATGATAATAAAGGAAGTCCATTTAATAATTGGTATTAACCGCATGATATTTTTATGTTAATTTTTTTCTTTACCAATTGTCACGCAATCCACGTAAACCAATAAACGTTTTTTGACGATTTAAACTATTCACGTCAACTTTTAATGAATCTGCGATTCCAAGTCGAACCTGGTGCTCATCGAGTCTAAAAAAAACGTTGATTTCTCTTTCTAATCCAATATCGCTTATAAAGCTTTCAGCATCGAGACCGTTTTTAAACTTATCTCTTAATTGTTTGGCAGATTGATTGTCTGGCTCTCTATCTAATGTAAACTCTAAATTATTTTCAATGTAATCATGTCCTGGATATATGCGAACACTGTCTGAAAGTAAAAAAATCTGCTCTTCAAATGTTTTATGAAGAATTGATGGCTCTCCTCCAAAATCACATCGCCCTACCCCTGCATTGAATAAAGTGTCGCCACAAAATAAAGCAGGCATTTCAGTATCGCTACCCTCATAATATAAACAAATATGGCTCATTGTATGACCGGGGGTATCCATTACCTTCAAAGTTAATTCTCCACATGTCAACTCATCCCCCGCATTAAAACCTCTATCAACATTGGGAATGGCATTCATGGCTTCAATATGAGCAACTAATTTAGCGCCAGTTGCAGAAATTACAGGATCGTTGCCACCTATATGGTCATGATGATGGTGGGTGTTAGCAACTGTTTTTATTGTCCAGCCCTTTTTTTTTGCAACTTTAAGACATAAAGCATGATCCAACGGATCAATTGCAATTGCCTCATGAGTTTTTTCACATGCCAATAAATACATATAATTTTTTAGGCTATTTCTTATGGGTATTTGCTCGATTAACATTTATTTTTTCATAAATAATCTGTCGATCATATTTAGTGGATCCTTATATATATTTTTTCCATTTACAAGAACAGAAATTTTGACAGAAAAAAATCCAGCTATGAAGACTTCTACTGAATCAATGTCGTCAGAAAAATTATAATTTTTTAAAAAAGGCCTTCTTGTATCAGGGATCATGCTTGTATTCTGGTCAAGATGTTGATTATCAATATATAAATCTGCAGATCCCTTGAGATTCCAACCCCACCAATTAGATATCAAAATATTATGCTTTTGATAATTGATCTCCCATTTTTGAAGGTTGGGTTTTTTTTGCATTTATTATTTTAAAATATAGGCCTTTATAACAAACGTATCTTTCAACATATCAATATCAATTACATCTAAATTCTGAGTACCATCACTAATTTGCACGATTTGTCGTATCTTGACTATTGAGCCCTCACGATTCCAAACACCTCTGAATGCTCCAGCAGCAACAGTATCAGCATCGAGTGCACCCCTTCCATTTCCTGTAACAAAGCCACTTGTTCTAGTTACATAGGTTAAGTTATAGGTAACATAAACTGTTCCATATACTCCCATTTTTCCTGTGGCACTAATCGTTGATGATTCATCTCCAATGTCAACATTAGTCAAAGTCATAACCGCATCAGCCTGACGTTTTTCAAGGTGAAGGAATCCTTCTCCTTTATGATCATTGCTGAAAGTTGGACTTGAAAAAGCTGCCAGGATCACAGCTAACATAATATTTTTCATATTTTCTCCTTAAATTTATATCTAAATATACTTTTTATTAAAACATATTTTTTTTATTGATAGAAAGATGAAATGCTGAGTGCTTTTAAATAAACATCTAGCTTGGTTTAAAAGTGCAGTAATAACTTATATCCACCTTCTCGTGTTTTCCTTGTAAGAAGCAAATTCTTCTGGAAACAATTTATGCATTGCTGCTTCTTCTGGAATAATTTGAAATTTTGTAATGAATAAAGCAAACATAGAGGTTATAAGTAAGCCCCCTAATAAATTAAATTTTATTGATACAGATATTAAGATAAAAACCATCCCTAAATACATTGGATTTCTTGAAAAGCTGAAGACTCCGGAAATAACCAATGAAGAAGCTTGTTCAGGTTTAAGAGGATTAATTGTTGTTTGATGTTTCTTAAAAGATGCAGCTGAGATAAATAAAATGACAAAGCCAGCTAATAAAATAAAAATACTTAAAATATTGTTAATGCTAAGAATATATTCAGGGAAAAATGGCCTAGAAAAGTAAATGCCTAATCCGCATATCAAGGTAACTATTGGAGGGGGAATTTTGTTGTTCATATAGTTTTATATCTCCTTAGATCCATTGATCATTTTCGACTGTGAAGTCATTCGTAATATCTCCAGTATTTGTTACTCCTTTGGGTTCAATGAGCATAATTTTTGCTTCATCGTCAGCAAAGGGTTTGTGTGTTTTTCCTTTTGGAATAACAATCATTTCTCCTGCAGCTAATTCTATGATTTCGTCTTCAAGCTCAATGCCCATTTTGCCCTCAATAACAAAAAAAGTTTCATCTGTATCCTCGTGTTTATGCCAAGTAAAATCATTTTCTATTTTTACAAGCTTAAATTGATAATCGTTCATCTCTGCAATGATTTTGGGAGACCAATGATCGCTAAAC
>OZSS01001096.1_pt1 | contig 12723 bp, 13 predicted proteins | sample 1779911 | NCBI WGS metagenome assembly OZSS01 (sample SAMEA2603589, study PRJEB24840) | metagenome | biome: Water; feature: Photic zone; material: Seawater sample | place: Mediterranean Sea | collected 2013-11-12 | depth 10 m | reverse complement strand
TTCATAATACTAATTCGAATCGTGGAGGTTGAATAATGGAAAAAGTAAATAACGACGGCGCTCTTGCAAAATTAAAATTTGAAGAGGTATCTGAAAAACTAGGAAAAGTAGTCGGAAAGTCGGAGTGGTATTCCATCGATCAGGCCATGATTGACAAATTTGCTGATTTGACAAAAGACAATTTCTTTATTCATGTTGACCCTGAAAGAGTAAAGAAAGAGACGCCCTTAGGTTCGACTATAGCGCACGGATTTTTATCAGTATCCTTGCTCTCAGCAATGTCCTATGATTGTGTTCCGGGAATAGAGGGAGCACACTTTGGTTTAAATTATGGGTTTAATAAGCTTCGTTTTGTATCACCAGTACCAGTCAACTCAAGAATAAGAGGCCATTTCACTTTAAAAAACATAGAAAAGAAGGACACTGGAGAAATAACAATGATTTACGATGTCATTGTAGAGCTTGAAAACCAAGAAAAACCCGTTCTAGCAGCCGAATGGATCACAAAAGCCTTTGTAAAATCCTTAAAGCCTTAAGTTTAAAGATTGTACGAAAAAAATTGTGTGGTAAGATCCACAAAACAAAATTCTGGAATTTTCATTTTAAATATTGGAGAGACGAAATGCGAGAAGCCGTTATAGTATCAACTGCGAGAACACCAATCGGAAAAGCTTACCGGGGAGCTTTCAACGACACATCAGCCCAAGAGCTAGCAGGGCACGCAATTGAAAAAGCAGTTGAAAGAGCTGGAATCGAACCAAGTGAGGTTGGTGATGTCATAATGGGAGCTGCCTTACAGCAAGGATCAAGTGGGGGTAATATTGCTAGACAAGCAGCGATACGAGCTGGACTACCCGTGACAGTTCCTGGGATGTCTATCGATCGCCAGTGTGCAAGCGGTATGATGGCTATTGCAACAGCAGCCAAACAAATCATCAATGATGGAATGGATATAACCGTAGGTGGAGGCGTTGAGTCGATAAGCCTTGTTCAAAATGATAAAATGAATGGATACAGAGCGTACGACCCATGGTTCAAAGATCATCAGCCCGACATGTATATGACTATGATTGAGACAGCTGAAACAGTTGCATCACGATATAATGTTAGCCGAGAGTATCAGGATGAATATTCTCTTCAATCTCAGCAAAGAACTGCATCTGGCCAACAAAGAGGAGCATTTGATGACGAAATTGTTCCATTAAAAACAACGATGAAAGTTCAAGACAAAGAAACCGGTGAAATAAGTGATAAAGAGGTAACACTCGAAAAAGACGAAGGAAATAGACCGAGTACAAATATGGAAGGGTTGTCCTCACTAGGTCCAGTTTTTAAAAATGGATTAACAATGTCTGAGGGTGGTTACATAACAGCTGGGAATGCAAGCCAATTATCTGATGGTGCTTCAGCCTCAGTATTAATGGAGGCAAAAATTGCAGAGAAAAAAGGCCTGGAGCCCTTGGGACGATATGTAGGAATGATGGCAGCCGGTTGCGCTCCTGATGAAATGGGAATTGGGCCTGTATTTGCTGTTCCAAAATTGCTCGAAAAGCATAACTTAAAAATGGACGATATAGATTTGTGGGAACTGAATGAAGCCTTTGCGGTTCAGGTTCTATATTGCAAAGACAAGCTGGGTATTCCAAATGAAAATCTAAATGTAAACGGTGGAGCGATTTCTATTGGACATCCTTACGGCATGTCTGGAGCTCGTATGGTTGGTCACGCACTAATCGAGGGAAAGCGAAGAGGTGCGAAATATGTCGTGTGCACCATGTGTATTGGAGGAGGAATGGGAGGCGCGGGCCTTTTTGAGGTTCTCTGATGAATATTCAGTCTAGTTCAAATCTTCCTTCTGTATTAACTGCGGGCAAACTCCCGGTAGTGGCAGCACCATTATTTATTATATCAGTTCCAGATTTGGTGATTGCGCAGTGTAAGGCAGGAGTAATCGGTAGCTTCCCTGCACTTAATGCACGCGAAAAAGACGGTGACCCCATTGAGTTGGAGAGATGGCTTAAACGCATAACTGAGGAGCTCGATAGGCACAATCAAGAAAATCCTGATAATCCAGCAGCTCCGTTTGCCGTAAATCAAATAGTGCATCGATCAAATCCTCGATTAATGAGAGATATTGAGATTTGTGTGAAGTGGAACGTGCCTGTATGGATTACATCCCTTGGAGCTCGACCAGAAGTTAATGAAGCGGCTCATTCATGCGGTGGAGTTGTATTGCATGATATCATCAATAATACCTTTGCGAGGAAGGCTATTGAAAAAGGTGCCGACGGACTTATCGCAGTAGCAGCTGGTGCCGGTGGACATGCCGGACCTCAATCACCGTTTGCTTTGATCCAAGAAATCAGAGAATGGTTCAAGGGGCCATTATTGCTATCAGGTTCCATTGCAACAGGACGAGCACTGCTCGCTTCGCTTATGATGGGAGCAGACATGGGGTACATCGGTTCACCCTTCATCGCAACAAAAGAGGCCAATGCCACCGATGCGTATAAAAATATGATAGTCGATTCCACTGCCGAAGATATCCTACTTTCATCACTTTTTACCGGAGTTTCTGGAAATTATTTAAAACCATCCGTCATTAATGCTGGTATGGACCCGGAAAATCTTCAAGAAGGATCGGTCAAAGATATGAATTTTGACCCTTCATCTGAAAAGCCAAAGGCTTGGTCACAAATTTTTGGGTGTGGGCAAGGCATTGCGTCAATTAAAGCAATTGAAACTGTTTCGGAGTTTGTTCATAATTTAGATTCGGAATTCAAGACAGCTGTTTCAGAGTTTAAATCAAAATTTAGTTAGTTAGGAGAAAAGACATGGACTTAGGCGTTACCGACAAAGTAAAACCGTTAATTGATAAAGTAAGGCAGATGGTTTCAGATGATATAGAACCACTTGACCATGAGTTTCATGAAGAAGTTGGAAAGCATCCATCCGGAAGCAGATGGCAGTTTACCGAGCGACAAATGGAAATATTAACCCATCTAAAGTCTCTTGCTAAAGAAAGAGGACTCTGGAACTTTTGGCTTACTGACTCAGAGAAAGGCTATGGACTATCAACAGTTGAGTATGCGTATCTCGCAGAGGAAATGGGGAAAGTGGGTATAGCAGCTGAGGTTTTCAACTGCAGTGCGCCTGACACCGGCAATATGGAAGTCATTGAGCGCTATGGTAATGATAACCATAAAAAGAAATGGTTGTCTAAATTACTCGAAGGAGAGATCAGATCAGCATATTTAATGACTGAACCAGATGTTGCTTCTTCAGATGCCACAAATATATCGCTTGAGGCAAAAAAAGAAGGTGATCATTGGGTGTTGAATGGTCAGAAATGGTGGTCTTCAGGTGTTGGCGACCCTCGATGCAAGGTCTTTATTGTTATGGCTTTGACAGACGCTGATGCCGCTAAGCATTCTAGGCATTCGATGTTTTTCGTAGATGCAGAGTCAGAGGGATTTGAAGTACTTAGATATATGAATGTCTTTGGCGCAGACGATGCTCCGCATGGGCATGGTCACTGTAAATTTACAAATGTGAAGGTTCCAGCAGAAAATCTAATTCTTGGTGAGGGTCGTGGATTCGAGGTATCGCAAGGAAGACTAGGACCAGGAAGAATTCATCATTGTATGCGAGCCATTGGGCAAGCTGAAAAAGCTCTTGAGTTGATGATACGACGCTCAAAAACACGGAAAGCTTTCGGGAAGGAATTAACAGAGCTCGGGGCTAACTACGATATAATTGCAAACTGTCGGATGGAAATAGAGCAGAGCCGGTTGCTTTGCTTAAAAGCAGCGTGGATGATGGATACTGCAGGTGTGAAAGCCGCACAACCATGGATTAGTCAGATAAAAGTTGTAGCACCTCTAATGGCACTAAAGGTAATTGATGAAGCAATACAAATGCACGGTGGAATGGGAATAAGTCAAGATACACCTCTCGCTCATATGTGGACACACGTTAGGACATTAAGACTTGCTGATGGCCCAGACGCCGTTCACAGAAGACAGGTCGCTAGAGCTGAACTAAGACGCTACTCAAACTAAAAGCTTTTTAGTACTTATGAGTGAGCTGATTCTCATTAGACATGCTCAGGCGTCATTTGGTCATGAAAACTATGATAATTTATCAGAGTTAGGTCATGACCAAGCTACGCTCTTAGGGTCCTTGTTCGATAGTTTGAATATATCTCCAGACAGAGTTGTTATAGGCACGCAAAAGAGACACCTGCAAACGCTGGAAAATTTTAATTTGAAATGCCAAGTTGATAAGCACCCTGGATGGAATGAATATGACTTTAAGGACTTATTGTTAGCAGAGTTTGGCCCAAATATCCCAGAAGAGATTTTTACCGATAGGAAGACCCACTTTAAAACCCTTCGATCAACGGTAACTAACTGGATGAATGCTAAATTACCAAATGCAACTGAAAGTTGGGAAGACTTTTCTTCAAGAATTAGTAGTGCGCTAGAGTTTAGTTGTGATCTTGACTGTAAACAAGTTGTAGTTGTCACATCAGGAGGACCAATAAGTAGAGTGGTTGCAACCACCCTAAATGCTCCTAAAGAGGAAATGATGACATTAAACTTACAAATAAAAAATACATCAATCTCAAAGTTTATTTATACACCAAAAGCCTTTTACCTTCACAGCTTTAACTCCGCACCGCAGTTCGATGGAGATAATGCTCATTTGCTGACCTATAGTTAAGAGAATGTCTGGAGATCCTTTAAACAAAGAAAAACTTCTCCCCTATCTAGCAAACAATATTGACGGGTTTTCAAACTTAAAAAATGTAAAAAAATTTTCTATTGGGCAATCAAACCCAACCTTTTTACTGCAGACAGATAGAGCAAGTTATGTTATTAGGCGAAAACCAGATGGGCCCTTATTAAAGTCAGCACACGCTATAGACCGAGAATATAGAGTACAAAAGGCTTTATATGATACACCCGTACCCGTCGCGAAAATGCTTCATTATTGTGATGACCAGTCAATTTTGGGGGTAGATTTCTATATAATGGAATTCGTAGATGGAATAGTTTATGAAGACCCCGCTTTACCAAGTTTACCAAAAAAGGATAGAGCAAAGGTTTTTAGCGAAATAAATAGAGGGTTGTCTTCGTTACATAAGGTAAATATCGATACGGTAGGTTTAACAGATTTCGGTGCAGACGGAAATTATTACGAAAGACAGATAAGCAGGTGGGGAAAACAATATTTTTCGTCGGAAACAGAAAAAATAAGTGAAATGAACGAAATGATGGAGGAGCTTCCAAAAAAGATTCCTATCGATAACTCTTCTCGTTCATTAGTTCATGGTGATTTTCGCCTTGATAATATGATTTTTGATAGAAGCGAGCCAAAGCTACTAGCAATAATCGATTGGGAGATTTGCACAACTGGCCACCCCATCGCTGATTTAGCATCTTTAATCATGCAGTGGGAGCAAACCGCAGGAAAAATTAGCAGAGGACTACAGGGCGTTGAACGAGGCCCGCTAGGGATACCTAGCGACGAAGAGTTTATTAAAGAATATTGTAGGTTTAGAAATATAGAATATATAAAAGATTTTAATTTCTATCTCGCATTCTGTTTTTTTCGAATGGCTTGTGTTATACAAGGTGTAAAGAAAAGGGCTCTATCAGGTATCGCCGCTAACCCTGAACGCTCAAATCGTGAGACATTGTCTGTTCCAAAGCTTGCAGCTCGTGCTTATGAATTAATGAAGGCACTATGAAAGAAAAAATAGAGAAACTACTTGATATCGAAACTCTGGACCGTAATCTTTTTCGCGGGCAAGGAGAAGGTGGTGAGGTTGCATCAAGAGTGTTTGGTGGCCATGTTATTGCCCAAGCATTAGCGGCTGCTTATAAAACCGTTGACGAACGCCTTTGTCATTCTCTTCATGCTTACTTTATAAGACCTGGAGATCCATCTACACCTATTATTTATGAGGTTGATCGAGCTCGAGATGGTGGGAGTTTCACAACAAGAAGAGTGGTCGCCATACAAAATGGAAAACAGATATTTAATATGGCAGCGTCGTTTCACATTGAGGAAGAAGGATGGTCTCATCAGCATAAAATGAAAGATGTGAAAGGACCTTCAGGAGTTCTGAACAGGAATGAACAAAGAAAACTTATTGCAGATAAGGTTCCAGAGAAAAGGCGAAAGAATTTTTTAAACCCAAAGCCAATAGAGATCAGAGATGTTGACCCCCCCGACTTATTTAACCCAGAACCCACCTCAGACAAAAACTTTTTGTGGTTTAAAGTTGACGGAACTCTTGATACAAAAGATCAGTGGGTACATCATTGCTTTCTAGCATATGCCTCTGATGTATCATTGTTGGGCTCTGGCAACCGTCCTCACGGTGTATCAGCCTATTCCGGAGACGTTATGCTAGCCAGTTTGGATCATGCAATGTGGTTTCATGAAAAGATTAACTTTAATGATTGGTACTTATATGAAATGGACAGTCCATTTTCAGGAGCAGCAAGGAGCCTCAATAGAGGAAAGGTTTTCTCAAAGGATGGAACTCTAGTAGCGAGCGTTGCTCAAGAAGGGCTGATGCGCCCTCTTAAACGATGACCTAATACCTAAATCGTTCATTTAACTTAGACATTCCAGCAAGCCATCCGTCGTAATCTGATGTTTTATATTGAATATATTTTTCAACAACAGGATGAGGCAATACCAAAAACCGCTCTTCATTAATAGTTTTCACACATTCTTCGGCAACATTGTCAGGCTCAAGTATTCCATCTTTCATAGCAACAGCAAGCTCTGGGTCTAATCCATCCGTCATCGCAGTTCTCACGCCTTGCGGACATAGCATAGACACCTTTATTCCTTTTTTTGCATAAGAAAAAGCGAGCCACTCTCCTAAACCAATCGCAGCATGTTTCGTAGTGGAATAGGACGCGTCTCCCACCTGAGATAAAAGACCAGCCGCAGAAGCAGTATTTAATAAATACCCCTCTCCCCTTTTCTCCATCAAGGGGACTAAGTGTCTAGCGGCCCAGACATGTGACATCAAATTGATCTCCCATATTTTTTGCCAGTCGTCATTAGGCACTTCTATTCCTCCTAAGTGACCTATGCCTGCATTCGAACAAAAAATTGATATTGGACCAATTTCTCTTTCTGTTGTTCTTATAACTTTTGCAATATCCCCTTCTCGACTAACATCACATTTCATCGCAATTCCGCCATATTCCTTTGCGACCTTGCTTACTCCGTCCATATTTACATCTGCACTCACAACATGCTTTGCGCCATGCTTATAAAAGATTTTGACGAGAGATTTACCTATCCCACTGGCTGCTCCAGTTACGACTATTACTCTATCTTTAATATCCATATCTTTTTCCCTGTTATTAACGCCACATATATCCACCACCACATACAGTCATCGCCTGACCTGTGATGTAACTACTTGCGTTAGATGCTAGAAATACCGCGAGCCCTTGTAGATCCTCTGGTTCTCCTAAACGACCAAGCGGTATTTTAGAAATTGCCTCCTTAGCCTTTAAGTCGTCATCCCATAATGCTTTTGCAAAATCTGTTTTAATTATAGCAGGGCATACAGCGTTTACCCTGATATTTTGAGGGCCATATTCGGCAGCTAAATTTCTAACCAATCCTATGACCGCTAACTTTGAAATATGGTAAGTGCCTAAGTTCAAAGATGGTTCAAATGCTCCCACGCTAGAGGTAATCATAATTGATCCACCTCCCCTCTCCACCATATCTGGAACAACCATTTGGCATAGCCAATGATTTGATTTTACATTTGTTGCCATCGTTTTATCATAAGCTTCGTCTGATATATCTGACATTGGTCCATAGTGAGGATTGACCCCAGCATTACAAACAAGTACATCTATTTTCCCAGAAAGCTGCCTTGCTGCATTGACCAAATTCTCTAATTCGTCCTTTCTCCCTGCATTTGCTGCTACCGGAAAAACTCTTTCTTCTCCTATTGTTTCATTTATTTCTTCAGCTGTCTTCTTAAGAACATCTATCTTTCTACTTGAAATTATTATAGTGCCTCCATGTTGAGCGAGAGCGATCGCCATCGATTTTCCCATGCCCTTTGATGCACCCGTTAGAAGACAAGTCTTTCCTGTAAGATCAAAAAGATTAGTCATTAAAATTTCCTTTTCTATTGATTTTTCCAATTAGGTTTTCTTTTTTCTACGAAAGCAGCAACACCTTCTTTATGGTCCTCGGTTTGGCGGAGTAGCTCAATCAATTCAGCGCTTTTATTTAAAGCATCAGGATAATTTTCAAGGTGGTCCATGTGGTTTAGCGCTTCCATTGAATACCTGATGGATGAAGGACAATTAGAAGCAATAGCTTTCGCTTTTTCCATCGCGACCTCCATTAGAGAAGAATGAGGCACGACTTCATTCACAATTCCCAATTCAAGAGCTTCTGCTGCTAAAACGCTCCGTCCTGTTAACATTATTTCTACAGCTGCCTTTTTCCCAATTTGACGGCTGAGTCTTTGAACCCCTCCTGCCGCAGCAAAGAAGCCTACCTTTACTTCGGGTAATGCAAATTTAGCTTTTTCAGAGGCAATTATTATGTCACAGGATAAGGCAGTTTCCATCCCACCTCCCATCGCGAAGCCGTTAACAGCGGCAATAATTGGTTTTGTTCTATTGAACCTTCTAGTTAACCCAGCAAATCCCGATGACGGTTGCTGAACTTTTTGCTCCTTCGGTAAAGCCGAATATTTTAGGTCATTTCCAGCTGAAAAAGCCTTATCGCCTTCTCCAGTCAAGACAGCTACCCAAAGATCTTTATCCTCACCAAAATTATTCCAAATTTCGTCTAATTCTAGACTCAATGGTGGATGTACAGCATTATACACATCAGGTCGGCTAATTGTCACCGACAGTATGTGTTGATCAGTTGTTAACTTAACAAATTCATACTCTTTCATATTATTCCTCTCTTTTTTACAACAAACTTTTGATTTTATTATCCAAGCAAAGTTCACGTGTTTTAATTCTATCAAGTTTATCCGTAGCACCTCTAGGCAGGCTATCATCTGCCAGCCAATAATGAGTAGGTATTTTAAATTTTGCTAGCTTATCATTAAGAAATTGATTTATTTCTTCTTTTTTCAAACTCTCTGTTTTCTTAAAATTAATACAGACACCAACCTCTTCTCCAAATCGTTCATTTGGTACTGCAAAAACTATAGATTCTAATATCGATTGATGCTTTTGAAGCATGCCCTCAACCTCTAAACATGATATATTTTCACCCCCTCTGATGATTATATTTTTCTTACGATCAACAATCGTCACCAAACCTTGACTATTTATAAAACCTAAATCACCAGTGTGCATCCATCCATCTATAAGAACCTCATCGGTTTCTTTCTTTTTGTTAAGATAGCACCGCATATTGGATGGACTTTTTATCGCAATTTCACCAATTTCTCCAACCTTAACTTCCTTATCATTCTCATCAACAATTTTTATGTCTTGAAGGACGCCGATTAACCTTCCAGCCAATTCAGGATTTTCTAAATACTCATCACCAGATACACTTACGCCCAAAGCGTTCGTCTCTGTCATTCCATATCCAGAAGAAATATCTGTTGAAGGAAGTGCTTTTTTTTCATGAGCAACATTTGGAGGTGGTCGTTTTGCACCTCCAGCATTTAGTGTTTCCAAAGAGCTTAAAGGTTTATTTTGTGCGATAGCTTCCTCAACAAGATCAGAAATAACGGTTGGAACAGCTCGAATTAAAGTTATGGTTTCATTTTCGATTATATCAACTGCTTGCTTTGGATCCCACTTGTACATCAAGGTAATCTTTGAGCCTTTCGCAATCCCATATAAGAAGTTTGGATGAGACCCATTTACATGAAAAAGAGGGGATAGGAGAAGAATGCTTGATGGCTTCTTAGTAGCCACTTTTTCAGGATACACATACGAGCCTATCTTTTCCATCATTAACCAAGAAAATACAGCTGAAATTGCTCCCCTGTGTGTAAGAACAACGCCTTTAGGATTTCCAGTTGATCCAGAGGTATACATAATTCCAAAGTCGTCTTTTGGATCAATATTAGGTGCCCTCAAATTTTTTGATGGGTAGGAGGCTACGTGTTTTCCATAGTCTAAAACGTTTTTACCATGCTCTGATCTAATTCCAATTAATTTGATTCCATGGTCATTTGAAAAGGGAAGAATAACCTTTAACCTTTCCTTATCCGCAAAGCATATCTTTGCTGCGCTATCATTAAAGCCATATTCCATTTCGCTTGTTGTCCACCAAGCATTTACAAAAACAACTATCGCTCCTATCGATACAATGCCCATCAAAAGAATTGGATATTCAGGAAAGTTTCGCATTGCTATTGCAACTTTATCGCCCTTTTTTACGCCTAACTCTTTTTGGAGGAAAGCCGCCACGCTATTCACTTTTTCTATAAACTCAAAATATGTTATTCGTTCATTCTCATAAACGATAAATTCATCCCACTGACGAGTTTTTTTTCCATACTCAAGCAACTCATGCAATGTCTGTGGCGTATTTACAAAGGTCTTGTAAATTTGACCATTATCTGTGTATTCCGAAAACTGATATAAATCATCAGTCTCTAAAACCTTTTTAGTCGCTTCTTCAAAATCCATTTGAACTAGCTCATTTTTTGCTCATAGGGATCCGGAGCTACTCTCACCATACTTTTACCAAAGTTTTTTCCATTCAGGAGATTTACTAGTGCCTTTGGCGCATTTTGAAGCCCTTTAGTAATATCCTCAACTATGGAAATCTTTCCTTCATTTAATAATTTGGTCATGTGGGTTATTGCTTCCATATGCTTCTCTTTGAAATCCATAACGATAAACCCCTCCAATTTAAGCCTTTTTGTAATAACAAAGCCTGGTATATTCCTAGGTCCAATTGGAGAAGAGCTCTCATATTGACTGACTGCTCCGCAGCAAACTACTCTTCCTCGGTTTTTCATTCTGATTAAAACGGCTTCAAGCACTGTGCCTCCTACATTGTCGAAATAAAGATCAATCCCCTCCGGACAGTGAGTTTTTAAATCCCGTACTAAATTTGCATTTTTATAATCTATACAGCCATCAAAGCCCAATTCTTCAACTACTTTTTTGCACTTTGTATCACCACCTGCAATTCCAACAACTTTACAGCCAATAGCTTTAGCCAACTGACCAACGTACACACCAACTGAACCTGCTGCAGCCGATACTACTACCGTATCAGAAGCTTTTATTTCTCCTACATCAAATAACCCATGATAGGCCGTCAAACCAGCAATGCCAAAAAGAGACAATAAATTGGGTAAAGAGATATTATCTGGACACTGATTTAAATCTCTTGAGTTAATAACGCTATACTCAGCCCAAAAGCTATCCGCCGTTACTATCTGGCCCTTTTTAAACTCTGGATCTTTACTTTCTACAATCTCAGAAACCGAGTAACTTGGCATTACATCTCCAGCTACAATTTGATCTCTGTAAGTTTTTCCCTGCATCCAAGTTCTATTTGCAGCATCAATAGATAATAAAATATTACGCACCAAGACTTGACCATCTTCTGGTTTAGGTAAATCTACCTCTTGCAACTCGAAATTGGAGACGTTTAATTTTGCGTCTGGAGCCTCTTTCAGAATAAATTGTTTCATAATCAATCAACTTTATCTCTAATTAGGTCTTCAACATCTTGAAGTGTTTCTTTACCAAAAAAAAGTTCGTTATCAATCAGAAAACTTGGAACTCCAAATAATCCATCTCCTACTGCTTTAGCAGTGTTTTCTATAAGCTTCGATTTAATATTCTGATCTTGAGTACCTTCTAAGATACGCTGAGCTGGCAACTTATTTTCTTCTAAAACAGTTTTTATTACATCTAACTCATCCATTTTTTTGTTATCAACCCACATACTTTTAAAGATGACCTTAACATAATCTTCAAAAAAACCATTTTCCTTCGCATATACGGCTCCCCGCATGAGATTTAATGTATTAATAGGAAAGTGAGAATTAAAGTTAAATTCAATATCATTCTTTTTTACAAATCTCTCTGTGTCTAAATCATCATATTTACCTTTGGCAGGAACTGTTTTAAATGCCTCAATTGGCGAAACGTTGTTTGTTGATTTGAATATGCCACCAAGTAAAACAGGGACATAGTCTGCTTTGACTCCTGTCCTTTCCTCAATACCTGGAACCATATTATAAACAAGGTATGCTTTTGGACTTCCAAAATCAAAAATAAATTTAAATTCGACCATATAACTCCTCCTAATTATTGACCCTTGAAAACTGGTTTCTCTTTCCTTACGAAAGATTTTGCTGCATTTTTATGATCCTCTGTTTGAAAGCATCTGATCATTCTATCCGCTTCCATGGCCAGGCTTTCTTTCATTGTAGAGAAAGTAGCTCTATTATGATTCTCTTTCATATATTGAAGAGCAGTAGGTGAGAAATAAGCTATATTTTGTGCTTTTTTAAATGAGAAATCTTCAAGTTCCTCGTTTGCAACTACATAATTGACAATACCTTCATTTAATGCCTCGGACGCACTAATTCTTTTATTAGAAAAATAAATGTCTTTTGCCTTTGAAGGTCCTACTAGTTGTCCAAGGGACCAACTTCCCCCATAATCACCCGAGAGCCCGATACCGCCAAACCCAGGAACTAAAAATGCGTCC
>OZSS01001095.1_pt1 | contig 12729 bp, 15 predicted proteins | sample 1779911 | NCBI WGS metagenome assembly OZSS01 (sample SAMEA2603589, study PRJEB24840) | metagenome | biome: Water; feature: Photic zone; material: Seawater sample | place: Mediterranean Sea | collected 2013-11-12 | depth 10 m | reverse complement strand
ACCGTGAACGATTCGTTAGAAAATATATCGATTGATCATAAAGTTATAGGCTTTTGTCTCAAGCATGACTTTTTTAACAAAGTAAAAAACATACTCGATGATGAGATGTTTTCAGGACAACTCAAAGAATTATTTAGAACAATAACATACGCACATACAAATTATGAAAATGATTTGACAAAAGATGAACTGTTTGCATTGCACGTTGACAAACATCCTGCGATGCCATCCTCATCAAAGAAAGAACTATCTCTTGTTGTTGAGTCATTACCACCTGATGCAAACAACCACGACTTACAAATGGATGTGGTCAAGAACTTTTGGTTGCGTGACAGAGCAAGGATTATTGGTGAGAAAGCTATATCTATATTCACAGGACAGGGCGAAGACTTTGGTGAGTTGCAACGTATCATGGATACAGTTGAAGATGGTCGGATGGAAAACAAAACGACATACACTGAAGTTGACATGGATCTTGGGGAGTTGCTTGATCAAGGTGCTGGACAACCTGACTTTCCTTTTGATTGGAGCATAATTGGTGATGTGCTGCAAGGGATGTGGCGAGGTAATCTTGGAATAATATTTGCCAGACCAGAGGTGGGTAAGACGACATTTTGTGCGTTCTTATGTGCTAGTTACATACGACAGAAAAGATTAGTTGTTTACTGGGCAAACGAAGAACCTGCCGTAAACATAAAACTACGAATTATACAGAGTTACTTTAACGTGACAAAACAAGAATTAAACACAGACCGTGAAAAGTATATTGAACTGTACAAAAAAGAAATCAAACCATACTTACGGATTATGGATTCAGTTGGAACATCTATCGAAGAGGTGAACGACTATGCACAGTTGAACAAGCCTGACATAATGTTCTGTGATCAGTTAGATAAATTTAAAGTAAGAGGTGACTTTGGTCGTGGAGATGAACGGCTAAAAGAAATATATATACTTGCTAGGGAAGTTGCAAAGCGTGGTAATCTTCTATTGTGGGCAGTATCTCAAGCAAGCTATGAAGCACATGATCGTGCTTTTATTGACTATGCTATGCTAGACAATAGTAAGACAGGCAAGGCAGGAGAAGCAGACGTTATTGTAGGCATAGGTAAAACAGGATCAAGTGAAGTTGAAAATGTCGTGCGACATATCTGTATATCAAAAAATAAAATAAATGGTTGGCATGGTATGTTGAATTGGAATATAGATGTAGAACATGGAGTGTATTATTAATCGTCTAACTAAATTTAAAAAGGCAATCACAAGAAAAAAAACTTCTATTAGAAACAAAGCTTTTATGAAGAGGGTAAAACTTTTTTTAGGATGTCAATTATGTGGTTACAAAGAACATGCGTGTGCTTTACAATTTGATCATATAGATCCAAAAAATAAATTGCGAATGATAAGTACAATGCAAGGGTATTCTATGAAGTCATTAAAAAATGAAATGAGAAAATGTAGAGTTCTTTGTGCTAATTGTCACGCAGTACATTCAGAGGTACAGAGAAAAAATGCAGAAAATAAACCCAATAGCTAGATTTCTTATGATGGCAAGAGATAGACGGAGAATGATACCTAATAAGAAAAAGTATAACAAAAAGAAAGAAAGGCAACAGAAATATGATATGCATGACACTAGACGTAGAAACAACACACAAGGAGAAGATTAATGGTGGATTTACCCCTTTACCATATTTTGGAAACAAGCTCGTTAGCGTTGGCTTTAAGTATATGGGTAGCATTACCTCTTACTTATGCTTTAACCATTCTACTCAAAAACCTGATTATAAAGGTAATGAGATACTACAGGATTCTTTGCGAAACGTTGATGTACTCATCGGTCACAATATTAAATTCGATATTTCTTGGTTGCGTGATTGTGGCTTTGTCTATAACAATCACCTTTACGATACTATGGTTGCTGAATACATCCTTGCCAGCAGTAGACGTTGGAGCTTAGGTCTTGAGTCAGTTGCTGAACGTTATGGAGCATTAAAAAAGAAAAGTCTTGTTGACGGATATTTAAAAGATGGTAAAACATTTTATGATATACCATACGACATCATCGAAGAGTATGGTCGATCAGATGTCGAAGCAACTGAACAAGTTGCATTAAAACAATTAGAAGCCTTTGGCACAACATTTGAGGAGTTATTTGCTAATGAAGAAACTATTGCCAACTCTGCGTTTGTCGCTTGACATGACAGACGTTCTTGCGAAGATAGAACACGCAGGAATAAAAATTAATCTTGAAACATTAAATGACATACGAAATGAGTATGAACACGAATTAACTACGATAGACAAACGTCTGAAACAAATTGTAAATGATGTTATGGGAGATACACCAATCAATCTTAACAGTGCAGATGATAGGTCTATGTTGTTTTATTCACGCAAAATAAATAATAAGGAAACATGGAGAAGAATATTTAATATTGGGCATGAGATGCGTGGGGCAACTCGCAAGATAAAAATGCGAAACAAAATGTCCAAAGAGATGTTTGCTCGCACAATAAGAAACAATACTGAAGTCATTAAAAAAACAACAGGCTATCAGTGTGGAACATGTGAGGGTGTTGGAAGAGTACGTTTCAAACTGAAGAACGGACAGTTAGGAAAAGCTAACAGACTATGTAAGAATTGTAATGCGACAGGTGTAGTTTACTCTCAAAGTAGACAAGTTGCAGGATTACGTATTGTGCCAAGAAATACAAAGGATGTCGCACAGGCAGGATTTAAAACAGACAAGACAACTCTTGAAGAGATGTTGCCATCGTTGAGTGGTGCTGCAAAAGAATTTGTAGAACTATACGTTAGATACTCTGCTTTGCGTACATACCTTAGTACATTTGTAGAAGGAATGGAAAATAATGTTGATGAGAATAGTTTTATACATCCAGAATTTATGCAGTGCATTACTGCTACAGGTCGTCTATCGTCAAGAAACCCAAATTTTCAGAACATGCCACGTGGATCTACGTTTCGTATACGTAAGGTGGTTGAAAGCAGGTTTGAAGGTGGTTCGATCATTGAGGGAGATTACTCACAGTTGGAGTTTAGGGTTGCAGGATTTTTGGCAAATGATTCGCAGATATATAAAGATGTAGAAAATGGTGTGGATGTGCATGCATACACTGCATCTGTTATTGGTTGTGATAGACAGACTGCTAAAGCTGATACGTTTAAACCATTGTACGGTGGTGTAACAGGCACACCAAACCAACAGAAATATTACAGAGCGTTTAAAGCAAAGTATGAAGGTGTAACAGAGTGGCATGACAAGTTGCAAAGAGAAGCAGTTGAAACAAAACAGATCATGTTGCCCTCTGGTCGCAGATACTGTTTTCCAGACACTACATGGACAAAGTGGGGTACTGCAACAAACCGTACTGCCATATGTAATTATCCTGTACAGGGATTTGCAACTGCAGATATATTGCCCTGTTGTCTAGTTGAATTAGACAGAAGATTGCAACCGTACAAGTCTCTTATCTGTAACACCGTACATGACTCAATCGTGGTTGATTGTCATCCTGATGAAGAGCTACATGTTTTAGAAATTTTAAAAGTTTCTATGCTTGGTGTTGCAGCAGATTTAGAAAAAAGGTATAAAATCAAATATTTAATGCCTGTTGAAATAGAAATAAAAAAAGGTAAAAATTGGCTTGACACAGAAGTTGTTTATCCAGTAGAATAAATTTATCGCTAACTTTTAAAAAAGGAGAAGTTAAAATAAATAATCTAGCAACGATTAATGACCAGTTCGATAAGATGGTCACGGCATTAGAGAATGATGATGATCAAGCTCTGATGGCACTAACAGGTCAAGATGACGGACAACCCAGAGATGAGTTATCCAAATTGGCTATTAACTACGAAACGGAAACGGACTCTGGACAATCTTTAAAGAAGGGAGATTGGAGAGTCTGGCATGAAGGGCGATACTTATATGCACCAGAGGTCAAGTTGAGGGTGTTTATGAGGTCTTTCATGTGGTCGCTTTTTGATGCAGATGAGGGTAAACCTATTTGCAATTCAGTCCAAAAAGCGAGTTTGTCTGGAGACTTTGCTGATACAATAGGTGGTAATAGATGTGGTCGCCTAGTAAAAGAAGAAGCTGAGACTCTTGCAGAAGACGATCCTCGTTTGATTACATCTAAAGCAGTCACATGTAATCAAGTAATTTATGGGGTCGTGTCTGGTAAGATGAAAGATGCAGATGGTAACGAGGTAGAACTCGATAACCTACCCATCATCAGTTACTTTAAAAAGTCTGGATTCATGCCGATTAACAATTTTATAAACGGTTTGAATAAACAGAAAAAGATCATGCAAAGAATTTGGATCGATCTAAAAACTTCTAAAATGAAGAAAGGTTCTGTTACATTTTTTGTACCAGTGCCAACCGAAGGTAAGTCTTTGACTTCTCTATCCGATGAGGATAAAAATTTAATACGAATGTTCAAGGACACCATCGATGCTGCCAACGCTAATGTTATAAAACAACATAACGAAGCTTTGAAGGGAAATGTGTCTGAAGAGGATTCAGATCTCTCCAAAGACTTCGATGCTATTACTGGTTAGCATACAGGAGTTTTTAGATAAAGCTGGTCAGGGAGAAATTGAACTCCCTGATCATCTTATTCAAGAATTTAAAGATTCATGCGAAACGGCTATACGAAAACAGTTTAGTCGTAGAGATGATGTCAGTTTAAGAATGTCTGGCATAGGTAGACCTGTTTGCCAACAGATACTTATGATGCAGAAGTATTCTAAAGAAAGTTCCTACAACGATATAATGAGATTTCTGTTCGGTGATTTGATCGAAGCAGTTGCTATGCTTGTGATCAAGGCCGCAGGAATTGATGTAGTTGCTGAACAAAAATCATGCTCACTTGTGTTAGATAAAGAAAATATAAAAGGCACACTTGATGTAATTATTGATGAGAACGGAACAAAGAAAGTATGGGATATAAAGTCAGCATCTCCATACTCGTTTGATCATAAGTTTGGCAATGGATATGATAAGATAAAAGAAGATGATGCGTTTGGATATATAGTACAGGGGCATCTGTACGGTGAAGCAAACAATCTTCCCTTTGGTGGTTGGATTGTTATTAACAAGTCAACAGGAGAGTGGGCAGTTGTAGATGCACCAGAGGATGATGGGTCTGAACGAAAGAGAGTTTTGCAACAGGCTGAAGACATTATTAAAGTTGTTAAACGAGCAGACTTTAAGAAAGCAAAACTTAAAGATGATTGGGAAACATATAAGAAAGATGGTGATATTGTACGTACAAAGAATAGACTTATGCCAAAGCTTTGTTCTTTCTGTGAGTATAAGAAACACTGTTGGCAGGATGCAAGACTTGAAAGTCGTATAACATCGAAAGCAAAATCTCCACCACAAGTTTGGTATACACGATATGTACAGAGGAGCATATAATGCCATTAGTATATACAGATGATTATGATTTAGAATTTATTACAATAAACCCACATGTTGCGTTTTTGTATGTTGAGTCACATAAAGAGTTTGGTGGTGGTAGAAAGATAGCCGTGTTAAGAGGTCATCTCAAAGGCATCCCCATAACGTTGCGTGAGAACTATACAGATGATGGTTATCTACGAGAAGAAACACAATCACGAGATAAGAGTTTGTTGTTGAAACAATTTAAAAAGATTAATGATTATTTATGGAGTCAAACTGTTATATGCCTACCGATTTCACCTTTCCAAAGGGAGCTAGAGATTTTAGAAAAACGTTCCCCAGAAGTGGCAAAGACGTTATCAAAAAGAATGGAATACATAAGGGAGACATTCTCGTAATGCCTGTATACAGATCACAGTTTGAAAAAATTGTAGCCGTTAAGATGGTACAGGAGGGAGCTAAGTTTCAGTACGAAACAATCAAGTTACCATATGTTCCAAAGGTTAGGCATTACACACCAGACTTCTACATACCAGAAACAAATATATACATAGAAGCAAAAGGTCATTTAACACGTGAGGATAGATCCAAGATGTTGCTTGTCAAACAACAACACCCGGAATGTGATATTAGGTTTGTGTTTGCAAATGCAAAAAATAAATTATATAAGAGTAGTAAAACAACCTATGGTGATTGGTGCAACAGGCATGGGTTTGATTGGGCAGAAAAAACTGTACCTAGAGAGTGGTTAAAAAATGAGTGATAAAGAAAAAGAAATAGAGAAGTTAACGCTATTGCCAGACAGATATTATATAATACTACATAAGATGGATGATGATACATTTACGCTGACTGCATATGATACAACTAAATCATACAAAGAAGGTGAACTTCCTTGTGCTGCTGCAATAGCACAGGAAGGTATATTAGAAATAATGGAAATAGATTTGGGTTCAATTTTAAAACTAGGATTAACACGAATAAAAAACAAAGAATTTATTCCTGTAGAAGATAATGTAATTAAAGTAGACTTTGGAGCAAAACAATGAAAAAAGATATGGTCAACCAACCACCACATTATAATCAAGATAAAATAGAATGTATTGATGCTATTGAATCAGCAACAAATAGTGGATTTGAATTTTATCTACAGGGAGTAATAATCAAATACCTTTGGAGATATAGATACAAAGGCAAACCAACAGAAGATCTACGTAAAGCAGAGTGGTACTTGCAAAAACTAATAGAATTAAAAATGGAAGAAGAACTGAAAGGAAAGAATCAAGCATGAAAAATTTACCAACACCGTATCAAGACTTTATACACAAATCACGCTATGCTCGTTGGAATGAAGAAGAAAAAAGACGAGAAGATTGGGATGAAACAGTTGATCGTTATCTAGATTATATTACTGAACACGTAAAGAAAGAATATGATTTTGATATAGAAAGTCACAACATAGGCTTGTATCCTGCACTAAGACAACACATATTAGATTTAAAGGTAATGCCATCCATGAGAGCAATGATGACTGCAGGAGAAGCATTAGATAGAGATAATATTTGTGGATATAATTGTAGTTACATTCCTGTTGATCACCCTAGAGCGTTTGATGAGTGTATGTACATACTCATGTGTGGTACAGGTGTTGGATTCTCGGTAGAACGAGAGAATGTAGATAAGCTACCAATCATTGCCGAAAAGTTTCATCGCAGTGATACAGTCATTACAGTTGCAGACAGTCGTATGGGATGGGCAAAGTCCTACAAAGAGTTAGTTGCATTACTATACTCTGGGCAAGTTCCCACTTGGGATGTATCATCTGTTAGACCTGCAGGAGCAAAGCTAAAAGTCATGGGTGGTAGAGCATCAGGACCAGAACCTCTTGTAGAACTATTTGATTTTACAATAAATACTTTTAAAAAAGCTAGTGGCCGCAAACTGTATCCGATAGAGTGTCACGATATTATGTGTAAAGTTGGACAGGTTGTTGTGGTTGGTGGTGTTAGACGATCAGCACTAATCAGCCTATCTAACTTAGGTGATGACCAGATGAGACACGCTAAGTCTGGAACATGGTGGGAAACACAAGGTCAACGTGCTTTGGCAAACAACAGTGTATCTTACAAATTTAAACCAGAGATGGGTACATTCATGCGTGAATGGGTATCTTTGTATGAATCAAAGTCTGGTGAGCGTGGCATGTTTAATCGTGAAGCATCAGACAAACAAGTTGCACGAAATGGTCGTAGAGAAACAGGACATGCTTGGGGTACAAATCCTTGTTCTGAAATAATACTTAGACCATATCAATTTTGTAACTTGTCAGAGGTAATTGTTCGTAGTGAAGATACATTACAAGACTTAAAAGAAAAAGTTCGTATGGCTACCATACTAGGAACATTTCAATCAACACTAACTAACTTTAAATATTTGAGGAAGATATGGAAACAAAACACAGAGGAAGAAAGATTATTAGGAGTATCATTAACTGGTATAATGGATCATCCAGTTTTATCAAAAACTATAGATTCTACAAGATGGCTAAAAGAAATGAAAGACCACGCAGTCCTTATAAATCAAGAGTATGCAAAACTACTGGGTATCCCTCAGAGTGCAGCGATAACTTGTGTCAAACCCTCAGGCACTGTGTCGCAATTGACTAATTCAGCTAGTGGTATACACGCAAGACATAGTGAGTATTATATAAGAACAGTAAGAGCAGATAACAATGATCCTCTTACAAAGCTTATGAAAGACGAAGGAGTAATGAATGAGCCTGATGTGATGAAACCAGACTACACAACAGTATTTTCATTTCCTACAATGTCTCCAAAAGGTGCTACTGTACGTAAAGATGTATCAGCTATTGAACAGTTAGAACTATGGAAAATATATGCACAACACTGGTGTGAACACAAACCATCTATAACTGTTACAGTGAAAGAAGATGAATGGATGGATGTAGGTGCATGGGTATACGAAAACTTTGATATAATATCTGGTATATCTTTTTTACCATATGATGATCATACGTACCAACAAGCACCTTATCAGGATTGTACGAAAGCAGAGTATTCATCTGCATTGTTAAAAACACCGAAAAGAATTGACTTCAGTAAGTTATCTATATATGAAAAAGAAGATACTACAACAGGAAGTCGAGAATTAGCGTGTACTGCAGATACATGTGAAATTGTAGATATTGGGGAAGTTGCATGATAGAATTAGAAGTTTCTGGTGATCAGTTTATCAGAGCAAGAAAGAAAGCTATTGATATGGGTCGCATAGCAAACTCTATTACAAATGGCAAAGGCAATCTTGCAGGGTTTATTGGTGAGATTGTCGTTGCAGACCATATAGGGGCAAAAGAAAAAAATACATATGACTATGACATAATTGATCAGGTCGGCAACACAATAGATGTTAAAACAAAACGTTGCAATTCTGAACCTAAATCATACTATGACTGTAGTATTGCAGCACATGGAACAAAACAAAAATGTGATATGTATGTATTTGTTAGGGTATTAAATGATTTATCAAAAGCTTGGATACTGGGTAAGATGATGAAGAAAGATTATTTTAAAAAAGCAACACATCATAAGAAAGGTGAACTCGATCCTGATAACAAGTTTCGATTTAAAGCTGACTGCTATAATGTTAAGATAGATCAGTTGGATACAGTTTATGGCACAAAATAAATTAGCCGAATTATTTTCGTTTAGAGCATATCTCAACCAAGATGGTAAAGTAGATATACGTATGGAATCTGTAGACCCAGAAGAACTTATTAGGGTCATGGAAAGAGGTCTTCCAGAATATGAAGGCACATTTAAACTTGCATCTCTAGTTCGTTACCTAAAAGTAACTGGCGATGAGATGTTAAACAAATCAACAATATATACACATTGAGGTGAGTATGGCTGAAGAAGCAAAAGAAGTAAAGCCGGGCATGAGTTTTGAAGATATAAAAACTATGATTGTAGGCTCAGAAGAGAAAGTAACGCTGTTAAATGTGGTTACAGCCCTTATGAATGAAAATATGCAGATGAAAAGGGAACTTGACCAGTTAAAAATGGACAAATCTAAACAGTAGCGTTCTTAAAACACTGAGAGGGGTAAAGCTATTTCTCTGGTACATATACACCAAAGACTATAGTTTTGCCCCTCTTAGCACGTTTATATAAAGATTTTTTTTTGTAAAGTTTATTTTTTCTTTACTTTTGAGCCATATTTCATGCCCATCATGCCCATAGCATTTTTATTCTTTTTATCCTGCATCATGCCAGCACCCATAGATGACATGCCACCATATTGCATTTTTTTCTTTTTAGGCATGGCTGCATTTCCACCATACATCATTGGTTTTCTTGAAGGATTAGAATACACTTTCATTTAGTTTCTCCATTATTTATTATATTGCATTGAATAGTAAGATTTGTTGTATTGTTCTTGGTCTACCATAGGTGGTAAATTTGTTACACCCTTTGCAGCTAGTTGTGTAAAAACAAACTCTTGCATACGAGGAAGCACTGATCCTATTCTTTGAACATCAAATCCTCTAGGATCTGTCATTATGTCTGAAAAGACAGTTGCAACTTCTTTGTCTGATAAAATTAATTTCATCATATCAACACCATTAGAAGATGCTATTCGTATGAGCATTTCGGCTGTAACATATGTAGGACTAACCATACCTCTTGCTAAATTAAATGCTCTACTAATTATTTCATTAGGACTAACAGGTCGCATGATGCCGCCTAAACCTGCGTTCCTAATCTGTCTGTATGATTCGTTGCTTAACTCCCTTTGAAACCTTTTCATAATGATATTAATTTTGTCTACGTGTTCATCTCCAAGAAGTTCTCTCGCAATATCTTGTATGTTTGTCTTTTCAAACTCTTGTATTAAAGCCAATGGGTTTTTAAAAGTATAAGAAGGAATTAATTTACCAGATACATCTTGAACAAACCTACCTTCTAACGCATACTCTCCTGTATCTAATACACCATTAATTAACATGTTTATTGCCGCTGTATTAAAATCATCTTCGCCCATTACAATAGGAACTTTTGCTCCTGCAACTTCTCCACCTTGAGTAACTAAATCTCTATAAGCTCCAAACCTTTCAAGAGAACTTTGTTCTATATAATTTTTGTAAAATGGTGCAAATCCCTGACCTTCAAATCCTGCAGCTTTATTAAGTTTATTTGTAACTTCTCGTTTTGCAACTCCTACTCTTGTATCGGCCGCAACTTTTCCTTGATCTTTAAATATGTCATATGCGTTTTGTAAATTCTTATATTCAACCTTTACTTCTTTATAATTTTTAGCTAATTTTGCTATATCAGTTTCTTTTGTTATAACTTCAGTCAAGTCAATAAGTTTCTCATTTACAACGCTAACATTACCACTTGCATCTAGTTTTCTAACAGGAACAGTAAATATATCTTGCATTACTTCAATTTGTTTCACTAAATTTTCTTTAACTGCTTTTAAACCTTCACCACTTATAAGAGTTTTAGGAAGTGCTATACCATCTGGATCTGTTAAAAGATTTGCTTCTTCAAGTGCATTTAATCTTAGATCAGACCATCTTCGTATGATTGCTGCTTCAGCAATATTTTTAAGAAGTTTAAACTTCATCATCCCTCTGTTTTCAGATCTGCCTTTTAAATTTGTTAAATCAAATCCGTATGTTCCAAATGTAGTGTCATCAAATTTATTGTCTATCTTATCCCCAAAAGCTCTTACAAGTTTTTCAAAACTTTTTTCCAAATCTACTTTAGATACACTGTCTGGATTTTCTGCAAACTTTATTAAGTTATCAGTCAAATCATTAAACCAATATTCAGGGCTACCCTTATCAGCATACTTGTATTTTAATGTTACGTTAGCATCAGGATCTTTGCTTAATATTTTTAATCGTTGTGATCCTCCAATATTATTTTGCTCTAATCTTATCTGATTTTTGCTTATGGTACTCATCAATTCATCTTGATCCATAGGAAAAAATACTTCTTGTGAATATACTTTTCGTGCTTCTTTTAATTCACCAAAAATTTCTTCGTTAGATTTTAAAATCCCTTCAAGTTCATCACTAAAATCTACCATTAAACTTCCTGCGTCTGTGCCTTGTTGCTTTCTGCCTATATCTCTGAAGTACCTACGCATTTCTTCTATTTCATAAAAAGACGCTTCTATATCTGGTAGCTTTACTCCCGGTATTTCAAGTTTTTCTAAAACAGCTTCATCCTTTAATGCAAAATATAATTGACTGTCTGTAGGATATGTTCCAAATTTTTTATTATACAACTCCCTTAATTGTAACAAACTCTCTTCATTACCATCAAATGCTTTTCTTAAAGTGTTGCCTGATATGTTATTCATAATGCTGGCTAATTTTTTGCCATGAGTAGATCGTGCAAACGACCCTTGTTTTCCAAAATGAAATATTAATTTTTGATTAGTTAGATCGGCATAATTGTTTAGATATTCTTCAAATAATCCTGTAACATTCGTTTTTGTATTTTGCAATTTAGGATCAAGATTTCTATACGCTTGTTTTCCTCTTAAATGCATTTCATTGTATCTAAGATCAAATAATCTTTCAGCTAATACAGCCGAAAATCTCTGTCCTTGTAGTGACCCTTGAATTTGTTTTATATCTTCACTAGCACTTAACAACGTAGAGTATGCTTCACTAAATACTTCATCAAACACATCTCTTCGTAAATTCATAAAATCTACAGTCTGTTTACCATCTGCTGTTAAAGGTATTTTTCCTGCAGCACGAATTGTTGTTAAGCCTTCAATTACAGTTTCTAACATATTCTGGTCAAAAGCTTGAGATGCGGCATCACTTGGATGTGCTAAAATATTTTTAAAATATGTTTTAATTGCAACATCGTAAAGACCAGATTTTTCAGCAAATTCCTTTTCAAATGCGTTAACACCAACTTCAATATCTTTTACAAATTTTTCAATTATAGCATAGTTATCTTTATCTAATTTACCTCTTTGTCCTAAATCAAGTAATCTTTTACCAACAAGTCTGCTTTGAGTAATTAAATTATTTGATGCATCTATTATGGCATTTATACCATTTAAATCAAAATTCTTTAAATCTTTTACGTGAAGTCCAGAACGAATCATACCGTCATATGCCATTAATCCGGGTATTTGAGACGCACTTGCAAAGTTTTCTTTGAAAGCTACACGTGCTTCTTCTTGTAGTTCTGGAGGAAAAGCATTTACAACTTTATCTTCTAGTTCACTTGACTCTGTTAAAT
>OZSS01001093.1_pt1 | contig 12735 bp, 11 predicted proteins | sample 1779911 | NCBI WGS metagenome assembly OZSS01 (sample SAMEA2603589, study PRJEB24840) | metagenome | biome: Water; feature: Photic zone; material: Seawater sample | place: Mediterranean Sea | collected 2013-11-12 | depth 10 m | reverse complement strand
CCTCTTTGGCATGTTGCATTTTGATTTTCCTATTTTTGGCGTGAATGCTTTTTTTTACATGTTACACACAAGCGTGGCGGGTATAATTTTATGCCTTGTCACGCTAAAAACGGGTAATTTAGGGGCGGCGCTTGGCCTTCATTTTGGGGTAAACGCGTTAATGCTGATCTTTGGGCTTGAAGGGCATTTAGATGGCATGTCGCTCTTCGTGATACAGCTCGATCCAAAGGGGGCGCAAGCCACTTTAAGCTTTTTGATCTTCACGCTATTCGAAGGTCTGGCATTTCTGATCTGGTTGCGTTGGATCAATCAAAAGCGCGGGCAGGCCTTTGTTGTAGAAAACCGCCCGCCTTAGGATGGCATTTCCCCAATTCAATGGCAGGGCAGATTTGTCTTTATCCAGGATCAACGTTTTTGCCGGCATAACACATGCTCCTTGCCGGCGAAAAACAACGCGCTTTTCGAACCGCTTTTACGCTTCGCTGATTGCAATTTACCGCAAGCCAGCTTATTTCAAGAAAAACAAAAAACAGCAGGACGTCAGGCATGAATTGGATCACAAACTATGTCCGCCCACGCATAAACTCAATTTTCTCGCGGCGCGAAGTGCCTGAGAACCTCTGGACCAAATGCACCGACTGCGGCAGCATGCTGTTTCACCGCGAGTTGAGCGAGAATCTGAACGTTTGCACCCAATGCGGGCATCATATGGGGATCAGCCCGCGGGCCCGATTTGAAAGCCTGTTTGATGGCGGCATTTTCGTGGATGTACCCGTGCCAGAACCCATCGCCGATCCGCTGAATTTTAGGGATCAGAAAAAATACCCTGACCGTATGAAAGCGGCCCAAAAAAATACCGGCGAAGAAGAAGCAATGCTGGTGGCCGAGGGCGAAATCGGGCGCACGCCGATCATTGCTGCGGCGCAAGATTTTTCTTTTATGGGCGGCTCGATGGGCATGTATGTTGGCAATGCGATCATTGCAGCCGCCGAGCGCGCGGTGAAATTGAACCGTCCGCTTATCCTATTTTCTTCTGCGGGCGGCGCGCGCATGCAAGAAGGTATTCTTAGCTTGATGCAAATGCCGCGCAGCACCGTGGCCATTCAGATGCTCAAGGAAGCAGGGTTACCATATATTGTGGTACTCACGCATCCCACAACGGGTGGGGTGACCGCATCTTATGCGATGTTGGGGGATGTTCAAATTGCTGAACCAAACGCCTTGATTTGTTTTGCTGGCCCGCGCGTGATCGAACAAACCATTCGTGAAAAGCTGCCGGAAGGATTTCAGCGGGCTGAATATCTGCTCGATCACGGCATGTTGGATCGCGTGACGGCGCGCACTGAAATGCGCGATGAGTTGATCACAATTGTGCGCCTGTTGCTGGGGTTGAGCCCGGCCATTAAAGGCGATTTGCCCAAACCAACGGACCCGCAGCTTGAGGAAAAAAGTACCGCGGCAAAGCCCAAGAAAAAATGACGATTGATCATTCTGACGCCATTTTAACCCGAATGATGGCGCTACATCCTAAAGTGATTGATCTGACGCTCGATCGGGTTTGGCGGTTACTCGATCGCTTGGGGAATCCACAAGAGCAGCTGCCACCGGTGGTTCATATCGCCGGCACCACCGGCAAGGGCAGCCCGCTGGCGATGATCCGTGCTGGATTGGAAGCTGCAGAAAAGCGCGTGCATGCCTATACCTCGCCGCATCTTGCCCGTTTTCACGAACGGATCCGCTTGGCCGGCGCGCTGATCGGTGAAACCGAACTCAGCCAGCGTCTTGAAGACTGTTATCAAACCAATGGCGCCGATCCGATCACCTATTTTGAAATCACCACCTGCGCCGCGCTGAAGGCGATGGCCGAATGCGCCGCTGATTTCACGCTGTTAGAGGTCGGCTTGGGGGGGCGGCTGGACGCAACCAATGTGATCGCGAAACCCAAGCTCAGCATCATCACGCCAATTTCGATCGATCACCAGCAATTTTTGGGCGACACGCTGCCCGAAATCGCAGCCGAAAAAGCCGGTATCATAAAATCAGGCGTACCCGTCATTATCGGGCCGCAGCAAGAGGCGGCGCTTGAAGTCATCGAAGCCCACGCCCAGCGGTTGCGCGCGCCGGTGCAGGTTTATGGTCAGCATTGGCATGTCAGCGAAGAGCGCGGGCGGTTGATTTTTCAAGATGAATGCGGCTTGCTTGATTTGCCGTTGCCCAATCTTCCTGGCGCGCATCAAATTCAAAACGCAGGCACCGCCCTGGCCGCCTTGCGGCATTTAGAACTGAAAGAAAGCGCCTGCGAGGCGGCTATCACGCAAGCGCAATGGCCGGCGCGCCTACAAAGGCTGCGCGAAGGGCCCTTACCCGCGCTGGCCCCGGGGGCCGAGCTTTGGCTGGATGGGGGGCATAATCCGGCCGCTGGGGACGCGCTTGCCCAATTTTTAGCAAGCTTGCCCAAGCGGCCCACTTATTTGATCTGCGGAATGCTGAACACGAAAGATATCAGCGGGTATCTGGCGCCTTTACGCGCGGTCAGCGAAACGCTGTTTTCGGTTTCAATTCCAAATGAAGTGAATACGCTCAGCGCAGATGACACGGCCCGCAATGCCGCCGCTGTCGGATTTGATGCGCACTCTGCGCAAACCGTCGACGCCGCTTTACACGCGATCAGCGTGCAAACGCCCCAAGCCCGCATCGTCATCTGCGGGTCGCTCTATTTGGCGGGGATGATCCTCAGGCAAAACGGCTAGGCTGGCGCGTTTAGCGCCCAAGATCACGCTCTATCTTGCGCCCAGTCCGCGGCTTGCATTTCGCGTAAACGGCTGGCGGTGCGTTCGAATTCAAAGCGGCCCTCCCCCTCAAGATAAAGCATTTCGGGCCGCGCCGCCGCAGAACAGACCAGCCGCACCTTTGCTTCATAAAGCGCATCGATCAAGGTCACGAAACGCTTTGCCTCATTGAAATTATTGCGCCCCAATTGGGGAATATCGTCTAAGAACAAAACCCGAAGATGATCGGCAAGCACCAAGTAATCTGCAGGGCCTAACATAGCACCGCATAGATCATAAAAATCAAACCGCCCGACACCATTGATATAGGCAGGCACCACCAAATCGCGGCCCTTAACCACCAAGGTTAGGGTTTGGCTATCCTCACCGGAAAATTCACGCCAAAGCATATCTAACCCGGCGCGGGCTTCCCGCCCCAAAGGCGTAAAATAAACCGATCGCCCTGCGATCCGGTTTTGCCGAAAATCGATTTCGCTGGCCATGTCGTGAACCGCGAACCTGTCTCGGATCAATGCGATGAAAGGTAGGAAAAGTTGTCGATTTAACCCGTTTTTATAAAGATCCTCGGGCACGCGGTTTGACGTGGTTATGACCGTCACGCCCTGGTCTAACAACAATTCAAACAACCGGCCCACGATCATCGCATCGGCAATGTCTTTGATCTGCATCTCATCCAATGCCAACACGCGAATATCTTTCGCAATCACCTGACAAACCGGTAGCAATGCGTCTTTCGCATTCGTTTGGCGCGCGAGATGCAAGGCAGCCTGAACCTCTTGCATAAAGGCATGGAAATGTACCCGCCGCACCGCCACGGCCAAGCTGTTTGCGAATAAATCCATCAAATAGGATTTGCCGCCCCCGACGCCGCCCCAAATATATAGCCCTTTAACCGCGCTCGTTTTGGTTCGGCCAAAAAAACCACGCCTTACAGGCCGCTCAAGCGCCTCAAGCAAAGCATCAAGCTTTGGCAAGAGCGCCTGCTGCGCTGGATCAGCGCTGATTGCTCCGGATATGACGTTTTCGCGATAGCGCTGTGATACTCTGCCCATAAGGCGGGCTTACTATGAACCGATCTTGATTTAAAGACATTGGCACCAACCGCCGCGCGGAAAATCACGAACGGCTTGTAAATCTACGCCCTGAGGCTAGCTTAGGTAGGCCAAGGGATCTGACGCGCGTTCAAAAGGTTAACCAAATGTCTCAGACACATCGCCTGATCACGCCTATTTTGATCATGGGCAGCATTATTCTTCTGATAAATTTTGCGATCAGAGCGTCCTTTGGGGTGTTTCAAATTCCAATTGCAAACGAATTTGGCTGGGCGCGCGAGGAATTTTCACTGGCACTGGCGATCCAGAACCTCGCTTGGGGCATTGGTCAGCCGATCTTTGGGGCGATCGCCGATAAACTTGGCGATCGAAAAGCCATTATTTTAGGCGCTTTGGTCTATGCAGCTGGGCTGGTGCTTTCGGCTTTTGCCACCTTGCCCGAGGCGCATCAGGTTTATGAGGTTTTGGTTGGCTTTGGGGTTGCGGGCACCGGATTTGGCGTGATCCTTGCCATTATCGGGCGCGCCAGCAGCGATGAACACCGCTCGATGTCATTGGCCATCGCAACGGCTGCGGGCAGCGCAGGGCAGGTGGTTGGCCCGCTCTTGGCACAATTGCTTCTATCGGCAATGCCATGGCAAACTGTATTTCTTGTTTTTGCAGGCATCATTTTAGCCACGCTTCTCTTACTGCCAATGATGCGGGTTGCCCCGCGCGCGCCAAAAGCGGAAGAAGAAGCCTCGCTCAGCGCGATCGTGGGGCGCGCCATGCAAGATTCGAATTATATCTTGATCTTTTTGGGCTTTTTTAGCTGCGGCTATCAATTGGGGTTTATGACGGCCCATTTCCCCGCCTTTATCACCGAAGCATGCGGCGCAATTACACCAGGTGGTTTCCTCTATTCGCTGGGGATTACCTCTACCTCGACGCTCGGCGCAGCTGCCCTATCCGTGATTGGGCTGACAAATATAGCCGGCACTTTAGCAGCCGGATATTTGGGCAATCGCTATTCCAAGAAAAACCTATTAGCAGCTGTTTATCTGGCTCGCGCATTGGTAACGTTTGGCTTTATTAGCTTTCCCATTACGCCTCTCAGCGTTCTCATCTTTTCCGCGCTTATGGGCATGCTTTGGCTGGCCACCGTGCCGCTTACAAGCGGGATTGTCGCCTATATTTTTGGACTACGCTATATGGGCACGCTTTACGGCATTGTGTTCTTCTCGCACCAGCTTGGCAGCTTTATCGGAATCTGGTTGGGCGGGCGAATGTTTGACGTCTATGGCAGCTACACATTGGTGTGGTTGATTGGCGTTGGTGTCGGGCTGTTCAGTGCGCTGGTGCATCTGCCGATCCGCGAAAAACCAACTGTGATGCTTGGGGCAAATTAACCGGGCGTGCCAAGCGGTGGTCTTTACGGTGAAACGTGGGGGATCACGTGTAATTCGGCCTCCAAAAGCCCGGTAACCTGCTCGGTATGCGAATAAGGCAGGGCATGACCCGCATCCAAGATTACAAATTGGCGGGCCTGCGGATTCCAGCCTTGCAAACATCCTTTAAACGCAACGGGGATCACATGATCCTGCCCTCCCCAAATCGCCAAAACGCGGATCCCATGGCGTTGGATCGCGCTGTGCTCTGCCGCCATTTTTTGGGACAAAATACCACGTTTGGAAGATAGAATCGCGGGGATGAACCCGCGGTATTGCAATTCTTTTTGTTGGCGCTCGATCAAAAAAGATACGCTTGAGCTGATCGCGCGCTCGGCTTCGGTTCCCGCCAAATGCAGCCGGGGATAGCGCGCATAAACCAGCCAATCGCCGAGCCCCCAAAACCGGCTGACCCGCCCGAAAAGATTGCCAAGCTTATGCCCCATACCCGCCGGAGCCAGCAGGATAAGCTGCTTTACGGATGACGGGTTTTGCGCCGCATACGCCGCTGCGATTGAGCCCCCCATAGAGTAACCATACAGGTCGAAACTCTCGTTAAGATCCAAATGATCCAACAACTCGGTTAAATGCGACGCAAAAAACCGCGCATCCTGACGGCCCTTTGGACGATCCGAATAGCCGCGCCCGTAATGATCATAAAGCAACACACGATAACCGTGTCCAATCAGAAAAGCCGCCAGCGCCTCAAACACAAAACTCGGTGTGCTAAGCCCGTGAACACAAATGGCTAAGGGCCCGCCTGGCGGCCCCAAAAGCTGGTAATGGGTTGCCCCGCGCGATAAGGGCGCAAACCGCCCCGGCGCATCTGCGCGCGCACGCGCATCCATCGGCAAACGCCGCCATTCTTTTAAAAACGGCGCCAACAGCAGCAAAGCGAGCAGAAAAATACCGCAGATCACGCGGCGGCGTTCCATTGCTGCAGGATATACCGCGCTGTCATCAAATCCAAATGCGCGCCACCACCATTTTTAAACAGCGTTATGTCGCGCTCGGACCCACGCTGAAATCCGAGTTCTGAATAATAATCGGCTTGCACATCAGCCCGGCTCAGCGCCCCGGAAGCCAATGGAATTTTCAGCTCTCCTATATGATCAAGCGTGGTGTCAAAACTATCCACGAAAACCCGCGCGCGCTGAAGCGCTTGATCATCCGCCTCGCGCATATCTGGGCGATAAGCCCCAATCAGATCGACATGCTGCCCCTCTTGCAGCCAAGCCCCCAGCAGCACAGGGCTCGTGCTCATGGTCGATGTACAAATAATATCCGCGCTGCCAATCGCGGCTTTTAAATCTGTCACCGCCCGCGCATAGGGGCGCGTTTTGGCCAAGGATTGGGCCCGCTCTGGGCTGCGGTTCCAAATGCTAAATTGCGCGTTTGGAAAACCCGCCCGATAGGCGTCTAACAAATTTGAGGCAACCGTGCCGGCACCGATAATCAAAATATGTTTGCTCTCCGGGCGTGCCAAGCGCTTGGCCGCCCAAAGACTGTCCGCCGCGGTTTTCCATTTGGTAACAAGATGGAAATCAATAATCGCTTCCAACGCACCGGTTTCATCTGAAAACAGATTTACCCCACCATTAACCATCGGACGGCCAGAGCTTGGGTTATCAGGAAAGATCGTTGCGGCTTTTACGGCAATCCCCAACCCATTGATCCAGGCAGCCCGAGATAACAAAGTGTCTTTTCCGCGATATAAAAACGTATCGGCAATTTCGGCTTTTGGACCTTTATGACCGGCCTCAAACGCCGCCGTCAGGCCTAGCCAATCCAGCAGCGGATCGCCCTGATCAAAAGAAATATTGATTGCGCTCATCAGAAATTCTCTCCGAATACATGGTCATAACATTCGCCATTATGCGTTATAAGGCTGCAGCAAAATCTTAAGAACTCATAAAAGAAACAACAAGAAAATTCGGTATATAACTGCTGTGACCGCGCTGAAAACCCGCTTTAACTTAGCGTTTTTGCCCTGCGCAATGTAGTTTCCAACCGGTCTAAAAACCGCGCCCGATCCGTTTTGGAAAAAGCTTTTCCACCACCTTGGCGAAAAGGGTCTGCGGCGCGCAGATCGGCCATTAAATCGCGCGTGGCCAGAACATTGCCAATATTGGCCTCGGTCAAAGTTTCTCCATTATGCTTTAAAACCAAAGCCCCGTTCGCCACGCATTTCGACGCGAGCGGAATATCGGCGGTCACCACCACATCGCCGCGTTTCGCGCGTTCGGCGATCCACATATCCGCAATATCTGGACCATCTGCAACAATCACCGTCTCGATCAATGGATTGGCAGAGGGGCGCAATCCGCCATTGCTCACCACAAACATGCGCAGGTTGTGGCGCGTTGCAACCCGCTCTGCTTCATTTTTTACCGGGCACGCATCGGCATCAATATAAAGGGCAGTCATACAGGTTTCCTTTTGGGGTGATGGTATCGCTGCTTGGGCGCAAGGTGCAAGCATACACTGCGACAGCGCCAATCATGAATTGAACCAAGCGATCACAGCTGGCACCGTTAAAATGCTGAAAAATGTCGAAATCAAGATCGAAGCGGAAACGCGCACCGGCGCAACCGCGTAATGCTGCGCCAAAATATAGACATTGCCCGCCACAGGCAGGGCTGCGGCCGCCACCATCACCGAAGCGGCATAAGACTCGACTTGGAAAATAAAAAGCGCCGATATGGCCACCGCTGCAGGATGCATGACCAATTTCAAAAATGAAATCCAAGCGGCCACTTGCAGACGCTCGGCCGATTTAAAGGCCAAAGACGCGCCAATCGCAAATAACGCACCCGGTGTTGCCGCAGATCCCAGCATCGACAGAAACTCATCCAACGGCGCCACGATGGGGATACCAAGACCCGACCAAATAAACCCCGCAGAAATCGACATGATCATCGGATTTTTCAGCAATCCTAAAACAAGCGCCCAAAGCGTAGCAAACCGCACTTGGCCTTCGCGCGAGCCAACGATCAACATCACGATTAAAGATCCAAACAATATCAAATCAACCGCGAGAACCATGACCACAAAGCCAATCGCTTCCGGGCCCATCAGCAAGGCCAGCATCGGCACCCCCAAAAATCCGACATTGCCAATCACCGCGCAATGCGCTTCGATCGCAGCTTCGTCTAGAAGAACCTTGCGGCCCAAAGCCACCAGCAAGGCAAACCCATAAACCAAGGCCGATGCGCTTAAATAGGCAAAGATAAAATCTGGGCGCAAGAGCGCGCTGAAAGGCAGCGTTGCCGAAAAACGGAATAAAAACGCCGAAAGCGCAAAGTAAAAGACAAACTTTGTCAGATAACCTGTAGCTTCGGGGGTGAAAAAACCTTGACGCCCGGCTAAATAACCCAGGCCGATCACGGCGAAAAACGGCAACGTTTTGAGCAAGATATCAATCATAACGCAAGGCTGTATCAGGCAGGTGCGGCGCGTCAATTACTATCTTATGCAGCCGGTCGCCGCCCCGTCACGCCGCGCAGCCGTTTCATCCGCTGCCAATCACAATTCCGATCGCAAAAACCAAGGATCCGCCAAGCACAACTTGAAACGCCGCGCGAAAAAACGGCGTTTGCATATACCGGTTTTGGATCCAGGCAATCGCCCATAATTCGATAAACACAACGATAAAGGCGATCAAATTCGCAGTCCAAATATCCGCGATCAAATAGGGCAGCGCATGCCCCAACCCGCCGATCGTTGTCATCACGCCCGCGGCAAAACCACGTTTCAAAGGTGAGCCGCGCCCCGATAATGCCCCATCATCCGAAGCGGCTTCGGTAAAAGCCATTGAAACGCCCGCGCCCAGCGCAGCCGCCAACCCTACCAAAAACGTGGTATGCGAGTTCTGGGTGGCAAAGGCCGTGGCAAAGATTGGCGCAAGCGTCGAGACAGATCCGTCCATTAAACCCGCCAAGCCTGGCTGTACCCAAGTTAGGATGAACTGGCGCTTGGCTTGAAACCCTTCTTCTTGAGCAGCCCCTGAGGAGGTTAAATTTTCCGACAGACCTTCTGCGCGCGCCTTATGGCGGGCTTCGCTGGCCGCCAAATCGCCTAGCAATTTTCGGCTGGCAGCGTCAGAGCTGCGCGCCGCCGCCTTCCGATAAAAATCCTCGGCCTTACGCTCCATCGCTTCTGCTTCCGCACGAATTTTTTCGATCCCCAAATTGGCCATAAGCCAAATCGGTTGACGGGCGTAGAACCCCGCGACATGCTCGCGCCGGATCAGCGGAATAAAAGCCCCAAACCGCGTTTCATGAAGCGCAATCAATTGCTGACGATGCGCATCTTCTTCGTCGGCCATATCAGCAAACAAAGCCGCACTATCCGGATACTCAGCCCGCAATTGCTGCGCAAAACCACTATAAATTCGCGCATCATCCTCTTCAGAGGAAATTGCAAGCGCTAATATTTCCTGCTCTGATAAATCCGCGAACCGACGCCTATGAACGAAAAACCGCATATAATTTTTATCCTTACGATTATCTTGTGCCCGTAAACAGCGCTCTGTCAACGGCTGTTATACACCCAGATAGGTGCCAGCACGTACAAGAAACGTAAAAGATAACGCATCGCAGCTGCGGTTTTCTTATAAAGATCTATGCAGGATCAGCGCATCAACATAGCCCTGTTTTGGATGCAAAAACGCTTGCGGAATCCGACCGATCGTTGCAAACCCATTGCGCTGCCAAATGGCCAGCGCGCGCTGATTGCTGGCCAAAACAAAATTGAACTGCATCGCCCGATACCCCTGCTGCTTGGCCTCAATCAACGCATGGTCGAGCATGCGACGCGCAACCCCTTTTCCGCGCGCCAAGGGCGCCGTAATAAAGCCGCAATTGCAGATATGCGCACCGCCCCCCGGCAGGTTTGGGCGTATATAATAGGTTCCAACGGCTTGCCCTTCAATGCGAAGGATAAAGGCGGTTTTATCCGCTTCCATCCAATAGGCGATCGCGGCATCGCGATCGATCAATGGGTCAACCGCATAGGTGTCACCCGCTCTGAACACCGGCTGTAACAGCGCCCAAATGCGTTCTTCATCCGCCGATGTCGCAGGAGTAATCTTTATCTTTTCCATCATTCTAATGCATCATAGCTAGAGACTATCTGTCCAACTAACTCATAGCTGATTGCGGCCTCAGATGTCAGCCAGAAATCGAGTTTGGTATCTTGTGCAATTTTCTGCGGCGTTTGGCCTGTTGCAGCCGCGAACAAGCCTTCAAATCGAGAACGCATTTGACGTATTTGTTCCGCTTGAATTTTCATGTCACTGGCTTGCCCACCAATGCCGCCGCTGGGTTGATGCAGCAAGAAACGCATATTGGGCAGGCAATAGCAGTTTTTCAAAGCCGCACCAATGAAGATTAGGGCGCCGGCGCTGGCGCCCCAGCCGCTGCCAATACAGCGCACTGTTGGTTAAATGAATTTAACCATATCATGCAGCATATTCCCCGCTTCAACATGCCCTCCGGGCGAGCTAATGATCAAGTTTATAGGATCATCACTTTTCTCAGAAAGTGCCAGCATATGTTCCACTGCCCTTTTTGCACTCATATGGTTTATCTCACCGGCAATGATCACGTTTCGGCTTTTAAAAAATGGCGGTCAAACATTTTGTCAGATAGGCTATCTTGCTTGATATCGGTTTGACCAATTTGATCCACAGGTAACATCGCACTCTGCAACAGAAATCAAATGCACTATGTGAATAACCAAGTTTGTGCCATAAGTTAAAGAGTGGAGCTGGCCTTAAGGCAATAATCGCCTCCCTCAGCGATAGCTTAAAACACCACGACCGATCTTATACTTTCGCCTGAATGCATCAAATCAAAGGCTTTGTTGATATCCTCAAGATCCAAAACATGCGTGATCATCGGATCAATTTCCACCTTGCCATCCATATACCAATCAACAATCTTAGGTACATCAGTACGCCCGCGTGCACCGCCAAAAGCTGTGCCGCGCCAGACACGCCCCGTGACCAGTTGAAACGGCCGCGTTGAAATTTCAGCCCCCGCTGGCGCAACGCCAATGATGATGCTTTCCCCCCAGCCCTTATGCGCGGCCTCTAGGGCTGTGCGCATCACTTGCACATTGCCAGTGGCATCAAACGTGTAATCTGCGCCGCCTTTGGTCAGAGCCACAAGATGGGCCACCAAATCACCCTCAACCTCTGAAGGATTGACGAAATCGGTCATGCCAAACCGCGCTGCCATATCGCGCTTATCCGGGTTAAGATCAACGCCAACAATCTGATCTGCACCGGCCATGCGCAAGCCTTGGATCACATTCAGGCCAATGCCCCCCAAACCAAACACAATCGCCCGGCTGCCAATTTCAACCTTGGCAGTGTTCATCACCGCGCCAAGGCCCGTGGTGACCCCGCAACCAATGTAACAAACTTTATCAAATGGCGCATCCGGGTTGATTTTGGCCAGCGCAATTTCAGGCAAGACCGTGTGGTTGGCAAAAGTAGAGCACCCCATATAATGCAGTATTGGGGTGCCATCGAGCATAGAGAATCGGCTGGTGCCATCGGGCATCACTCCACGGCCTTGGGTTTCGCGAATGGCCTGACACAGGTTGGTTTTCGGGTTCAGACAATATTCACAGGTTCGACATTCCGGCGTGTAAAGCGGGATCACGTGATCCCCCGGCTTCAAACTGGTCACACCCGGGCCGCATTCCAAAACCACGCCGGCCCCTTCATGGCCTAAAATCGCAGGAAACATTCCCTCTGGATCTGCGCCTGACAGCGTAAACTCATCCGTATGGCAAATGCCGGTTGCTTTTATCTCAACAAGAACCTCGCCCGCCTTCGGACCGTCAAGGTTTACCTCCATCACTTCCAGTGGTTGTCCCGCCGCAACTGCAACTGCCGCCCGTGTACGCATGATCATCCTCCCTTTTTTTTGAAAACGATGCCGTATTTTCGAGCAAACTGCAACGTATTAATCAGGCACCTTAATGCCATTTTCAAACCTCTGAAAGGCCTGCTTTTAATCGGTTTTATAGGCTTTGTGGCACGCCATACATTCACCGCCTATAGCCCGCATACCGCCCCGTAAGGCGGCCAAGTCCGACACGTCAAGCACCTCAATAGCGGCCTCAAAAGCGGTAGATTTGGCAACAAAATCATCCCAATTCTTCCAAATAGCTGGCGCGGCTTGTGACAATGGATCTGTTTCATTCGCCTGAAACTTATCTACAACAGCTTGCGAGGCTTTTAACAAACGCGCCTTTGCCGTTTGCGCATTCTGCGCATCAAACGCCACCGCGCCTTTCGCCATCTGCCCAATTTGGCCAAAAGATGTTTTGACCTCTTTCATCAAAATCATCCGAGCTTTCACCGCAGGGTTTTTAACCCCCTCATACGCAAATGCAGGGGTAAGGCCCAGACCGATAACAGTCAGGAAAGAAAACAAACGGATACGTGAGTGC
>OZSS01001092.1_pt1 | contig 12737 bp, 14 predicted proteins | sample 1779911 | NCBI WGS metagenome assembly OZSS01 (sample SAMEA2603589, study PRJEB24840) | metagenome | biome: Water; feature: Photic zone; material: Seawater sample | place: Mediterranean Sea | collected 2013-11-12 | depth 10 m | reverse complement strand
CTTTTCTTGTACCTATATCTTTTTTGGAAACACTAACAAATTTTAGATCAATATCTTCTACATCATCAATGTTTCTAACAAGCAAGGCTAATTTCCATTCTAATTCTTTGCTACGAAGATTTTCTGGAGTAGTATCTTCTTTGTCTGAATTATTTTTATTTTGGCTAAATAAATTAGATATATTGTCTAAAATTTTCATAATTTAAATATAGTTTTTGGAATTGAAAGTTCAAATAGATTAACTTTTATCAATATTAACTAATTAATTTTAATAACAATGTAAGATTTAATTGAATTGTAACAAATATGTATTATTTATATATAAGAACGATTTGACTCTATTGCGGTTCAAAAGCAGCTAAAATGAGATACGTATAAATTTATCCTCCCATTAAGAAAAATGGTGAGGATATTTTTTTTAGGAGATAATTATGAATTTATGTGTTGTATCCAAGGGAACTTTTACCAAAGAAGATTACATGGAATTATATAATTTTTTTAAAGATGATATTGCCAAATACACAGATGCATTTGATATGGCTTTTGTTAAAGATGGCCACGTGATGATTATGTGTAATGTTACTGACGAAGAAAAATTTTACGCTTTATTTGATGACCCAAAATCAAAAGAATTTGATTCAAAATTTAATAGTACAGATACGGTTTATTCGTTACAAAAAGTAGAATAGTTATAATCCACCATGAGAAGTTAAGAAGTCAGAAATTTTTTCAATACCATTATTATTTTTCATTTCACCAAAAATATATGGTAAACCATTTCTGGCTTCATTCACATCCTCTTTCATCTGCTCTAGATCAACATTAACATATGGAGCAAGGTCAACTTTGTTAATTACCAGTAGATCAGACTTTTTAATAGCTGGTGCTTTTTTTCTTGGTATATCCGCACCTTGAGCTACATCAATCATATAAATTGTTAAATCAACTAACTCTGGACTAAAAGTTGCAGCTAAATTATCACCTCCAGATTCAATAAGGATTAATTCTAAATCTGGAAATTTTTTTTTCATTTCATCAACTGCAAGTAAATTGATGGAGCAATCTTCCCTAATAGCTGTATGTGGACATCCACCAGTTTCAACACCTTTAATTCTCTCTATAGGTAGTACTTGTGCTTTCATTAAATATTCAGCATCTTCAGTTGTATAAATATCATTTGAAATAACTGCCATAGAAACTTTTTTAGATAGATAACGACATAATGCTTCTGTTAAACTCGTTTTACCAGTCCCTATTCCGCCGCCAATACCAACTTTTAAAGGTCCATTTATATTATTCATGTTAAATATATCCTTGAATCTAAGTTTTCATGCTTAATTGCAAAAATATCACCAATAAAAAAAGTTGAACCTATATCATTGAGAGTCAGTTTATCTGAATGAGTTAAAAATTCTTGAATTTGATTAATAAAAATAACATTAAGACTCTGTCCATCTTTTTGTGACATTGGTATATGTTTTACACATACATTTATTAAATTAGAAATAAATGACTGTAAGTAAAACTTAATTAAATCATCAAACTTAATATCAAAATATAATCCAGCTTTAGCCAAACAATATATAAATGATGTATTTTCAGGTAAAGATAATTCCCAACTATCTTTCATGATTTTACGAAAAGAATTTCCCATATCTAGCATTTCTATTTGTCTTTCTTTGGATGCAGCACTTGCTAAGATTAATTGATTAATTTCGTCACCTTTATAAATAGATTTCATAAAAATATAATCATTTCTTAATGTGCCATAAAATAAAAGAGCTTCTAAAAATTCTTTAACATCATTATTATTTTTAATTTTTTTATCATCAATCAGAGCTTCTAAACCATGAGAGTATGCATAAGAGCCAATAGGAAAAGAAGACGAAAACCATACTTGCAATATTTGATGAGGATCTTTAAATTTTTTCATATTAATGTTTGTGGCTATGTGTTCTGCCCATACCATAAGCACCACCCTCTGGTTTAAATTTTTCAAAAACTTTTTTTACATTTCCATACAATTTTAAAACCATATCAAGAATTACTGCATCATCTTGAATAAGAATTCTGTTTTCTTCAATTTGACATGGTAGATGTCTATTCCCTATATGCCATATGATTTGCTTTAAATTATCACCTGTTATTTCAATTAAATTTTCTTCTTTAGATATGACTTTAATTAAATCACCATTATCTAATTCAAAAAAATTATTTTCATCAACACTGACGGTTTCTTCAAGATTAACTAAAAATTCAGTACCATTATTTGCGATAAGTTTTTTTCTACGAATAAATCTTTCTTCATAAGATAATGAGATTTCATCTAATAAATCCTTATTATTATGATTGTGATGAATTATTTTTAAAGAAGTTTGCATTTTAATACATAAAATAACGTTGAGCTAAAGGTAGTGTTTTAGCTGGTTCACAAGTAATTAACTCACCATCTGCTAAAACTTCATAAGTTTCTGGGTTAACTTCTATTTTTGGACAATAATCATTTAATATCATATCTTTTTTAGAAATTTTTCTAATATTTTTAACGGGTAATAGAGATTTACTTACTCCAGAATTTTTAAATGAATCTTTATCTAAAGAAACTTGACTTACGAAAGTGACAGAAGATTTTTCTAATGATTTTCCAAAAGAAGAAAACATTGGTCTTGAGTAAACTGGTTGTGGTGTTGGTATAGATGCATTAGGATCACCCATTTGTGCACATGAAATACTTCCACCTTGTAATACCATTTCAGGTTTAACACCAAAAAAAGCAGTATCCCAAATAACAATATCAGCACGTTTATTTTTTTCGATACTTCCAATATGATCAGAAATACCATGAGCTATTGCAGGATTAATTGTATATTTAGCAATGTATCTTTTAACTCTTACATTGTCATTATCACCCTGCTCTTCTTTTAATTGTCCCCGTTGAACTTTCATTTTATGTGCTGTTTGCCATGTTCTAATAATAACCTCACCAACACGACCCATCGCTTGACTATCAGAAGCAATAATTGAAAAAGCACCCATGTCATGCAGTATATCTTCTGCAGCTATTGTTTCTTTTCGAATACGACTTTCAGCAAAAGCAACATCTTCAGGTATTGATTTATCTAAGTGATGGCAAACCATTAACATATCTAAATGCTCTTCGACTGTATTAACTGTATAAGGTCTTGTTGGGTTAGTAGAAGAAGGAATAACATATTGTTCTCCGCAAACTTTTATAATATCAGGTGCGTGACCTCCGCCTGCCCCTTCAGTATGAAAAGCATGAATTGTTCTTCCATTAATTGCTTTAATTGTACTCTCTACAAATCCACTTTCATTTAATGTATCTGTATGAATCATTACTTGAATGTCATGATCATCAGCTACATTCAAACAATTATCAATCGCTGCTGGAGTTGTGCCCCAATCTTCATGTAATTTTAGTGAAGATGCACCAGCAATAATTTGTTCTTCAAGAGCTTGAGGTAATGAACTGTTTCCTTTTCCTGAAAAAGCCAAGTTCATAGAAAAAGCATCTGCTGATTGTATCATTTTCTCTATATGCCATGGTCCAGGTGTAACTGTAGTCGCTAAAGTGCCGTGTGCAGGACCAGTTCCTCCTCCCAGCATAGTTGTAATACCTGAATGAAGCGCATCATCTATTTGCTGAGGACAAATAAAATGAATATGACTATCAAAACCACCAGCTGTTATAATTTTGCCTTCACCAGCAATTATTTCTGTTCCAGGTCCAATAATAATATTCACATTTGGTTGTGTATCTGGATTACCTGCTTTTCCAATTTCGTTAATTAAGCCATCTTTAAGACCAATATCAGCTTTGTAAATTCCGTTTATATCTACTATTAAGGCGTTTGTTATCACCGTATCAACAGCACCATCTTTGCGAGATACTTGAGATTGCCCCATTCCATCTCGAATAACTTTTCCGCCACCAAATTTTACTTCTTCACCGTAAGTTGTTAAATCTTTTTCCACTTCAATAAAAAGTTCTGTGTCAGCAAGTCTAATTTTATCACCGATTGTTGGACCGTACATATCCGCATAAGCATCTCTATTTATTTTTTTCATTTTAATTGACCCATAACTTTCTTATTAAAACCAAATATCTTTCTATTTCCCGTTATTGGAATTAATTCTACATCTTTTGATTGACCGGGTTCAAATCGTACAGCTGTTCCTGATGGAATGTCTAAACGCATACCATTTGATTTTTCTCTATCAAATTTTAAATATTCATTAGTTTCAGCAAAATGATAATGGCTTCCAACTTGTATTGGTCGATCGCCACTATTAGAAACTTTTAACGTAATTGAATTACGATAATCATTCAAATTAATATCACTATTTTGTTTTGTTATTACTTCTCCAGGTTTCATTATCTAATCGGTTTATGTACCGTTACTAATTTTGTTCCATCTGGAAATGTTGCTTCAACTTGCACTTCAGGGATCATATCTTGAATTCCATCCATACAATCTTCTTTTTTTACAACATGAGCACCTGTTTCCATTAATTCTGATACCATTTTTCCATCCCTTGCACCTTCTATGACAAAATCTGTTATTAAAGCTATAGCTTCTGGATAATTAAGTTTAACTCCTCTTTCTAAACGTTTCCTGGCAACATTGGCTGCCATGCTGACCATTAACTTATCTTTTTCTCTTGGTGTTAATTTCATTTATAAATACCAACTACTAGGAACTTTATCATGAATAATATTTTCTAAAATATAATTTAGTGTTTTTTTTAAATCATAATTATCATTAGCTAAACACCTTATAACAATTTTATTATTCCAAGTAGAAATTTCACAAGAAATATTAGTTATTTTTTTAATAATTTTTATTAAATCATCTTTAATTTGATCTACAATATTTCCAAATATTAAAATTGTTGAAAAAGCTGAGTTTTTATTAATTGAAAATTTATTATTAAATGTTTGATGTGTATATTGATTAATGTTTATTGATTCAAAATGTTTAATTTTATTATCTATATTAACTTTCCAATGATCTAAAAAAAATAAGTTGTTAATTTCTTCCGACATCGCTTTTCTTCCTAATATTAGAGTTTCACAAAGAAATAAATTAGAACATTTATCTAAATTAATATTTATATTTCTTTTCAATTTTGAACTATTAAAAAGTATTAATTCTTTTGGAAGCCAATTAATATCAGAATTTTTGACTGAAATGTTTACATCAATATGAGCAGGATCTCCAACACCTGCATATATTTTTTCTGCCGCTTGAGTGGTTATGCTAGTTTTTGAATTTTCTATTTTGATATTTGTTTTAATAATATCATTACATGTTGTTCCTCCACTTGTATTAATTAAAACGAATTCTTTATTTTTGTTATAACTATTTGGAATTAAAACTTTGGATGAGCCCTTTTGAAATAATTTTTTTACTTCATTGTCTAAAATTTTTAAGTCTATTACACCTTCAGATCTTTGTAATTTTTTTAACATAATTATTTTTATGTATTAAAATAATCTATAAACTTTAATCGTAAATTAAAATACCAAAAAATATTATCAGTTTTGGATAAGTTAAATACGCATATCTGAATTGTTAAGTTAGTGTTTCTATAAGTTCCTAAAATTTTTAAGATAAATTTGATACAATTTTTTAGAGAGGAAATAATATGAAAAAATTTATCATTATATTATTTATAAGCTTTTTTAAGTTTAAAAGCATACGCAGAAACAATTAAAGTCGGAGTATTGCATTCCTTATCTGGTTCTTTGGGTATTTCGGAGACAACCTTAAAAGATACAATGCTGTTCATGATTGATGAACAAAATAAAAAAGGAGGTCTTTTAGGAAAACAATTAGAGGCTGTTGTAGTTGATCCAGCATCAGATTGGCCACTATTTGCTGAAAAAGCAAGAGAGCTGCTTACTGTTCAAGAAGTAGATGTAATATTTGGTTGTTGGACTTCAGTTTCAAGAAAATCTGTTTTACCAGTAATTGAAGAATTAAATGGATTACTATTTTACCCAGTTCAATATGAAGGGGAAGAAAGTTCGAAGAATGTTTTTTATACTGGAGCAGCACCTAACCAACAAGCAATACCAGCTACTGATTATTTTTTAGAAGAACTTGGTGTCGAAAAATTTGCTTTATTAGGAACAGATTATGTTTATCCAAGAACTACCAACAGAATTTTAAATCAGTATTTAATTGATAAAGGTATTCCAGAGTCTGATATTTTTGTAAATTATACGCCATTTGGTCATGATGATTGGTCAAAAATAGTAGCTGATGTTGTAGCATTGAGTGCAGATGGAAAAAAAGTAGGTGTAATATCAACCATTAATGGTGATGCTAACATAGGCTTTTATAAAGAATTAGCAGCAGCAAATGTTAGTGCTGATGATATTCCTGTTGTTGCATTTTCAGTTGGTGAAGAAGAACTCTCAGGTTTAGATACATCAAATCTTGTTGGTCATTTAGCAGCTTGGAATTATTTCCAATCAGCTGATACTGATATAAATGCAGAATTTGTTGCTAAATGGAAAGAAAAAATGGGTGAGGATCGAGTTACTAATGATCCCATGGAAGCTCATGTAATTGGTTTTAATATGTATGTTAAAGCTGTTGAAGCTGCTGGCACAACTGATGTAGATGCAGTAAGAGAGCAAATGTATGGATTAAAAGTTCCAAATCTAACAGGTGGTATGGCTGAAATGCTTCCAAATCATCATTTATCAAAACCAGTACTTATTGGAGAGATACTAGAAGATGGACAATTTGATATTATAAGTCAAACTGAGGAAGTCCCAGGAGATGCATGGACAGATCATTTAGCTGAATCAGCTGTGTTAAAGTCAGACTGGAAAGATTTAGGATGTGGTATGTACAATACTGAGACTAATTCTTGTGTTCAAATAAAATCAAATTATTAAATACTATTAAGACTAAATGCTGTTGATTAACTACCAATAGCATTTAGTTTAATCTAATAATGAAACATGTTTTCAATTCTTTTTTATTAATATTTTTCTTATTAATTTCTTTTAGTGTTCACTCAAATACAACAATTCAAGAATTTATTAATAGTAATTACAAATTAATATCAAAAAGTTCATCTAAAACAGTTGATCCAGTTTTAAATGATATAAAAATTTTTAATCAAGATGATGTAAAAAAATTCTTAATTCTCTGGAAATCAAAAGAACTATCATTAATTAAAGATTCTAATCTTATAGTTTATACTGAAAAAAATGAAGACACCATTATTGCTTATGACATATTCAATAATAATGAAATTGGTAAATTTACAAAAAAACAATTAAAAAGTATAAAACCTAATAGTGGAGTAAGGTCTAAAATTGACTCAGCTCTTGTTGAATATCAAATTTTAGATCAAGATATAAATGTTAGAAGAGAAAGTCTTCAATCTTTAAAAAGAGATATTCAAAAAACTCATCTCAAAATTTTAAGAACAGCATATGAAAATGAGATTGACAATAATTTTAGAGAAGAAATATATAAAGTCTTAAATTTTGCAATTTTGAAGTTTAGTAAATCAGAAAAGGAGAAATTAGATGTTTTAAGTTTTTTTTCAAATGATACATCATTAGAAGTTAGAGCTTCTTTAAATAATTTATTAAATACATCAGATATTCTCTTTACAAATAATAAAAAAATTAATGGGAATATAGCTAGAAAAATTATTCCAAACAAAACATATAAGAAAAATGATGGTACATCTAATTATATTTTATCTTCGTATTCTAGTAATAAGCCTGAGTTAACTTATAATGACGCTTATGATTTATTAAGTAATAATAAAAAAGTTTTACCAAGAATTACAAAAAAAATAATAAAAGAAAGTCTAGTTTTAAATATCGAAAAACTAAAAAATGCTGGTTTTAATATTAGCTCACTAAACAATGATGTAAATAGATTGGATGCTTACAACTATTTAGCCTCTATTAATGTTGTACCCCCTTTTATATCTAAGGAAGAAATTAAAAACTCAGTAGATAAATTTACTTTTTATACAGAGTATGATGAAATCTCATCACAAGTAACAAACAAGACAAAAGAGACTCTTAAAAATATAAATTTTAGAGTGAATATCTATAGGTATATCGATCTTTTTGTAGATGGTATTAGTTTATCATCCATTTATTTTTTAGGAGCAATCGGACTTGCAATTACTTTTGGGGTCATGAGGGTTATAAATATGGCTCACGGTGAATTTATAATGATGGGTGCTTATACTGGTTACGTCGTTCAGCAATATATACCAAATCACACCATATCAATACTGATTGCCCTGCCATTAGCATTTATAATTACATTTGGCGCAGGAATATTGTTAGAAAGATTGGTTATTCGACACTTATATAAAAATCCACTTGATACTTTATTGGCCACTTTTGGAATAAGTATAGCTTTACAGCAATTGGCTAAAAATATCTTTGGTACTCAAGCACGTCCTTTGACTGCACCCTCTTGGCTTGATGGAGCGCTCTCAATTAACGATGATTTGTCAATTAGCTATATTCGAATAGCAATTATTTTAATGGGTATATTGTTTCTATTATTATTACTTTTTATAATGAACAGGACAAGGTTAGGTCTTGAAATTAGAGCAGTTACTCAAAACCCAATAATGGCATCTAATATGGGAATAAATCCTGATAAAATTAATATGTTAACATTTGGTTTTGGATCAGCAATTGCTGGAATTGCAGGTGTTGCAATTGGACTATTTTCTAAAGTTACATCAGAATTAGGAACTGAATATATTGTTCAGAGCTTCATGACCGTTGTAGTTGGAGGAGTAGGAAATATATTTGGTACTTTAGCTGGAGCAGCATTAATTGGTTTTCTTCAAAAAATTATTGAATGGTTCAATCCATCAAATACTCTTGCAGCTCAAACATACATGATTGTTTTTATTATTTTATTTATACAATTTAGACCTCGTGGAATATTTGCATTAAAAGGCAGGGTTAAAGATGTTTAATAGCTTATTAAAAGATAAAAATCATAGACAGGTTTTATTTTTTTGTATCACCATTATTTTATTTAGTTTTATAATAACTTTATTAAGTGATCTATTTTCAGTAAATTTTATTTCTACTAGCTTTATTAAAACATTGGGTAAAACACTATGTTTAATCGTTATAGCCTTATCTATGGATGTTGTTTGGGGATACTGTGGTATTTTATCTTTAGGACATTTTGCATTTTTTGGGCTTGGTGGATACATGATTGGTATGTGGTTAATGTACAAAAGAACTGAAATAATTGTACTTACTGCTTCGATATCAGAGTCATTACCATTAACTCCACAAGAAATATCTGATGCTATAGGGAATCAAATATTTGGAGTTGTTGGTGGATCTGAAATACCTTTAATATGGGCATATGCAGATAATTTTTATTTCCAACTTGCAATGGTTATTTTTATTCCTGGTTTACTTGCTTTTGTTTTTGGCTGGTTAGCATTTAGATCTAGAGTTACTGGAGTTTACTTATCTATTTTAACTCAAGCAATGACTCTAGCTTTATCTCTCTATTTATTTCAAAATGATAGTGGTTTGAGAGGAAATAATGGACTATCAGGACTTCAAAATATCCCAGGATATGATGATACCTCTCAATTTGTTATTTCCATTTATTTTTTTTGGGCTAGTGCATTGTTTTTAATATTAGTATTTATCTTCTTTTTTTATTTAGTTAATAGTAAGTTTGGCTCAATCATTACTGCAATAAGAGATGATGAAACTAGAATTAGATTTCTTGGCTATCATGTTGAATCGTATAAATTATTTGTTTTTGTCCTAACCGCTGTTATTTCAGCTTTAGCTGGTGCATTATATTATCCTCAAGCTGGTATAATAAATCCAGCTGAAATCGCACCTATTGCATCAATATATTTAGCTGTATGGGTAGCAATAGGAGGTAGAGGAAATTTATATGGGGCTATAATAGGTGCTGCATCTGTTTCGTTAATATCTTCATGGTTTACAAGTGGTCAGGCACCTAGCATATCGTTGATATTTTATAAAATTGAATGGGTAAATTGGTGGACAGTAATTTTAGGACTAGGATTTGTTATTGTAACTTTAATTAGTAGAGAAGGTATTTTTGGTTTTTTAAAAAGCATATTTATAAGAAAAGCATGAATAATCTTTTAGAGGTAAAAAATATTTCTGTTTCATTTGATGGTTTCAAAGCAGTTAATGATTTAAGTTTCAGGATAGGATATAACGAAATTAAAGCTGTTATTGGACCTAACGGAGCAGGTAAAACAACTTTCATGGACATAATAACAGGTCAAACTAAACCAGATAACGGCGATGTTTTATGGACAGATAAACAGTACTCATTATTATTATTAAAAGAGTCTGAAATTGCACAACTAGGAGTCGGTAGGAAATTTCAAAAACCAACAATTTTTGAAAATAAAACTGTTTTGCAAAATTTAATAATTTCGCAAAAAAAAATTAGAAATCCATTCAGTGTAATTTTTCAATCATTTAATTCTTTAGATGAAGAAAAAATAAATAAAATATTAAAAGAAATTAATTTATTTGAAATCAAATCTAAGATTTCTGGAGAATTGAGCCATGGTCAAAAACAATGGTTAGAAATAGGTATGTTATTAACTCAAGAACCAAAACTATTATTAGTTGATGAACCTGCAGCTGGTATGACTACAGAAGAAAGACAACAAACGGTAAAGATTCTAAAAAAGCTTTCTTTAAAAAAATCTATAATTGTTGTTGAGCATGATATGGAATTTATAAAAGATTTAGAATGCAATGTAACAGTTTTACATGATGGTTCAATTTTATCAGAAGGAACAATTAATGAAGTTTCAAATGATGAAAATGTTATTGAAGTTTATTTAGGAAGATAGATGATTAAATTAGAGAATATAAATTTACATTATGGTTCATCACAAATTCTTCATAATGTTAATATGGAAATTCAAGAAGGTAAGATAACAACACTAATGGGCTCTAACGGTGTAGGAAAAACATCATTATTAAAAATGTTAACTGGGATTCATAATCCTTCTTCTGGAGATTATTTTTATCAAAATATAAATATGAATAACGAGAAATCACATAATCTTGCAAAAAAAGGTATTGGTTATGTTCCTCAAGGTAGGTTTATATTCCCTTTGTTATCAGTTAGAGAAAACCTAGAAATAGGGTTTGGATGTTTAAAAACACAAGATCATTTTATTCCAGAAGAAATATTTGATTTATTTCCAATTTTAAAAAAAATGATTGACAGAAGAGGTGGAGATTTATCTGGAGGGCAACAACAACAATTAGCTATTGCAAGAGCTCTCATAACAAAACCTAAAGTATTATTAATGGATGAACCTACTGAAGGAATTCAACCAAATATAATAAAACTAATTGGTGATATAATTCTCTATTTAAAAAATGAAAAAAAAATGTCGATATTTCTTGTTGAGCAATATTTTGAATTTGCTTTCAAGTTATCTGATTATATTTTCATAATGCGAAGAGGTAGTGTGACTAAGGAAGGTATTAAAGATCAATTAGATAAAGAATTTTTAAAAAAAGAATTAAGTATTGTAAATTAAAAGTATAAAATATCTTTAAAATACTGGCGTGCCCGGCATGATTCGAACATGCGGCCCCCAGATTAGGAATCTGGTGCTCTATCCTACTGAGCTACGAGCACTTATTCTAATGATGATGCTTCATATGATCTACTAATTCCTTATGCTCTTCTAATAAAAGATCTAAACTTTTATTAAGATCTAAAGCATTAGACCATGAATTAATATCGAGTTTTCCTTTATCTAAGTATTTTAATATTCTCTTTATATCTTCAATATTTTTAAAATCTTTATCTGTCATTTATTTCCTTAATAATATTAGTGTTATGTTTTTACTTTACCGCTCCTTCAGTTAAACCTGAAATAAAATATTTACCAATAAATACAAATAATACAATAACTGGTAAACTTGCAAGGACAGCACCGGATAATAAAAAACCCCAATCAATTTGATATTGACCTACTATTCCTGCTAAACCAACAGGTAGGGTTTTTAAATTATCCCCACTTATTAATATTGAAGCAAAAAGATATTCAGTCCAAGATATTATAAAACAAAAAATTGATACACTTGCTATGCCAGGAGCAGCTAATGGAACAATAATTTTTGATATTACAACATATCTTGATGCTCCATCAATATATGCCGCCTCCTCTATTTCATTAGGAATTAACTTAAAAAAAGCTTTTAACATCCAAACTGCAAATGGAGTGGCAAATAAAACATTAACAATAATCAAAGCAAAATAACTGTTCAGTAGATTTACTTTTGCAAACAATAAATAAATAGGTACTAATAAAATTACTCCAGGAAAAGCATAAGTAACAAGAAGTGAATATTCTACAAATTTATTTCCATAAAATTTAAGTTTATGTAAGCCATATGCAGCTGATACTGATAAAAAAATTGAAATTATCATTGATGAGAATGAGACAATCAAACTATTTTTTAAATATATAAAAAAATCTGAGTTAAATAATATTTTATTATAATGTTCTAAAGTAAAAGATCTGGGAATAATAGTTGTAGATGTAGAAATAATTTCTTCAGGACTTTTAAAAGATGATGTGATTATCCAAAAAAAAGGAAAGAAAAAAATAAGTATAATTAAGAGTAAAGATAAGCTTAAAAATAAAAGTTTGAT
>OZSS01001089.1_pt1 | contig 12752 bp, 10 predicted proteins | sample 1779911 | NCBI WGS metagenome assembly OZSS01 (sample SAMEA2603589, study PRJEB24840) | metagenome | biome: Water; feature: Photic zone; material: Seawater sample | place: Mediterranean Sea | collected 2013-11-12 | depth 10 m | reverse complement strand
GGTATAGACCATTCCAATGTAGAGCAAGACCCGGAAAATGACTGGGTCCTTCTCCTACCAGAAAATCCTGATGAATCAGCATCTTCATTACAGAATGAATTCCTAAGCAAAACAGGTTGTAAAATTGGTGTAATCATTAATGACAGTATAGGAAGAGCGTGGCGCAATGGGACGATCGGAACTGCAATTGGGGTGGCAGGTCTCTCCTCAATCGTAGACCTAAGAGGTCGAGCAGACCTCTTTGGCAATCAACTTAGAGTCAGTGAAGAAGCCATTGCTGATGAACTAGCTTCTGCAGCATCACTAATACAGGGACAAGCAGATGAAGGTCTGCCTGTTGTACTCATCGAAGGATATTCCACAAGTTCTCAGCATATACCAGCCTCAGAACTAATCCGGCCCGAAGAGAAAGATTTGTTTCGATAGTGGAAATCAAAAAGCAACATCACTCACCAAAGTTTATCGCAGTTTCAGGAGGTGTCGGCGGAGCCAAGTTAGCGCTAGGCTTAGAAAAAATAGTTCAATCTCAAGACCTGATGGTTATCGGCAATGTTGGAGACGACTTCCGACATTTTGGATTACATATCTCTCCAGATATCGACACCTTGCTTTATACCTTGTCTGGAAAATCAGATGTTGAAAAAGGTTGGGGATTAGCTAATGAAACTTGGGAGTTCATGTCGGCGATGAAAGAACTAGGAGGAGACACATGGTTTCAGCTTGGTGACCGAGATTTAGCTACACATGTAGAACGAACACGTCGCCTTCAGAGTGGTGAAAGTCTTTCGGAAATCACTGACTATTTCAGAAAGACTTTTGGCATTGGAGCTACAATTGTTCCCGCAACCGATGACCAGTTACGTACAATTCTAGAAACAGATATTGGTGTCTTAAATTTTCAGGAATATTTTGTTCGGGAACGCTGCAATCCACGAATTTATAATCTGTACTTCCAAGGTTTTGAATCCGCTTTCCCGCAACAAGAATTGACCAAAGCGCTTAGAAGTAAAGAATTGCAGAACATTATTTTCTGCCCCTCAAATCCATTGCTCAGCATTGACCCTATTCTCTCAATTCAAGGACTTAAGAGAGCATTCGCTGACTCTGGAGCAAAAATAGTAGCTGTCACACCTATTGTTGGTGGAGCCGCGATCAAAGGACCTGCAGCGAAGAATTTGAAAGAGCTTGGCTATCCAGTTTCTGCAACTACCGTTGCCAAGCACTACCAGGGAATGATTCATGGATTTGTACTAGATAAGAGAGACCATCAAGAGGCTCAACAAATTGAAGAACTTGGAATCGCAGTCTTAGTTGCTGACACGATAATGAACGATCTAGAAACTAAGATTCAGCTGGCTGAGAAAACGCTTCGGTTCGCCAATTCTATCTGAAACTCTCCTCCCATAGTTATTATTTTGTGTGGGCACTAATTCCATTCAAACAAGTTCAGAAGGCAAAGCAAAGACTCTCATCAATTCTTTCAATCGAGGAGCGGCAAATTTTGTCTCTCAGAATGTTGGAGGATGTTCTCGCTGCCGCAAAAACAAGCGGTGTTTTCGACGGGATTATTGTTGCAACAAATTGCAATGAAGGAATTCTAGTAGCCAGCAAGATGGGCGCTGAGCATTTTGAGACCTTTGTAGATTCAGGGCTCAATAGTGACGCAATGAAGGCCGCGAATTGGTTAAGTTTGCAGGGAATCAAAACAATGTGTTTATTTCCAGCAGACATCCCACTAGTAAGCGAATCAGAGTTTCAGCAGATAGCAATTGACCATGCATCACATCAGGGATTGACGATTGTTCCCTCTCATGACTGCAAAGGCACAAACTGTATGCTTCTTTCACCACCCAATATCCTACCCTTCTGTTTCGGGATAAATAGTTACGCTGAGCATATTCGGCAGGGAATTAAATTGAATCTCTCTTGTCAATCAAAGCATTTTCGTGGGATTGCACTTGATATCGACAATCCCAATGACCTAAAAACGTTGGCGATGGCAACCCAGAAGACTCAAAGCTTAAGCTATTTAAAGAAGATCAAAATTGATCTTCGATTTAATTAGTTTTTGTGATGGGCTTCAGCCCAACTTGGTCCACCTGTAGAAGTGACCCAATAACTTTTTGCCCATCCAACACCTTGCCAAGTTCGCATTTTGGTAGGACGAAGTCTGAAAAGCCACCTTGGTTGATTTAGTGTAGGTCCAAGATACGTTGGCCCGTCTGGTCCCAAATATCTCAGAGACATTTTTTCAGCGATGCCAACCCACTGCCCTTCAACAACATTTTCTTCGACCAATTCAGCTATTCCCTCGCAAATAACTTTTTCCATCGTTTGGTCATCATCCACAACCCAGCTACAGCGAGAGTCGTTTTTCAAATACTCAGCCCATTTAGATTTAGCCCTTGGAATGACCCAAAAACATCCATTGTTACAATCGCAAGATGAACCATTTTCGCACACCTCCTGACTTTCCCAATGATGCCAACATGGAACAGCAAACGGTGAACCATCAGGTTTTAAGCAGGCTAACCGCAATGTGTAGCCCTTGTCGAGAAATACGTCTATTTCTTCTTTACTCATTTTTCCGACAGGTTTTTGGTGCTCAACATTGGAATATTTTTCTTCCATTTCAATCCTCTAGTAAAGATTAGTTTACATTGAAGTTGATGACTTTGATCATATCTACAAAATGCCAATGAACATCAATCCTTGTGAATTGCGTCAAAAATTGACATTATTTGGCCTTCTACAAGTTTTCCTTTTTTCTAACTAGTTTTCAACTCTATCGGAGGGTTAGATGAGAAAAAAAATTCAATTTGTGAATAAATTGACAATAGGGCTAGCAATTTTAGTAGCTTCTACGGCTTTCCAAGTGTCTGCTATGGAAAGGTTCACTGAAGCTGAAATTCAGGCCTCCCCTTACTTACAAAGCGTACTCAAGCGAAAGGGAGAGACTTATGACACATCCGAATTTCGGAAGGACGGACCTTATCGTATTGCACTAGCCGCTCAAGGAACTAGTAATTCTTGGTCTGCTTTATTCGACGAGCACGCCAATTGGTATGCTGAGCAATTGGGTTCAGGTGTAATTGAAGAACTCCTATACGCCGATGCACAGGCATCAGCCGACAAACAGGTACCTCAAGTGGAGGACCTTCTTGCTCAAGAACCAGATGCACTTATTCTAGTGCCAATGGGAGCAGCAGCTTTGGCTGCCCCAGTGGAACGAGCAATGGCTCAGGGGGTCCCTGTAATTTTGTGTGCAAGCGCTGTTGAAACAGATAATTTTGTGACAGAGGTGGGAACCAATCTTTATGCCAGTGGTGCTGGACTAGCAGAGTACCTAGCCAAACGTTTGAACGGCAAAGGTAAGGTCCTTATGATGACTGGTATTCCTGGCGTCAGCACATCTGATATTATGGAAGCCGGGGGAAAGGCCACCTTCAAAAAATATTCAGGAATCGAACTGATTGGTGTTCAACCCGGCAACTGGTCCACAGCAGAAGCCAAACGAGTGATGGAGACTTGGCTTGTAAAACACGGAAGCGAGGTGGACGGAATTTGGTCAGGAGGTGCTCAAATGTCACAAGGAATTGTTAGCGCCTATCTTGACAAAGGGATGAAAGTTCCTCCGATGGGTGGTGGCGAATTTGCAAATGGATTTTTAAGGCAAGCTGTTGAGAACAACTTAGAATACGGTGCATGGCAGTATCCTAATGCGATGATAGTACTTTGTATGGATGCAGCTATAAACACCCTACGCGGACGTCTCGTCCCTCGGTTCATAGATTTCGTCGATCACATTCCGGGTACCGGACCTTTTTCAGATGTTGAAGGTCGAAAATACTACAATGAGGACTGGAGCGACGATGTGTTCGGACCAGTACTTTTTCCTGCTGAAAGGTTGTCGAAGTTAGGCTACATGAGTAAATAGACATTTATTTTTATTTGGATGAGGTCTGGCTCACAGGTAACGTGAAACTGACCTCATCATCTAAGAAAGTAACTATTGAATTGATGATCCATAAAAACCTTTGTTTGGCTTGTAGAGTGCTACGGCGCCAACAAAGATTAGCCCCTTGACTAAACCGCTAACAAATTGATTGACTCCAAGCACAACTAGCAAATTATCTGTAAAGGTAAGAAGAAGCACACCACCAATCACTCCAGTAACGGTTCCCCTGCCCCCAAAAAGACTAGTTCCTCCAATCACAACGGCGATAATCGCATTAAGTTCAAGTTCTTTCCCAATCACAGGGTCCCCTACCCCCATTCTCATCAACCAAAGCAACCCCGTAACTGCAGCAAGCAAACTGCAAATCCCATAAACTCCATAACGAATCTTTTTTACTGGAATTCCAGAGAGCTCAGCAACAGTAGGGTTTCCCCCAACGGCGTAGATATGCTTTCCAAACACGGTCATATTGAGCAGAAACGCGATCAGTAATGTAACCAAGCCAAAGAAATAGACAATTATGGGAACCTCAAAAAATTTTTGACTGTATAACAGTAAAAAATCTTTACTTGAACGTCCTATTGGCTTGGTTGTGATTGTAAGAGATATTCCCTGAAGAATGAATAGAGAGGCAAAAGTTACAACAAACGGCGAGAGATTCAGTTCATTGATAAAAAAAGCATGTAGGAGCCCAACTCCCAGCCCTAGGGCAAGCGTCAAGCCTACTGCCATTATTACATTATCTGGATTCCCATCCATCAAAATTGCAGAAACTAAAACACTTAATTTGACAAGTGAACCAATTGACAGATCAATACCCGCTGTCAAGATTACCAGCATCTCTCCGAGAGCAGCCGTTCCCAAGTAAGCTGCTTGGCGAAGCACATTTGTTAGATTACGAAGGGTCAAAAAACGCTCAGAATAAATTGACCCCACAGTGATCAGTACAAAAACAAGGCTGTAAACTACTAAAATCAGAGAGTATTTCTGAAGGAAATTACTTTTAGGCATCATTTCATTATCATCTTTCAGGCTGCCTTAGATTTGCCCATCGTAGCGTAGTTAATAATTTTCTCCTCAGAAGCTTCAGCATGGTCCAATTCGGCAACAATTCTCCCTTCAGACATAACAAGAATTCTGTCACTCAATCCAAGAATTTCAGGAAGTTCAGAGGAAATCATTAAAATTGAGATACCTTCCTCAGCAAGCCGGCGCATCAACTGATAGATCTCAAACTTGGCTCCAACATCAACTCCCCTAGTTGGTTCATCCATGATGATTACTTCAGGCTTTGTATGTAGCCATTTTGCCAATACAACTTTTTGTTGGTTTCCACCACTCAAGAACTGAACATCTAGATGCTCTGAAGCCATTGAAATTGACAGTTGCTTCCTTGAATATTCAACTAATTTGCTCTCCATTCTGCGATCCAATAAAAACCAACTTGAAATCTTTTTCAATATCGGCAGGGTGATGTTGTTTTTGATTGAAAGCGCAGTCAATAGTCCCTGCTGCTTGCGATCTTCGGGGATAAGAGAAATTTTTTTTCGGATCGCATCAGCTGGTGAACTGAATTCAACTTGTTCTCCCATTAATTTAATTTCACCTGAGGTTAGTTTATCCGCACCGAAAAGCGCCCGGGCTAATTCTGTTCTGCCTGATCCCACCATTCCAGCCAACCCCACTATTTCACCTCTGTGGAGTTTCAGATTCACCTTTTGAAGGATCGTATCCGTTGAGATTTCATGGGCTTCCAGTACGCATTCTCCGACTTTACTAGCGGACTGGGGGAAAACTTCTTCCATTTTTCTTCCAACCATCGCACTGACAAGTTCAGCCCGAGTGAGACCTTCCACGGATCTTGTAACCACGTTTTTCCCATCTTTGAGAACTGTGACCTCATCAGCTATTCGAAAAACTTCTTCAAGTCGGTGAGAAATATAAATGACTGTTACCCCATTATTTTTCAGCGAGTGAATTGTCCTGAACAATTGTTCTAGTTCGTGTCCTGCCAAAATTGCTGAAGGCTCATCCATCACAATCAAATCTGCATTTCTTGATAGTGCCTTGGAGATCTCGACCATTTGTTGGTAAGCCACGCTCAGCACTCCAACTTCACTCTTCACATTAATCTTTAAGCCCATCTGCTCAAGTAGCCTATTCGCCTCTTGCCTCATTCTAGCTGAATCAATGATTCCAACAGTCGTTCTAATTTCTCGACCCAAAAAGATGTTTTCTACTACGCTCATTTCTGAGACAAGTGCCAACTCCTGATAGATTACGCTGATACCGAAGTTCAGAGCCTCACGGGTTGAGAAACTCTCATAGTTTTTACCTTTGAAGCAGATTGTGCCCTTGTCTGGCTGCTGAGCCCCAGAAAGGATTTTGATCAAGGTAGATTTTCCAGCTCCGTTTTCACCCACCAAAGCATGAACATTCCCTTTTTTGCAGCTTATTGATACATCATTTAGTGCTTTCACTCCACTAAATGACTTCGAGATGTTTTTCATCTCTAGAATTAGTTGGTCGTCTTTCAAAGCTTAGGTTCCGAATTTTGATTGTAATTAAATCTAAGTTCTTGAGGGCCGATTTAGGGTTAAGACTCTCTTTGTGCCAGCCCATACAAGCTGACAGCTGCAAGAATTACTAGACCTTTTATGATAAATTGTGTTTGAGCATCCAACCCGAGAAGGACAACCATTGTACTTAGAATTTGTATGATTAAGACTCCAGCAATTGTCCCCAGCAAGCCTCCTTTGCCTCCATAGAAAGCAGTACCTCCCACCACAGCGGCTGCTACAGAATCTAGATCTAGCCCTGTCGCAATGAATCTATCCACATAACCGACATAGCCCGTTAGAATCACTCCAGAAATCACGGCTAGACAACTTGCTAATATATATACCGCTATTTTTACCCTCTGGACTGAAAGGCCTGAAAGCCTGGCAGCTTCCTCATTGCTACCAACAGCGTAGATTCGGCGCCCAAAAGGTGTCATCCTCAACAAAACTAAGAAAACTGCGTTTAGTGCACACCAAGCCAACAAAGGAATGGATAGAAATCCCCAGGACTGGTTGACGACTCCCAGTGCTTCTGGGACAAAGCCACTTGGCACTCCTCTAGTGAATGCTTGTTGTCCTCCTTGTACCAAAAACAGCATTACCAGTGTGGCTACCAGGGGAGGTACTTTTCTCTTTGTTATGAGCAAGCCATTACACAGCCCAATCAATGAACCTAAGATCAGCGCAACAAAAATTGAGAGTGGAATTAATTCATCGCGACCGTTACTCACTTCTGCAACAACCATCGAAGTCATGACGATCACCCCACCAACAGAAAGATCCAACCCTGCGACCAACATCACCATGGTTTGCCCAATTGCGATGATGCCCAATTGTGCCGACTGCCTGAACAAAACTGCCAGTGTCTCCTCGTCAAAGAGATCTGGAGTTATGAAACTGGCAACGATCAACAAAATCAACAGAGCCATATAGACCCCGTAGGCCGCAAATAGTTTTTTGAAGGTCAAATGGTTGCTTTCTGTGTAACCTATCATACGAGCAAGTTATCCATGCTAAATGATATCAATGAGTCAGAAGAAAATTTTGATTGCAAATGACAACGGATTGTTCTTCTGTGACTAATCAACTATTTTGAGCACTAAAAATTTATGTCTGAAAGACTCGAGGTTTTTCAGAAGGTTTTTTTATGTTGGTTTCATTATGAAATCAATTCTTTTTCCAAAAGAAGCGTTTGTAAACCCTAAGCTATCTGAATACTTTTGCTAAATTCTACTTGAGCAATCTCTGGTGGCTAAAATCTCGAAAATATCCGATCGAGCTAACTGAACCACTTAATATTTTTTAATACAAAAATTTAGCTCAAAGATCTGCCTCTTAATTCATCAGTACACCCTCCCTTCTAAATTATGAAAGTTCCAGAAATAGATCAGTTTCGAAATAGAAGACCTGAACCCGAAGAAGCTCTTAATTTGGTCAAACATAAAGAGTTGGATTCCCTCATCAGAATGGCCTCACAGCTCAGAGATCAGCAGCATGGAAAAGTTATTTCTTACTCCAAAAAAGTATTTATTCCATTGACCAAACTTTGCAGAGATGTTTGTCACTACTGTACGTTTTCAAGGGAACCAATAAATAATCAGTCTTGTTTCATGAGACCTGATGAGGTTCTAAGATTAGTTCAGGAAGGTGAAAAATTAGGTTGTAAGGAGGTACTTTTTACGCTGGGTGACAAGCCTGAAATGCGCTACCAGAAATGCAGGAAAGAGCTTCAAGAGCTTGGATACGAATCTACCATCTCTTATCTTGCAGAGATTTCAAAAATGGTTTTGGAATCGACTTCATTACTTCCACACATAAACGCTGGAGTAATGTCGTTATCGGAATTGGCCAAGTTGAAAGAGGTGTCAGTTTCACAAGGATTAATGCTGGAGAGCATATCCAATCGCCTATTGAAAAAAGGATCTGCGCACTACGGTTCACCAGATAAAGTTCCTGAGGTTCGTCTTGAGATGATCAACCAAGCAGGGAAACTCAAAATCCCATTTACCTCCGGGATTTTGATCGGTATTGGAGAGAACCGACTGGAGAGAGTTGAGGCTTTATTAGCACTCCGGGGATTGCAGGAAAAATACGGACACATTCAAGAAATCATCATACAAAATTTCAAGGCTAAGCCTCGAACACCGATGCAATTTCATCCAGAACCCGAACTCGAGGAAATTCTCTGGACAATTGCAATTGCCCGGATTTTGTTTGGTCCTGAAATGAATATACAAACACCTCCGAACCTTAATGCAAACAATCTCGAGAGAATCTTAGATGCAGGCATTAATGACTGGGGAGGAATATCTCCATTGACACCCGATCATGTCAACCCTGAGGCACCCTGGCCAGAATTGGAGAATTTATCTGAAAAGATGACTAGTCTTGGAAAGTGCCTAACTGAGCGGTTAGCGATATATCCATCCTACGCAGTAAATCATCAACTGTGGATTGACCCCAAGGTTCTTTCAAGGCTCCGACAGCTTGTTGACCAACAAGGATTTGCCAGAGAAGACAAATGGTGTGCAGGCGAAGACAATTTGCCCAATATTCAGCAAAAATTTTCTTCAGAGATTACCAAAGATCAAAACACTCCCGTTACCCAGATACTTGAAAAAATTGCAAGTGGCTGTGAAGTAGATGAGAGTGAAGTCGTTCAACTATTAAATGTTCGAGGAGAGGATTTTTTTCAGGTTTGTCAGGCTGCCAATAATTTACGTAAAAAGGTCAGTGGAGAAACGATCACCTACGTTGTTAACCGCAACATCAACTACACTAACGTTTGCTATTTCCGTTGTGGATTTTGTGCATTTTCCAAAGGAAAAATGTCAGAGAACCTGCGTGGCAAACCATATAATCTAGATCTAAACGAAATCGTACAACGCTCAAAAGAAGCTTGGGACCGTGGAGCTACCGAAGTTTGTCTGCAGGGGGGAATTCATCCCAGTTACACCGGAAAGACTTACCTGGATATCTGCGCTGCTATCAAGAACGCATTACCTGAAATTCATATTCATGCATTCTCACCACTGGAGGTCAGCCAAGGGGCAAAGACCTTGGAGTTAACAGTTTCTGATTTTCTTTTTGAACTTAAAAAAGCAGGTCTCGGGACTTTGCCTGGAACAGCAGCTGAAATTCTAGATGATGAAGTCAGAGGACTTATTTGCCCAGACAAACTGACAACAAATGAATGGCTGGATGTGATGAGGCTCGCTCACGAAGTTGGCTTCAGAACTACCGCAACGATTATGTTCGGACATGTTGAAGAGCCAAAACATGTGGCTAGGCATCTATTGAGAATTAAACAGTTACAAGGCCGAACGAATGGATTCACTGAATTCGTGCCACTACCTTTTGTCCATATGGAGTCACCAATTTATCTAAAGGGAAAAGCCAGAAAGGGTCCGACATTTCGAGAGGCTGTGCTGATCCATGCTGTTGCTAGACTAGTCTTACATCCTCAAATTCAAAACATTCAAACTTCTTGGGTAAAAATGGGGCCAGAAGGAGTGAAACATTGTCTCAATGCAGGAGTCAACGATCTTGGAGGAACTCTCATGAACGAGAGCATTACCAGGGCTGCGGGCACGGTGCATGGTCAGGAAATGCTTCCTGAATGGATGGAAAGTATTATTCTTGAAGCGGGGAGGTTCGCAGAACAAAGAGATACGCTTTACCGAGCTTCCAGAACTTCTCAAAAGCAAAAATCCTATGGACACCAACAACTTGTTGGATTTCACGCTTAATTTTTTATGAAATTGACAGTCAACGATTTAAATTGTTCGATGTACTGGAATCATTTATTCCGGGATTAACACCGCTCGGCCAGTGACCTTACCCTGAGCCAGGTCCTGTAATGCACGGTTTGCATCAGAAAGGGAATAAGTCGTGACTTCACTCACTAGCTCTCCTCGTTCAGTTAGGTTAGTGATTTCTACCAAATCAGTGAAGGTTCCAACAAAACTCCCCACAATACTAATTTCCCTGGCTACTAATTCTGCTGTGGAGAGTCGCACCTCGCCGCCCGTCCCCACAGCAACATAGCGCCCTTGGTTTGCCAGCAAACGCAGAGCTTGATTAGGAATTCTGTCTTCTCCAAAAAAATCAATAATTGCTCGAACACCAGAGTCGGCATCTTCAATAAGAAATTCAAGCTCTTCAAGAGATTCAAAACAATTTTTAACACCCGCTTTGTTTGCTAAATCGCGCGCGGATTTTCTAGGATCTACGGCAAAGATTTTGCCTGGAGTCAAGCGTGAAAGTAGCTGAGCACCCAGGTGGCCAACCCCTCCAATTCCAATCACTACGATATTATCCTGAGGGCGGATGTGTCCCATTAATTTTCTCACAGCTCCATATGCTGTCAAACCTGCATCCCCTAAAGGAGCCAACTCATTCAAATTGGCATCTTTTCCAACTTTGATCAGTGAGCGTTGAGGAAATTTGAGGAATTCACAAAAGCCTCCGCTGGAGTTAATTCCAGGGGTAATTCTCTGATTTGCTTGTGAATCAATTCCATAGCGTTCTGCTAAACTACCTCCATTAGACTGAAACGGATAACAGAGCACTTTGTCTCCAACCTCAAAACCTTGAACCTCATCACCAATAGCTTTTACTATCCCCGCGTTCTCATGTCCTAAAATATGAGGTAATGAAGCGAGCGGTATTCCCAGATCACGACCTGTGATCATATGCAGGTCCGTGCGGCAAACCCCTGCAGCCCTGATATGAACCAAGACTTCCTCCCCAGTTGGGGGATCAGGATCTGGAGTCTCTTGATAGATCACCAGCTCCTTGTTTCTGAGTTCAGGATCATATCGATGTAGTACTGCCGCTTTCATGAATTTCTTCTCTTGATTGCGTTACTCATGCAGCCATCCAACCACCATCAACAAACAGTTCTACCCCCGTAATATAAGTCGCATCATTTCCAGCCAGAAAGTTTATAGCTGCTGCTATTTCTGAGGGATCCGCCCAACGATTCATTGGCGTCCGGATCAAAATTTCTTTGGACATCTCATCCCCAGCTTCTTCAATTGTCTTCTCCTCTCTTGCAACCTTGACAAAGCCTGGACTTACAGCATTAATCCTAATGTTTTCTGAAGCATAGCGAATTGCTGCATTTCTTGTCACCGCGCTTACTACACCTTTACTGGCATGGTATGCCGATGATTTCCCGAAACCTCCCGATGCTCCAAAGATACTCGAAACATTAACTATTGAACCAGAATGATTGGAACGCATGAGCGGGATGACAGCCTTGATGCCAAGCCAAATTGATTTAGCATTGACATCCAACATTTCCTGCCAACCTGACTCGTCCTCTTCTTCAATATCAGGCAATGTTCCGATTCCAGCATTATTTACCAAGATGTCCAATCTTCCGAATTTTTTGCTGACAACGTCGATGACGGATGACCATGATTCAGAGCTAGAGACATCATGCGCATGGGATAAGACATGAGCATTATTGAGTAGATCATTATTGGGCGAGATATCAGTGGCAACTACTTTCAAGCCCTCCCGCACAAGCCTGTCTACGGTTGCTTTGCCGATTCCTCTTGCTCCCCCTGTAACTAAAGCAACTTTTTGAGAATCTGTAGTCATCTAACTGATATAGACTTTCTGTCCAGATTTCTCTGATTCAACAGCTGCTTCACAGATTTCCTGAACATGAATTGCATCTTCTAGAGAATCAACCTGAGCATATGATTCTCCAAGTAACTCTTGTATAAAATCCCATATTTCTTCTCGTAATGCGCCTGTTGTTCTCCCATCAATTTGTGGCCAAAAAGCCAAATCTGGGTGATAACTTCCTTGCGCGTCGTTTATTGTCAAGGATGGTTCATAGGTTTTTAGAAAACTTGATCCTTTGGTACCAACCACCTCGAGGGAAGCATCGACAACACCTTTTCCCGCATCACTTGAATCTTCCCATCCAAGGATATTGGCGGGCGCCCCAATAGGCGCCAACCAAGATGATTCCAGGGTGCAGAACGTTCCTTTTTCCATTTCAAGAACGATGATGAGAGTTTCTGGCACATCATATCCCAACAGATAGCCACCCCATGCGTTGACGGTTTGGCAACGCTGCTGACTCAACCAAAGAATCAGATCAATATCATGAATTAAGGTCTCGTAAGCAGAATGAACTCGATACCCGTAGGTTTCGAACCATGTCCGTGAAATATCTCTTTTCGCTCTGATTCTCGCCAATTCTCCCAACTTAT
>OZSS01001088.1_pt1 | contig 12753 bp, 9 predicted proteins | sample 1779911 | NCBI WGS metagenome assembly OZSS01 (sample SAMEA2603589, study PRJEB24840) | metagenome | biome: Water; feature: Photic zone; material: Seawater sample | place: Mediterranean Sea | collected 2013-11-12 | depth 10 m | reverse complement strand
AAAGAAAAGGTTGGATAGGATGAGCAACTCATCGTTTGCTCACAAGAAAACGGATAACAATAATTAAATCTGCACTTGCAGAGGAATCAAGCTTGAGGTGTTTGTTAGGACAGAATTTTTAAAGTACTGGAAGAACAGCGCTCCCGTGGAATGATTGGGAGCGCGTCTGTAGGCTAGAAGGAAACAAGTTCAGAAGTGACTGGTTACCGCTTGATGGATGGCTTTGACGATTACGTCAGCTTCTTCTCGGCTGAGGCACAGCGGTGGGGCCATTCCGAGGATGTCTCCCTGGGCCATCGCACGGACGATCACCCCATTTTCACGGATCTTGGTGGCCAGTGTTGGTCCGACTTTTTTCGAAGGATCAAAGAACTTCCGCCCGGATTTTTCCTCAACCAGTTCGACGGCTGCGAGCAAGCCTTCTCCCCGAATTTCCCCAACATTTAGATGATCTCCCAGCGCTGATTTCAGCTCCTTCAACAAATAGGGTCCGACTTCAGCCGTATTAGCAACGATGTTCATCTCATCAATCAGCTTTAAATTCGCCACTCCAGCTGCTGCACAGATCGGATGGGCGGAGTAGGTCCAGCCGTGTCCAATCGGTCCGCTTTCGTCGGTACCCTGCATCAGGACATCGTAGACCTTTCCGGAGATGAGGGAACCGGAGAGGGGCAGGTAGGCGCTAGTCACACCCTTGGCAATTGTCATGAAGTCAGGCTCCAAGCCGTAGAAGGGACTGGCGAACATCGACCCAAGCCGCCCGAAGCCTGTGACTACCTCATCGGCGATCAGCAGGATGTCGTGTTGCTTGAGAATGGGCGTGATCGCTTCCCAGTAGCCCTTGGGAGGGGGTACAAGTCCACCGGTGCCCAAAGCGGGTTCGGCGACCATCGCAGCGATTGTATCGGCACCTTCCTGGGCGATCAGGGCTTCCAATTCCTTGGCACAGTGGGCGCTGAATTCCTCTTCACTCAGATTCTCTAACTCGGCAGGCCGACGATAGTAGTAGGGAGCCACAGTGTGCTTGACCATTGGCAAGGGCAGGTCAAACTTCTTGTGGAAGGCATCCAAACCGGTTAGGGAACCGCTCATCAGGCCGGAACCGTGATAGGCTCGCCAGCGTGAGATGATCTTCTTCTTCTGGGGACGTCCGAGGATATTCTGGTAGTGCCAGGTGAGCTTGATGTTGGTGTCATTAGCATCGGAACCGGAGACCCCGAAGTAGATCTTACTCATGTGCTTGGGGGCTCGCTCCAGGACCATCTTGGAGAGAGTGATGCTCGCCTCGGTACCATGACCAAAATAGGCATGGTAGTAAGCCAGTTTCTGGGCCTGTTCGCTGATCGCATCAATCACGGGTTGGCGTCCGTAGCCGATGTTGACACAGTACAGCCCCGCAAAGCCATCCAACAACTTATTACCGTTGCTGTCATAGACATAAACCCCTTCGCCACCGGTCATCACGACCTGGGGAGCTTCCTTGCGCACAAATTGACCGAGATGGGTGTTCGGGTGAAAAAAACTCTCCCGATCCCAGCTTTCGAGTTGTCCCTGTTCAAGCATGGTTTCCTTTGCGTTTTGTTTGTTTTTAGGGGGACTGTGCTTAGAAGGAGATGCTCATACCCTCTTGGTCAGTCCAAAAAATGTTTATCTGCAGACTTACTGATCCAGCAGGGGTAGTCAAGTTTCAGAGGAGTAATCAAAAGAATGGTATTAAGGAAATAGATCCAGTTTCAAATCAGGGAAATCATTTCATAAAACTTCCTCAATTTTTGCGCATCAATCGAAGGACCATCAGTGCCCAAATAATCTGCACGAAGATCCTCATCATTTGCTAACCAAGTCGGATTAAGATCACATTCTTGATAATCAATTTATTGATGTTTCCCCAGAACTTTCTTGATAAATCTCTCCATTTTCCAAAATGGAAAATAAGAAGAATGTCGCTTGGGAAAAAAATCATTTGCAAAATTGGTTGTCATTTGTTGGAATCTGCCCGCTCCGATCACGTTTGTAGGCTCCAATACAATCGGTTCCTATTTGGTAGGCTATCGCATCAATTTGATCAATGGGAGGAAGCCGGATCATCGAATTTTTGTAAAAAAATTCGATGATCCGCAGGTTGAATTGATCAGAATAATTGAAACTAAGTTGGATGCAGCCCAAAAGAATTGAGGAAATGGAGCAGACATTCTTGATGTGCCTGACCTTGGTCAGTTGCTTTTAACCGCTTGAAGATAAGGATGACCATGAAATTCCGTAACTTGATAGCCAGTGTGTTGCTGGCTACATTTGTTGTGTTCACCCCATCTGCATGGGCTCAAACTGAAATTCAGTGGTGGCATGCGATGGAAGGTGCTCTTGGCGAGACCGTGAATCGAATTGCCAGAGACTACAACGCATCTCAGTCGACCTATAAGCTCACCCCAGTGTACAAAGGTGGTTATGAAGACACCATGACCGCTGGAATTGCAGCTTTCCGTGCGAAGCAGCAGCCACACATCATCCAGATCTTTGATGCTGGTGCGGCTACGATCATCAATGCAAAGGGAGCTGTCTTCCCGGTACAGGATCTGCTCTCCAAGCACGGTGTTGGCTTTGATGCCAACAACTACATCAGTGGTGTTCGCTCTTTTTATGCGGACAGCAGCGGCAAGATGGTTGGAATGCCGTTCAATAGCTCCACACCAGTGATGTATTACAATAAGAATGCTTTCCAGAAAGCTGGTTTGACCCTGCCTCCAGCGACTTGGGAAGATTTTGAGATGCGAGTGGCCCCGGCGCTCAAAGACGCTGGTTATGTGCCATTGGCTCAGTCCCACAGTCCTTGGATTTTCTCAGAGAATTTCCATTCTCGTCACAACTTGCCGATGGCTACCAACAATAACGGCTTCGGTGGTTTGGAGACCAAAATTCTTTACAACAACCCAGGAATGGTGACCCATTGGTCAAAGTTGAAGGAATGGCAAGACAAGGGCTTCTACAAGTACTATGGCCGAGCCTGGGGCGATAACCAGAACGGTTTCGTGAATCAGGAAGTAGGCATCTGGCTGGGTTCATCTGGTTCCTTCGGTGGACTGAAGAACACTGCGAAGTTCCCATTTGGAACAACCTACCTGCCTTACTGGCATGCGGTTACGAACAAGCCGACCAACACCTTCATCGGTGGTGCGGCTCTGTTCGCAATGTCTGGTCATAGCGATGCCGAATACAAGGGTGTTGCTAACTTCTTTGAGTACCTTACTAAGCCAGAAGTTCAGTTCATGTGGCACCGGGAAACTGGTTATGTGGCGATCACCAACGCTGCATATGAATTGGCTAAGAGTGAGGGGTATTACAAGGACAATCCCGATGCAGAGATCGGAATCCTTCAACTGAACCTCCCTGGTGGTGACCATTCCAAGGGCTACCAGTTGGGCTTCTACGTCCAGGTGCGTGAGGTGATGTATGAGGAATACGACAAGCTCTTCGCTGGCAAGCAGGATGCAAAGACTGCCTTAGCCAACATTGAAGATGGTGCGAACAAATTGCTCGTCAAGTTTGCCCGTACCTACAACTAATCCTTTCTATAATACCGGACCCGCTCTGGGTCCGGTTCTAAAAAGACAATAATTTGAAACGCGTTACCTTCTCTCACTCCCCTATCCCCTACCTGTTTGTCTTGCCGCAGATTGCGATCATTGCAGTCTTTTTCCTTTGGCCTTCCTTTGAGGCGATCCAACTCTCCTTCTACCTTGAGGATCCTTGGGGACTCTCCAATGAGTTTGTTTGGTTTGAAAATTATCAGACCATCTTTGAGGATCCTGAATATGTGGGAACACTGATTGCCACCTTGATTTTCTCGCTCAGTGTGACCTTCCTGTCCCTTGGATTGGCGATGTTGCTGGCGGTGCAGGTAGATGGATTATTGCGTGGTGGAGGAACCTACCGTCCATTGATCACTTGGGCTTACGCCATTGCTCCAGCTGTTGCAGGCTTGGTTGCCCGCTTCCTCTTCAGTCCTCAAATTGGACCAATCTATGACTTGCTGAACCCAGATGGTGAACCACCCTGGTTTGAGCCAGCTTTAGATTCAATCGATGCTTGGGTCGTCATCACATCCGGGGCTGTGTGGCGGCAGGTAAGCGTAAACTTCATTTTCCTGTTGGCAGGCTTGCAGTCTATCCCACGGTCTGTGTTAGAAGCCTCACGAATTGACAATCCCAGTGGATTCAGTCGCTTCTGGAGCGTGACGTTCCCCTTGCTTGCTCCGACGCTGTTCTTCCTGATGGTGATTAACTTCAGTTACGCCTTCTTTGAAACTTTCGCCATTATTGATACGGTCTTCCCCTTTGGTCCACCAGCTGGTGCTGCGAGTTTGGTTTACAAGGTCTATGTAGATGGATTCAAGGGTGCTGACTTGGGAGGTTCATCAGCTCAGTCGGTAGTTTTAATGCTTTTTGTACTCGCACTTACAGTGGTCCAGTTTCGTTACCTTGAAAAGAAGATTCATTACTGATTATGAAGGTACTTTGGGTTCGCTACCAATTACTGAATCACCTGTTGCTCATCCTGGGTGTCGCGTTTCTAGCACTACCTCTGTGGATGGTTTTCGCTTCTTCAACTCATGATCCTGCTACGATCATTCGTGATGGAATGCAGTTGGGGTTGAGTGATCAGTTTTTTGAAACCTACTTGGGAGTGCTAACAGAGAAGAAAGGCTTCACAGAGCAGGTGACCGCTTCGATGATGATGATCAACAGCATGATCCTTGGGGTAGGATTTGCGGTTGGCAAGATCATCGTCTCGATGACTGCCGCCTACGCCATTGTCTACTTTCGATTTCCACTAGGAACGCTGCTTTTCTGGATCATCTTCACCACTTTGCTACTTCCATTAGAAGTCAGGATCATTCCTTCTTACAAAGTCGTAGCAGATCTGGGAATGCTTAATTCCTACTCAGGCCTGATCATCCCACTAATCGCCTCAGCCACAGGGACGTTCTATTTTCGCCAGTTCTTCCGTTCAGTCCCAGATGAACTACTGGAAGCTGCGAAGTTGGATGGTGCCGGAGCTTGGAAATTCTTCATTGACATTCTGTTGCCCTTGTCTCGAACGATGATGGCGGCCCTCTTCATCATCATGTTTGTGGTTGGTTGGAACCAATATCTGTGGCCTTTGTTGATGACTACTGATGAGAGCTACAGCACAATCGTGCTGGGCATCAAGTCTGTGATGCAGACAATTGATGGGAACCGACTACCCGAATACAACCGTGGTTTTGCTCTAGCAATCCTTGCGCTTATCCCCCCTGTACTGATTGTAATTCTCTTCCAACGCTGGTTCATCAAGGGCCTTCTCGAGAGCGATAAATGACGACCCTCACCCTCAATAGTTTGCAAAAAACCTATGCTAACGGCACTCATGCAGTGCGGGGAATCGATCTGGAGATTTTTGATGGAGAATTGACTGTTTTTGTTGGGCCATCTGGATGTGGAAAGTCTACGTTGCTGAGAATGATTGCGGGCCTCGAAGAAATTACTTCTGGAGACCTAATGTTGGACGGATCTCGGATCAATGACGTAGAGCCTGCTCATCGAGATGTTGCGATGGTTTTCCAGAACTACGCGCTCTATCCGCACATGACTGTTCGCCGCAATATGTCCTACGCTCTTCAGAACCGAAAGGTCCCCAAAGCAGAGATTGACCGGCGTGTGGTTGAAGCGGCTCGGATGCTTCAGTTGGATGAATTGTTGGAGCGCAAACCAGCACAGCTGTCTGGCGGACAGCGTCAGCGTGTCGCAATGGGAAGAGCGATTGTTCGGGAACCAAAATTATTCCTTTTTGATGAACCCCTCTCTAACCTGGATGCCCAATTACGGGCTCAGATGCGGGTGGATATCCGCAAGTTGCAAAGACAGCTCAGAGTAACCTCGATCTTCGTTACGCACGATCAAATTGAAGCGATGACGGTCGGAGACCGTCTGGCGGTTCTGAATAATGGAGAACTGGAGCAAATCGGCACACCGATGGAGGTTTATAGCAAACCAGCCTCTGAATTCGTCGCGTCCTTCATTGGATCCCCCAGAATCAACATCGTTTCTGGAGAAGTCAAAGCCGGGACACTCCATGTGGATGGCTTTGAACTTCCCGGTTTCTCACAGATTTCGGACCAGCCCGTGAAGGTAGGCATCCGTCCAGAAGACTTTGTTCTTGAGTCAACCGCCAAGATGAGTTTACAGATCGATCTTGTCGAGGAGTTGGGTTCGGATGAATTGCTCTACTGTGTTAGCCCTACTGGATTGGATTACCGAATACGCCGTCCAGGGGGCAGTGGTCACAAGGTCGGTGAGAACATTACGGTTTCTGTGATTTCAGAGAAACTGCACCTTTTCAGTAGCCAATCAGGCAAACGCCTCAACTGATATCCTCAGCCAGTTTCATCCAAGATTGTTGGAGATTCTTCAAACGTGCTAGAGCCTTCCCCTGCCAAGTTTTGCTCTTAGGGAGCGAAACGACCAACCAACTCGCCTTGAAATCATCCGGACAACCTGAAAGTAGATTAGACCAGTGAACGCCTTTCGAGCATGTATCTGATGCTGCAAGGTTGTCCCAGTATTAATGGAATTTGGTTTAACAGATGTGAGTTCTGGTCAAAAACAACCCTCAAATTCCTGTCAAACTATTCCGCTCTAAAATGTTCTGGAACACCACTATTTATCAATAAAATATCAATAGAAATGCTTGTCTGAAACAGACGATTCAATAAAAATTGAGGATAATTATTTTGGTAAAATACTTGACGATTCGTTATCTGGTAACAACCCTATTGAGTAAATGTGTCTTCAAAAAATACCAATTAATCGTGGGTGACACCAATCATGGCCCGATTACATCGCGTTAATTTCATTCTACTGACCCTAGTTTTCTTGCTGTTAGATAATCCAGCTTCTGCAAATGGTTGGACAGAAATTAAAGAGTTAGGAAAAGGACAAACAGTCTATTGGAATGCTTGGGGCGGTGGAGCAGAAATCAACCAATATATCCGTTGGGTTGGTCAGGAGGTGAATAGGAAGTACGATGTAGAGTTGAAGCATGTAAAGCTCAGCGACACCTCAGAGGCAGTAAATCGAGTGCTGGCTGAAAAAATTGCGGGCCGTAATCAAGATGGGTCTGTGGATTTAATTTGGATCAATGGTGAAAACTTCGCAAAGATGAAGGAAAATCAGCTGCTTTATGGACCATTCACGGAAACTCTCCCCAACTTCTCTCTTGTTGATTTTGAGAACAAGCCAACTACCTTAGTCGATTTTACTATTCCAGTGGACGGTCTGGAAACTCCATGGGGAATGGCCCAGTTCAATTTTCCTTACAATGCTGAGCGAATTCAAAGCCCACCGACGAGTGTGGCTGAGTTGCTGGCTTGGAGTAAAAAAAATCCAGGACGCTTCAGCTATCCAGCACCTCCTGATTTTCTTGGATCAACTTTCCTTCAGCAGATTCTGCTTGAAACGATTGAAAATCCACAATCACTTCAAAGCCCTATCGAGATGGACCAATTCCAAGAAGCCAGTCAACCCCTCTGGGACTATCTGGATCAGATTCATCCTCATCTCTGGAGGCAAGGAGAAACTTTTCCTGCAAGTGGGCCCGCCTTACGACAGCTACTTGACGATGGCCAAGTAGACATTGCCTTGTCTTTCAATCCCGCTGACACTTCAGCAGCTATTGCGAGTGGTTTACTTCCAGAAAGTACCCGTACTTTTGTTTTTGAAGCCGGAACGATTGGTAACACGCACTTTGTCGCAATTCCCTACAATGCAGCCAATCAGGAAGGTGCCCTGTTAGTGGCTAATTTCTTACTAAGTCCAGAAGCTCAAGCCCATAAACAGAATCCAGAAATTTGGGGTGATGGCACGGTCCTCGACCTCAGAAAGCTCTCTCTAGCACAAAGAAAGCTATTTGATGACTTACCTCGTGGTATCGCCACTCTTTCTCCTGACGAACTAGGGAAAACTCAGTCAAATCCGCATCCTGACTGGCGTAACCTGCTTGATGCAGAGTGGCAACGGCGTTATGCGAACTGAGTGAAAAGCTCCCTGCACTGGCTACGCTGGATTTTCCCCGGAATACTTTTGCTGCCTTTGCTGGCAGGGGTAGCCGGCACACTCCTATCTTCCTTCAATCTCTTCTTCTTTCAGAAAAATCTTCAAATACTGGAAAGTTGGACGAGGCTTTGGGAACACCCTTCCACCTGGCCTGCTTTGTGGCTAAGCCTCCGTACAGCAGTCACCGCGACTCTCCTTTCTTTGCTGGGCAGTGGGTTGATTCTGAGCGTGTGGCAATCCAATTTTCGACGGCATTGGCTTGGGCGTGGGCTGATTCTGCCTCTGGCTCTTCCTCATGCCACAGCAGCCATTATTTTGGTTTTGCTGCTTGCTCCATCGGGTTGGTTGTGGAGATTGTTCGCGACTTCAAACTCCCTTCCTACAGAATTCCCATTTCCTCATGACACTGCTGGATGGGCACTTGTGTTTGGCCTTGTCACCAAAGAACTGCCATTCCTCTTGCTAATACAGATTAACGTTTGTCGTCAATTGCCAGAATTAACAAGAGTCCAGACTGCACAGTTATTAGGGCAACCCCCGTGGCTCGGTTGGTGGTTGACAGTTTTTCCAGCTGTATATCAACAAATCAGGCTACCCCTTTGGGCCGTTCTCGCATTCTCTTTCGGTGTAATTGACATGGCCTTGATCCTTGGGCCAACGGCTCCCCCCACTTTCTCTGTGCTTATTCTTCAGTGGGCCACGGACCCTATGCTAGAGAAACAGGCACTAGCTGCGGCGGGCTCGCTGCTACAGGGGATTATATTGCTGATCCTGCTGATTTGTTGGTGGGCTGTCGAGCAAGTAGTTAGAGTTTTACCTCAGGTGTCAATTCGTCTGTGGAGCCTTCATAAAATAAAAAAACTTTTTAATCAAATAGCTTGGAGCATCGTTTTTTCTGGGATCATTCTGCTTTGTAGTGGAATAACTTGTCTGCTGCTTTGGTCACTCGCACGGCGCTGGTCTTTTCCAGCAGGGCTTCCGACAGACTGGACTCTACGCACTTGGAAGCAGAATAGTGCGGAATTGGTTCCCTTGTTAGAAACTACTGCAGGCTTGGGAATGGCTGCTGCTGCAATTGGTCTGCTGCTCGTGATGATTTGGTTATATTTCCAGCAGCAGCCAAATTCTGATTCTGGTTTGGCTCAGGAGTGGTGGGTTTATTTGCCGCTGATTTTGCCACAGTTGACCTTTCTATTTGGAATACAAATCTTGGCGATTTTTCTTCGTCTGGAAGGCACGGTACTGCTAGTGCTGTGGCTGCACTTGGTCTATGTGCTGCCTTACACTCTACTGTTACTAGCTGTGCCTTGGCGTACGAACCAATCACGCTTTCGTAGAGTTGGACAACTTCTTGGGCAGTCAGCTTGGAGAATTCTCTGGAGTGTGCAGTTACCTCTGTTGCGTCCCTTGTTGCTCATGACTCTAGCAATCGGCTTTTCAGTGAGTCTTGCCCAATATCTTCCCACAATATTTGCCGGTGCCGGTCGCTGGAGTACCCTCACTACAGAGGCTGTCTCTTTAGCGTCAGGACAAGATCGTCGCTTGTTGAGTTTGTTGGGAATCTGGCAGTCATTTTTACCCGCACTGGCTCTATCTGTAGCGTGGTTACTGCGAGGCCCTGCTTGGCAGAAAAACTTTTAAGCCACTCTTTGATCATTTTTCTCTGAAATCCGTTGAAGAACTTGAAAACTTGCTAGTCTGATGCAAGTCTTCGATGCGCAAATTCACTCCTATCGGGTTTTGAGTACCACTAAAGTTTTGCTGACCAAGGTTTGATGCCCAACGTCCTAAAATCTATCTCGCCAGCACACCAGCAAGCGCAGCGGAGTAAGCTCTGGGCTTTGCTAGGAGACCTACCGGACAGAGATGCTCCATCGAAAGCGACCCTTGTTCGTGAGACGGAACAGGATGGCTTTATTCAGGAAGACTGGTTGTTCGAGTGGAATGAGATGGAGCCGATTCCTGGAGTTTTCCTGAGGCCTCTCCAGGGAAAAGGTCCCTTTCCGGCGGTACTCTACAATCACGCACATGGTGGTGATTATACCTTGGGCAAGACAGAGTTGTTGGAAGGTCGAGATGCGTTGCGTCATGCCTATGGTGCAGAGTTGACAAAACGTGGTTACGCCGTGCTCTCGATCGATGCCTGGTGTTTTGGGGAGCGGCAGGGACGTACCGAGTCAGCCGTATTCAAAGAGTTGCTCTGGAGAGGAAAAGTTCTCTGGGGAATGATGGTTTTTGATACCCTCAAAGCCTTTGATTACCTGGCTGCCAGGGAGGATGTTCAAGCAGACTCGATCGTCAGTATGGGCATTTCAATGGGGGGTACGATGGCTCTTTGGAGTACTGCTCTGGAACCAAGAATTCGTGCTTGTATTGATCTCTGTAGTCTTGCTGAGTATGAGTCTTTGATAACCCAGCAGAACTTGGATAGGCACGGGATCTATTACTATGTGCCAGCGCTTTTGAAGCATTTCTCTGCGGAGGAACTCAATCACTTGACGCTTCCTCGGCCTCGACTCTGTGTGATAGGCCGTCATGACGGCCTCACTCCGATTGAAGGTGTACAAAGCCTTGATCAAACCATGCGTTTGCAGGCAGACGCTGCTGGCCATCCTGAAAGTTGGCAGCTTTTGATTACTGAAACCGGACACTTTGAAACTGAGTACTCACACCAGCAGGTGCTTTCGTTTCTGTCAGAATTACAGCAAGCTTGATTGGTCTGGCTTTGGTTTACCTTTTTAAAGCCCGAACTAATTACTAACCCACTTGATATGCTCATTGAATGATGCCTTGTCCAAGCGATCTGGATCGATGCTTTCAACTCTTTGAAGAAGAAGGCTATTTCATTCTTCCTCAGTTTTTTGAAAGAGCAGAAATAGCAAGCCTGCAGGAACGCATCGATCAAATCATGCTGGGCACTGCGGATGTTGACTACGAGCAGATCTGGATGCAACTCGATACGGATTCTGGGAAGTACGAAGATCTGAGTTGGGGAGGCAATGGCTTTCAGGGAGCGACTCTGGATTATCGCAAAATCCAAGGTTTAGAAGCGGATCAACGCTTCCTTGATTTCATTACGTCCTCTTTTTTTGTTCAACTCTGTGAGCGAGTTTACGGACCAAACCTTCCGATTACTTCCTTTCGGACAATGTTCATGAACAAGGCGGCTGGCAAAGGGACGTGGTTACCCTGGCACCAGGACCGCTGGGATTTTCTTGATCAAGATCCACTGCTGACCGTTTGGATTCCTTTGGATGCAGCAACGCTTGAAAACGGTTGTGTCCAAATTATTCGTAGATCCCACCGCAAAGGTCTGATCAATCCAGAACATTCCTCAGGATACCTGACAGAGACTCAGGCTATCGAACATGCACCAGTGGAGAACGTCGTCCCGATTCTTGTAACACCTGGAGATTTGGTAGTGTTGCACAACCATTTGCTGCATGCTTCGGATAAGAATCGAACCTCTTCACCGCGCAGAGCCCTTAGTGTTTGCTACATGAACGGAAATACAAAGAACATCGCTGAGCCTGCGATCACTTACCCTCAATTATTCACCACTTGAATAGTTCGCCCAAATCATCCCTGATCTCCAACACCTTCCTCTTAATTTTCTGTAGAAGCTTATGAATTCACTCAAACTTGGGATAGTCGGTCTCGGCAATATGGGGACTCAGCACTATCAATCCATTACTCAGCAATTTGTGAAAAGAGTGGAAGTCACTGCAGTTTGTGATCTGGATCCAAACCGCCTTAGCAACGTTTCACCTGGAATTACTCGCTTCTCCGATGGCCTGGAGATGATCGAATCTGGATTGATTGAAGCATTGTTGATTGCGACGCCTCATTACGATCATTCCACCATTGGTGAGGCAGCACTGAAAAACGGTCTGCATTTGTTAGTGGAGAAGCCAATTGCGGTGCACAAGAATGCTTGCCAGGAGTTGATCAAGGCCTATGAGCAGCGGCCGCGCAAAGAGCAGGTTTTTTGTGCCATGTTTAATCAAAGGACCGACCCCCGCTATCAGCGTATTCGTGAAATGATCGGCAATGGAGAGTTGGGGAATCTACGACGCATGAATTGGATCATTACCGACTGGTTTCGCCCAGACATTTACTACCGAAGCGGGGGATGGCGAGCGACCTGGCGTGGAGAAGGAGGTGGTGTCTTGCTGAACCAGTGTCCGCATCAACTGGATCTGCTCTGGTGGTTGTTTGGTACCCCCACCCAAGTTTGGGCGCAGTGTCGATTCGGTCAATGGCATGATATTGAAGTCGAAGATGATGTGACGGCCTTGTTGACCTACGAAAACGGAGCCACCTGTAGCTTCATCACGACCACTGGCGAAACTCCGGGAACCAACCGCTTGGAAATTGTTGCAGAAAACGGAACTGTCATTGCTGATGAAAGTGGCTTACGCCTACTTAAAAACAGTGTTCCAATCTCAGAATTTTGCAGCAACACCGACCAGCCTTTTGGCAAGCCTACAGTCGAGGAAGTGAAGATTCCGATTGATGGAAAAGGAGGCCAACATCGTGAGATTCTGCAAAATTTTGTGGATAACGTATTGGACCAAACGCCTCTTCTTGCTCCTGCAATTGAGGGCATTCACAGCGTAGAGTTGGCCAATGCCATGCTCCTCTCGACTTTCGAAAATCAGATCGT
>OZSS01001087.1_pt1 | contig 12763 bp, 10 predicted proteins | sample 1779911 | NCBI WGS metagenome assembly OZSS01 (sample SAMEA2603589, study PRJEB24840) | metagenome | biome: Water; feature: Photic zone; material: Seawater sample | place: Mediterranean Sea | collected 2013-11-12 | depth 10 m | reverse complement strand
GATTGCGGCATCATAGTAAAATAAAATGGGCATTTGCAGGCCCAACATGGCGACAAAATGCATCGACCAGATTCCGCCTCCCAGAGCCACGGAGGCGAGCGATACCGCAATTTTACGCTGCGAAAAAGACTTTTGAGACAGGTCTTTGGTAAGCGTCAGGCCGGTGAAACCCGCAACCAAAGCAATCAGAAAAGACACGACGACAAGGCCGCTATTATGGCTAAACTCTAACGTTGTCATGCTTCACACATGCATTTACCAACGCAAAAAGCAATCTTGAAGGCGTTTATAGCAGCCAACTTCTGCGGGTCTGCCGATCAATTCCTAACCTATTTGGGCAAATCTACAGCGCAAATTCATGGCGCAGGCGTGAAAGGTAAGGCCGCTTTTGTAGGTTCAAACCACGTATCATTTTCGGCGCTGCCGGTTCAGGGCTTGTCAGATTTTGCGCCCCGAAGCGGTGATAGATTTGGTGAAAGAAGCGCAGCAGGAGCGCAAGAATGCATTTTTCACCGCATCAACGCATAATGTTTACTTAACGCCCACAGATCCCAGCCTGCCCACAGATCATATTTTTAACCGCCAAGTTAGCTCGTCAAAAGGCTGCATCACCACGGATCAAGTGCCCGCAGAGTCGGGCCTGCATTGTCTTTACAATTCGGACGTGTTTCGCAGCTTTATCGCCCAATTGGTGGGATAGCAGGCGCTGTTTGAATATGCCGATCCGTTATCTTCGATCAATGTGCATTACGCGGGCGAAGGCCAAGAATTGAATTGGCATTTTGACAATTCTGAATTTGCCATCACCCTGCTGTTGCAGGCCCCTTTGGCAGGCGGTGAATTTGAATATCTGCGCGATCTGCGCGATGCAGAAAAAGGAGATATGAATTTTTCTGGCGTGCAAGCGGTTGTTGAGGGCAAGCGCCAACCCGAGGCGCTGTCAGTTGAGCCTGGCACGTTGGTGCTGTTTCGTGGACGCAACGCGATGCACCGGGTTGCCCCAACGCAAGGCGCGCGGGATCGCATTTTGGTGGTTTTGGCGTATAATTCCAAGCCGGGAATTGCGCTGTCTGAAGCCGCGCGGATGACGTTTTTCGGCCGTTTAGGGTAGATTGTGGTGCAGTTCTAAGCTGCGCCATATTGCAGGCGGCCCGCGCTATATGGAAAGGCGATTGTTTTTTATCATGTTTCACATATAAGCGGCGCATCGTTTGATCCGCGGCATCTATGTTGCAAAAAAGGGCCATGCTCTCCATATCTTCTGGGACACTGGCGCAGGGAATGGGCAGAAACCTTATGGCTTCGAAATTTTTTTCGGAAAAAGACAAATCAAATATTACTTGGTTTTGGCGCCGATATCTTAAAAGAAAAACCCCATGGCTGGGCTTGATATTGGCGTTGGTGCTTTTGGAAGGCTTCGTGCTGCAAAAGTTTTTGGCCATCACGGAAACCGGATTACGGGTGATTTTTGAGCAGGGCGACATCATGGATCTGCTGTGGATTTGCTTGGTGGTGTTTTTGATTTTTATGGTTCGCGCCTTGGTGTTTTTTGTGGTGCCAACTTTATCCGTGCGTCTGGCCAGCGGTGCCGTTTTAGAGCTGCGTTCAGATCTGATTCGCCATGTTCTTTATATGGATCAACGGTTTTTTGATCGTACCAATGCTTCGGATCTTATTCTTCGCTTTGTCAATCAAGTGGAAGCGTTGAGCCAATTCGTTGGCCGCACCACGGTGGAAGCAGTGCGCGATGTGACCACGATTGTGATCATTTCAGGGTATTTGATTTATAAATCGGCGTTGCTTTTTGGCATTGCGCTGCTTCTTTTGCCGATCATTTTTTTGCTGATGCGGGTGGTGTCTGAAACCATCAAACGCATTCAGGCGCAATCTGAGCAGGCGCTGGGCAATTACATGAATACAATTGAAGAAATGTCTGGGGGTATGCGCACGATTAAAATGACCGGGCAAGAAGCGGCTGAGGTTGATCGGATGATTTCTGAGTCGGGCAATATCAAAAAATTAGCGGTCAACCTTCATATGGCGCAGGCGCTTGTTTTGCCTTCGATCGATTTATCTTCAGCGGTAGTATATATGGTGGTGATTGGCGGTGGTGGATATCTCGCGCTTTCAGAGGCCTCGGCCTTAGACGGGGCGTCGATTATCGCCTTCCTGTTGGGTTTGGTGATCGTTTTTGATCCCGCCCGGCGCCTGTCTCAATTTTTCACAAAATTGCAAACCAGTTTGATCTTGCTTGCCTCGGTGCGAGGGTTGTTGCAAACACAGCCCGACGTTTCAGATGAAGGCAATGTCTCAAAGTTTACCGATACGCGCATCGATATCACCCTGAATGATATCGGGTTTTCCTATGAGGCTGATCAAACATTATTCGATGGTATCAGCCTGCAGTTTAAAGCGGGGCAAAAAACCGCCATTGTCGGCTCGACCGGTTCGGGAAAAACCACGCTGCTTAGTTTGATGGCGCGGCTTTATGATTTGAATAGCGGTGCGGTTCTGTTTAATGGACAGGACATTAAACAGTTCACGTTAAAATCGGTGCGCGAGAAATTTTCAATCGTGGCACAGGATGTGGTTATTTTTAACAAAAGCATCGCAGAAAACATCCAATATGCAGATCCTACAGCCAGCCCAGACGCGGTGCGCGCGGCGGCAAAGCTGGCGCGCATTGATAATTTGATGGTTGAACGCGGCGATCAGCCCGTGGGCCCGAAAGGCAGCCTGCTTTCGGGGGGTCAAAAGCAGCGGATCGCGATCGCGCGGGCCTTTTTAAAACCGGCGCCGATCCTGCTTTTGGATGAGGCAACATCGGCGCTTGACGCGCTGACAGAACAAAAAGTTAATGCCAGTTTCAAGGATCTTCAGGCCGGTAAAACCACCATTGTTGTGGCGCATAAATTTTCGAGCGTGGTTGATGCAGACCATATTTACGTGCTTGAGGCCGGCAAATTGGTTGAACAAGGCACTCATGCCGATCTGATGGCCAAAGCCGGGCTATATGCCAGTATGTTTTCTGCGCAGGATGATATTTTAATATCTGGATGATGGTTTTTGCGTGCCTAAAAAACTCTGGTTGAGGCGGTCGATATTTTGCGCAAATTTTTTAAAAAGGCGTTGAAACCTTTCGCCAAATGCCATGAAACTGGCCGATAGGCTTGATTAATCCCGCACAACGCGCCAACACTGTCTGGTATCGTATTGGGGGCCAGCATGCTCAAACCTGTCTTGATTATGTTCAATCTGTTTCTTTGGGCGTCTTCGGCGCAGGCGTTTCATCTTTGCACGGATATCCGCGCTGTGGTGGTGCGTGGGGCTGAAATGCTGATAGAGGGTCAAGAAGAAACGGCAATTGACGAGATGATTGCGGCCCAAATGCAGGCACATGGGCATATGCATACGCCCGCTTTGCGCGGGGCTATGCTGCGTCAATCACTCAAAATGAGTCGAAAAATTGCCGATAGCGATCTGAGGCAAATGACAGCTGTGAATTATTTTGGTGATCAGTTTCACACGGAATGTACCCGCAATAAAATCTGGTCGGGCATCGGGCATTAGCGTTTGGAGCGATTGTTTCCTGTAATTTTCCTGCTGCAGGTTTTAAGGTTGGGAAAGCCGGTATACGCAACGCATCACGCCTGGGGCAAATAAGTTTAAGGCTTGTAAACTCAGAAAAAATCGCTCAACTACTGTGACGTCGCACCCAAATTGGGTTTTTCATAAACAGGATGTCTTATGGGAATAAAATTCCGCCTGCCTTTGGTATGGAATGTCTATTTTTCGTTTTTTATCTATGCGTTCAGTTTAGGGGCTATTTTCCCGCGGCTTGGGGATTTGCAATTACAAATGGGCATTGGCCCGGCGGCGCTTGGGCTTTCGGTTACCGGCGCCGCGCTGGGGGTGCAAGTCTCATTATTGATGGCCAGTTCAGTCTTGTCGCGGCTGGGATTTCGAAAAGTAATGTTCTTTGGCATGCTGTTGATGGGCATTGGCGAAGCTCTGGCCGGTTTGGCCACCAACCCTTATGTTTTCTTCGGATGGTTTTTTATGGCGGGTTTGGCGATTGGCGTTGTGGAGGTTGCGGTGAATGTCGAAGCCGACCGGGTTGAGGCGCTGGCGGGTCGGCGGATCATGAACCGGTCGCATGCTTTTTGGAGTTTAGGGTTTTTTGCCACGGGTTTGCTGGGCGCGTTCGTGGCGCAGCTGGGCGTGCCTGCGGCCCTGCATTTAAGCTTGACGGGGCTCGTTTCGGTTGCGTTAACGCTGTTGTTTTTGGCAAGGTATCAGCCAGCGCCGATCCGCGGCGCCGATCATGATGGCCCGCCAAAATTGGCCCGTCCAACCCGTGGGATCATGATTTTGGTTGCCTTTACATTATCCGCCATGCTGCTCGAAGGGGCTTTGATTGATTGGTCGGTCATTTATATGCGCGATGTTTTTGAAGAAAGCGCGTTTGTAAACGGATTGGCGCTGACGTTGGGAGCTTTGGGGCAATTTATCATCCGGTTTTTTGCTGATCCCGTTGTGGATCGCCATGGCGCCGAGCGGGTGGCGCGGGTGTCTTTAATTGCGCTGGCTTTGGGCGCTGGCGTGGTGTCGTTTACGCCCAATTCCATTTTGGCCCTGATCGGGTTTGTATTTTTGGGTGCGGGAACCGCAGTCATTTTCCCTCTGGCGATCTCGGCGGCGGCGCAAAGAGGCGATCGCCCTTCCTCAGAAAATGTAGCGGCTTTAGCGCAATTTTCATTTGTAACGTTTCTTTTGGCGCCGCCTTTATTGGGCTTTGTGGCGGAAAATTTCGGCATTCGCTATTCCTTTGGTTTGGCGCTGCCTTTGATTTTGGCCAGTTGGCTAACCGTGGGGGCGCTGAACCATACGGGCCGGAAGTCGTAAAACCTGCGTTGATCCGCTTGGCCCGTCATCTCTTGTCGCAAATGAAGCTGCAGCGAGGGGCCTTGTTCGGATAGTGCAAGGCTAGAGATATGAAGAGGAAGGCCGGTTATGTCGCAAGCGCTGGTGTCAGATCAGGCAAGGTTAAGCATTCTATGCGTGCTGGGTGCGTCTTTGGCGTTTTCCTTAAACGATATTACGGTGAAATATTTTACCGATAGCTTACCGCTTCATGAAGTTATTTTATTCCGTTCGCTTTTTGGAATGGCATTCATTCTGTTCCTTTTCGGGCGAGGGGTGCCCTTCAAAACCATGTTTTCAACCCGCCGCCTGTTGCGCCATATCTTGCGCGGGCTAAGCGTGGTGGTGGCAAATTTTGCTTTTTTTGCAGGCTTGGCTGCCTTGCCATTGGCGGAGGCCTCTGCGATTTTCTTTATCGCACCGCTGTTAATTACGGGATTTTCGGCATTTTTTTTGGGAGAATATGTAGGCGTCTGGCGCTGGACGGCACTTTTGGTCGGCTTGCTCGGTGTTTTGATCATCGTAAAGCCCGGCAGTGCAGCGTTTCAATGGGCGGTGATTTTGCCGCTTTTATCCGCTATTGCCTATGCCACCTTGCACACGATCACCCGCTCGATGGGGCTGGCAGAATCGCCCATAACCATGTCGCTTTATATCCAATTGGTCTTTATTGTCGTGTGCCTTGGGATGGGGGTGATGTTTGGAGATGGAAGATTTGAGGGGTTGGGCCATCCTTCGGCTGAGTTTATTTTGCGCGCATGGGCATGGCCTAGCGGCAGAGATGTTCTTTTATTCGTAGCTGCGGGGTTTTTCAGCGCCTCTGGTGGCTATCTTATCAGCCAAGCCTATCGCAGCAGCAGCGCTGGTTTGGTGGCCCCTTTTGAATATTCTACGATCATTTTGGCCGTTTTATGGGGTTATATATTCTGGCAGGAAGTGCCGGGCTTAAGTTCGGCTTTCGGGATCTTTTTAATCATTGCCTCGGGGGTTTTTGTGGCGATACGTGAATTTAAACGACAAGTGCCGCCCGCCTCGCAAAAGCTATCGGCGCGCCGCTGAGCCAGGCAATGGCTGCGCCGAAATGATGGTACGTTTAGCGTGTTTTTAGCCCGTTTTCCCGCGCTACAAAATCTACCAAATGGGGCACGTAATCCTCTGGGCCATCGCCACCCGCGGCCATGGCGCGCGCAAAACTGCTTTTCGCGGCATTTCCAATTGGATTTGCAATGCCCGCCTGATTGGCCATGCTTTCGAGATAGCGCAGATCTTTGAGCGCGTTGGTCATGGTGAATTTATGGGCCTCGCGATTGCCATCCAGCGCGTAGCCCATAAAGGTTTGATAAAACCCACAATCCATCCGGCTGCCGCGGATCACGCTGTCAAAGCGCTTGGCATCAATTCCCATTTTAGCCCCTAAGGCCAGCGCTTCAGAATACATGGCGGCATAGCCCAGCGATAGAAAATTATTCAGCAATTTCATACGGTGGCCATCGCCAACCACGCCGATATGTACGAGCGTTGCGGCCCAGCTTTCGATGACTGGTTTGATCCGCGCAAAAACCTGCTGATCTGCGCCCACCATCGCAGACAGCGCGCCCTCTTCTGCTTGCACTGGCGTGCCCCCCAACGGGGCATCCACCATATGAATGCGCTTTGATTTCAAATTTTCCGCCAGTTTTTGGGTGGAGGTGGGGTCGGATGTTGAGCAATCGATGATAACGGCGTCTTCTGAAAGATTGGGGGTGAGTTCGGCGATAATCTGTTCGACCTGAGGCGAGCCTGGGGCACAGATGAACACCAGTGTTGCGCTTTTGGCCAGCTCTTTTAAGCTGCTGGCTTCATGCGCGCCCAGCGACACTAGATTTTCAACCGGCGCGCGGTTTTTATGCGCTATTACGGTTAAAGGATATCCCGCGCGTAAAATATTTTTGGCCATGCCATGGCCCATAAGGCCCACGCCGATAAATCCAACTTTTTCGTTTTGCTGCATGTCAACCTCTTACCTGAAATTTTCTCTGAGCATTAATCGTTAAATCAGGTGGCATCGCAAGGGTTTCTTGCGCCTAGAGGCGCTTGCCTGTGCCCTCGTATATGGGGTTAATGCACAGCATATCCTTGATATATAGCGCCTCGCCAAAAAAAGAGACGCTATTTCTAGCGTCTCGAGATACCGAATAATCTGGGAGGATATATTTTCGGTTTTTACGATCTGAGAGGAGGTCGACCGTAACAACTTACCAACATTTTTTTCTGCACTGCAGAAATGTTTATTTGGAATTGCTGCTATGCAGAAAAATCATGGCTCATGCATAATCATCTGCGGTTTTGTGCAGATAGGGGAAGAAATGCCTTAATTTTATGCAGCGCAAGCTTTTATCTGGGTATGGGCGGTTTTGGCGCGCAAGCTTTCGGCTGGATCTGCTGCGCGGGTCGTCGCTGGGGTGCAGAATTGTGCTTTAGTAGCCTATGCGCCTTACTAGCTCAGCCCCTTATTTTTTAAGTGATGAGGTATAAAGAATTGAGCGGATGCTTGATATCAATTTTCCGCACTTCAGAAAATCCGGCCTCCGCGCAGAGATTGCGCAACACAGAATCGGATAGACCCACCGTTCCCATACCCTCGCCGCCCTGCCACATCGAAGTGGTCATACAAAAATGCAGGCTGATGCCCAATTTAAACACGCCATACGGCCCTGAATTATCAACCGGATCTTCTGTGGCTTCGATATCCATCAGCAAAAACATCCCATCCTTGGCCATAGACTGTTTGAGGGTTTTCAAGCCAAGCGCAGGGTTGGGCAGATCGTGAATTAAATCAAACGTGGCCACAATATCATATTGGCCCGGGCTGCCTTCTTCCATGTTCCAATGTTGAAACGTGATATTACTGTCAACGCCAGCCTCTTTTGCGTTGAGGCTGGCCTGTTCTATATTTGGCAAGAAGGCATCATAGCCAATAAACTCTGACTCGGGAAATAGCTTCGCCAACTCAATCGTGGACCTGCCCGTACCGCAGCCAAAATCGGCAAACCGGGCGCCTTTTTTTAAGCGCTGCGTCAGCGCTGGGATATGGGGCAACCAATCTTTTACCAAGAAATTGCGATAGCGGGAGCAGCCTGTGTGGTCCAGCGCCTGCCAAAGCGCAGGCGGATAATCTTCAAACCCGACGCCGCCGCCAGCTTTGAAGGCCTCGCGCAGCTTCTCATAGGGCAATAACGCGCTGTTCAGCAATTTAAAGGCGCCATATTGGGCAAAGCGGCCGCCTTCTTCCACCAATAGCTGTGCTTGATCTGGGCTTAGCCAAGCTTCGCGCGTGGTTTTATCGAACATCACATAGCCGCTAAGCACGATCCCGTGCAGCCATTCGCGAACATAACGTTCGTTCAAATGCAGGCGCGCTGCCAGTTGCGCTGAGGTAGAGCGCCCGTGTGCGTGCAAATCTTTGAAAAGCCCCAGTTCAATGCCAAGACTGCACAGCCGCACTGAGACGGCCCCCGCCATATCCCTTCCGGCTTGTTCCAACAGGGCTTTGGGTTTTGTATCGCTCATCAGCTTGTTTCCTCGGGTTTTGCGGGTCTGCTCTGGCCAAAGGCATGGGGAGGGATGCAGCCGCCGACGTGCCGTTACATCTGCCCTGCTATATTATCAATTTTGGGTATTGTGTTAAGAATATATTTGCAAAATTCCGCAGCGTTTTTTGCGCAGCTTTAGAGGTGAAGCTCTTCTAGATAGGGTGGGTTACATCCCGCGCGTTCGCAGTTCAGCGCCGCCGCTGTTGCGGCGATTTCTAACAGGTTTTGCAAATTCTCAGAGCTTAAGGACGAAAGCGCCTTATGCGTGTCCCAGCCATTTTTGGTGATCTGCGCGATTAAAGTGCCCATAAAAGTGTCGCCCGCCCCCACCGTATCGGCCAGTGGGGATGCTACGCGCGCAGGCACCGTAATTTTGTGCTGCGCGGTTGCGCCGATCGCGCCCTCTTGGCCCATTGTCAGCACCAGCAATGCGGCATTGCTCAGCGCGCTGATTTTTTCAAATGCCTCAAGCAAAGGCAGCTCTGGAAGCAGATAGGCCAGATCTTCATCGCTCAGCTTGACCAGCGTTGCCGAGCCCAATAGCCGCAACACGCGCTCTACATATTCCGCTTTATTGGCAATCAATCCCGGCCTCGCATTGGGATCTAGGCAGGTCATCATGCCTTTTTCAGCGCAGCTTTTAAAAAAAGCCTCCCAGGCTTGGGCATCCGAACCGGTGATCAAGGCCAAAGAGCCAATATGAAACGCCGTTGCCTTGGCGGGGCAAGTCTCGATCAATTGCTGATAAGATATTTGGCGCTCCGCTGTGCCCTCGCGGTAGAATTGATAGCTTGGGATGCCATCTGCAAGCGATACCACTGCCAGCGATGTTGGTTGCGACACGCGCTGCGCGGCCAAGGCAATATTATCCTGTGCCAGGCGCGCTGCCAGCATTGCCCCTAAAGCATCTTCTGAAACGGGCGTCATATAGGTTACATCTTGGCCTTGGCGGGCTGTCGCTATCGCGCAGTTGTAACAAGAACCGCCTGGAATGGCTTGGTACAAAGCCGCCCCATCCGGCGCGTCGGTTTGTACAAAGTCAATCAAGTTCTCTCCACCCACAAGAATCATATGATCGTTCCTTCTTTCTAGTCGTCAGCCCGTATCATTGGAAACGCGTGCGGCCTCAGTGGCATTATAATCATACTCGCTTAATAAGCCTTCCAAATGAGCAACGCCAGAGCGGGTTTTTGATTTGCAGCATTGAGCTTGGATCTTTGCCACCCGAGCCAGCTGGCTGTAAAACCCCGTTACAAAGCCGCTAAAAACTTGGATACCTCTTGTTGAAACACTGGCCACCCCGCATCTTGTTCCAAAATAAGATGGTTTTTTGAATCAAGCGGCACAAAGCGGGCATTGGGCATTTTATCTGCCATTATCTGGGATTGATCCATCGGCACGCGTTGATCGCCGCGGCTATGCATGATCAATGTTGGTAGGGTGATCTGGCCTAAGCGGTTGGTCACATTAATTTCGGCATTCACGCGCGAGATTGCGGCCGCTTTTTCTGCGCTGGTGCTCAGTTGCATTAATTGATCAAACGAATCTTTTTCTGCCTGGTTCGAATCGGGAATCATAGTATTTGCAAAAAACTGCCGGAAGGCTGGGATATCAGACTCCCACCCGGTTTGAATCATTTGAATTTCCAAGTCAGTTTGCGACGGATTGGCGGATGGTCGCTTATTGGCGCCTTGCGCAAACCCGCCTAAGAAAATTAAACCCTTGACGCGCTCGGGATGGCGATAGGCAAATTCAATCGCTGAGGCGCAGCCTTGTGAAACGCCAAAGAGCACGAATTTATCATCTTGAATGGTGTTTGAGACGGCCTTGATATCATCCACAAACGCGTCAAATGATATTGTTTCCGGGTGGCGTTCCGACAGCCCATTGCCGCGTTGATCAAAGCGCAGCAATTTATGTTCAGAAGAAAGGTTTTCGAAAATATGTCGCCATAACGGGCTGCGCCAATCCGCATCCAGATGTGTTACAAAATTTGGCGATTTTAAAAGCACCGGGCCCTGCCCCAAACTGGCTATGGCAATTGCGCAGCCATCAGCACTTGTACAATAGCTGATTTGCTGATCGAGCTGTTTTCCCAAAATTGCGCTGCGCGGATGGCTCGAATTAAAATCCGGCGCGCTCATAAAGCATGCGATCGGACGGTCTATATTTTTAAGCCGTTGAAGACCTTGGGCATCAAAGGCCTGTTGCGCTTGCGCTGACATTTTGCTCATGCAATGCTCAGAGGTGCAGATAGATCCCGGTTTTGAAATACTTTCCAATCGCGAGGCGATATTGACGGTCGATCCGAAAACATCCCCCTCCAATTCTATAACTGGCCCATGATGTAGGCCAATCCGATACACGAAAACGTCGCTATTGGGCTCTTCATCGCAAAAGGCTTTCACGCCGCTTAACAACGCGGTTGCAAAATCAAATCCATCCTGAGCAGCCTCAAAAAGGCATAAAAACCCATCACCAGTGGTTTTAATCAAGCATCCGTTATGGCGGGTTAACAGCGGATGAAGCAGCTTGGTATGTAGGGTTTGTTGGCGCGTGATGACGCGGTGTTCATCCCTCTCAACCAGCCGCGAGAAGCCAACAATATCTGAAAATAAAACGGTTTTTTCCTGCGTGTCCATATCACCCTACAGAGTTATGTTATGGGGCAAGCGCCCTTGGATTTGGCTGTAAGTCACCAGCCTTTGCGACACATGCCCGCTATGTTGAAAACTTAGGCAACATTTGCTTCCGGTTGCGATTCTGAAAGTTCATCAATGATCTTTTTAAGGGCTTCCAATTCTTCCAGATCCAGCGGATGTTTCGTGAGTTTTAACTGAAAATTCTCACCTTCAAAATTCTTTGTTTCAGCACGGGACACATCGCTAATATCAACCTCATAGGCGCTCACACTGCGCTCTAACCCCTTCAATTCAAGCTGTTGGGGGGCGTCAAAGCTGAAATAGTCCTTCACTTGAAAATAAGTTTCTTCAGAGACCAATATTCCTGATGGCGTCGCGGCGCTTTCTAAACGTGAGGCCAAATTAACTGCAGCGCCAATCACAGTATAATCAAGCCTGTCTTCACTGCCAAAATTACCCACGGTGCAATATCCGGTATTGATCCCAACCCGGATTTCCAAATCTTTTTTTAAGCCAAAATGTTTGCTCCAATAACCCCATAACTCGGCCATTCGTTGTTGCATTTCAACCGCCATCGCTACGCATCTTCGGGCATCTTCCTCAATTCCGAAGCTTTCTGGATCGCCAAAGAAAATCATAATCGCATCACCGATATACTTATCAATTGTTGCGCCATGTTTCAGCGCGATCTGCGACATTTCGTTTAAATAAAAATTCAATAACGCGGTAAGCTCTTCGGATTCCAATTTATCAGAAATGACCGTAAAATTTACAATATCAGAGAAAAATACAGTGATTTTTTTACGGTAGCTTTTTACCTCGACATTCTGCTTGCCGCTAAATATCGATTCATAAATTTGGGGCGACAGATATTTTGCCAATTGCCCCGATACATCTTCCATTTGTTGGGTTTTTAGCTGCGCTTCAGCCTTTGCGTCTTCGGCAACCTTTTTTTGTTTTTCCAACTGGGTTGCCAGTGACTTACGCAAATTGGCCTCTAAGCGTAGTCGTGAAAGTTCCTTCTTCAGGTCCTTCAATTCTGTTTCTTGGTCTTTAGGCGTTTCGGTCACGGATTTTTCCTCGCAACAGTGTTTTAAATTGGGCCGTAGCTGGAATAGTTAGATACATTGGTTTTGCCGCTTTACGATTTTGGTTTGACAGCAGTATTGAGCAAGTCGAAGGTTGTGACAACATCCTAATTGCTCGTTTTGATAAGCAGACAAGAATATTGAAACAAAGACCAAGGTAAATCAGCTGTACCGAATAATAATTTAGCAATTTTACCGATATCTTGCATGAGATCAGGAGGGTTTATTCAACCGTAGAGAAACCACGTATCGTCACTCTTTTCTCTTAAAAAGAAAGTTTTACAATTTAAACTTATTTTTTGAGCAATCTTTTGCTGAGCTTTGGTTTTCTTTGATTGTATATGACCCAAGGGAATTTGGTTTCCCCATAGACAGGTTAAAATAATCTTCGTTAATCTAGAACTTACAACTTGGGTGACGTTCATAATGTGAAAACGGGCGGGATGGCTAAGATGGATTCTTTTGAAAAATCAGATTTGAACGCAGTTTTAATTGAAAGTTTGGACACGCTTCCAAGTGGCGTATGCGTCTGGACAGA
>OZSS01001086.1_pt1 | contig 12766 bp, 8 predicted proteins | sample 1779911 | NCBI WGS metagenome assembly OZSS01 (sample SAMEA2603589, study PRJEB24840) | metagenome | biome: Water; feature: Photic zone; material: Seawater sample | place: Mediterranean Sea | collected 2013-11-12 | depth 10 m | reverse complement strand
CTTTTGGGTTATGTTCCTGGCAGCATGATTGCAGGCATAGCATTGGATTCTTTAATAGCATCAGAAGTTGAAACTCCATATACAATTACCCTTGTTGGCTTCAATATAATCTTCTTAATTCTAGGTCCAGTTCTATATTATCTGGCTGGTAAGTTCTATGAAAGTGATAAAGCTAAACTTGCTCGAGATTTTGGCTAATTCACTCAAATAGAAAGTCTTTAATTACTGGGAAGTGAGCTCGCATATCTTCTTCTCTTCCAAAAGTATGCCCCAGTCTGCTCATGGTAAATGACTTATATTCCACATTGTTTTCTTCTAAAGCTTCTTTCATTAAATCAAGGTGCATTATTGGTGAAATTGGATCTTGCAAACCATGCCACATTAGAATTCTGCTCTTCATTTTGTCAGCATTAAACACAGGAGAAAAATCAATATGTTGTTTTTCATCACTCCCCCAAAAATCTTCTGCTATTTCAAAATAATCATCTTGATATGTATAGATGCTTTCATCTGAACCGTCCCTTAAGATCTTCATATCATATACACCCATGCCACCAGCAACACATTCAAATATATTTCCATGCTTATAAGCCAAAGTAAGGGCAGCATAACCTCCATAACTAGCTCCGACTGCACATGTTTCATCTCTGTTTAACCCTAATTCTTTTTGAGTAGCAATAGTTGCATCTGCAACATCATTAAGCAGCATTCCTCCCCATTCTTTATAAGCATTCTCAATTTTTTCTTGGCCAAAACCACCTGAACCGCGAAAGTTTACTTTCAATACAGCTGCGCCCTTACTTACTAAATATTGCTCGAATGGGTCAAATGCATCAAAATCTCTAACACCATATGGGCCACCATGCACATATACAAAAAGTTTTTTAATTTTTTGTTTTGGTTTTGTTAGATAGCCATAAATTGTCTCGCCATCTCTTGTGGTAAATTTTCTTCTCTCATTTTTAAATAATTTATCCTTAGGTATATTGGATGCAGTTCCAATAAATTCGAGTTTTTGTCTCTTTAAATCTAAAAGAAATACTTCAACAAAACTAGATGAATCTTGTATAGATAACAGGGCTTTGTCGTTTGAATCTGTCCATCCCCCAAAACTAATATATTTGTCTGGAAAGCTTCGTGAAAGGCTCATCAGTAGCTTTGCGTCCCTACTTTCTTGATCAAAATATATAATTTCTTTGTATCCATCACATTCCATTTGAACAGCATAGGGCACATTTTGATTAAGAGAGTTGTAAGCAGAGCCAACTGTTGAGCAATCCGATGGTGAGATTTTATTTATTTTTTTTGTTTTGATATTGAAGATACTTACTGCGCTTGGCGCGAGTCCTGAATTATTTACCATGTATAAATTACTACCTTTAATTGCAACTGGTGTATAATCCTCTAAGTCAATATCAATTTTTGTAGTTTCTTTGTCAGCTAGGTGAGCATAGACACCATCAAGATCGCTTGAAAAAGTTAGAACAGGTTTCTTATTTTGGTCTAGCAAATATATATTGCTTTGATTGCAAAAATTTGAAGCTCTGAATCGTATTTGTGTTTGGCAAGGCTCTTTTGAAACATAAACATTATCTCCACGTGCTTCAGTACCTCTTTTGTCTAATCTTATCTTTCTAAGGTTTGCAAAGCGGTACCCTCTTCTATTCTCTGGAATGGACATGAGGATATGATCATCATCGTATCTAGAAATGAATGTGGCTACTTTAATTCTATCTTGAAAATTTTGACTACCTTTAGAGCTGCCACCCTCTACAGGATACAAGAAGTTTCTAAACTCTTTTGTTTCCATATCAAAAATTTTAAATACCCCTAAAGCAACAAAAATTTCGCCTTCAATGAAGTCGAAACGTTTTCCACATAACTCAATTAAGATATATCTGTTTGAAGCCCAAATTGCATTACATAAAAATAACTGCCTGACACCCAAATCTTGGTCCTCGCCACCTTCAACTGCTATTTTTGCTAATGTTGATCCTGCTAATCCTTTCTCAAAGTATTTTTCTGCATCTGCAACCAATATGCCCTCTGTAAATTCTGAGCTTTTGCTTTGAAAAGCTAAGTATTTGCCATTTGGAGAAAGCGTTACATTGGTAAAGAAGGCATTTTTTGTGTAATTCTCTAAATCAGGATCACTACCCTCCACATAATTGAAAGACTCTTCATCTATCCCAACAAGATCTTGCACCCAGCCATATTCGGCAACCATGCTTTGCACAGAAAAGAAAAGAAAAAATATTGAAAGGTATTTTTTTAGCATATGTAAAAACTATACTAATTTTAAATTAAAAATCATCTAATTAGGGCAGTAACCCTATCAATAAATGAAGTTATGTCATAACTAAGTGGCTGATTAGTCGAATGTCCATTAGTGCCAACTCGAACAGTGGATCCATCACCCAACCTGGAATAGTTTCCAAATCTCATGATGACTAGATTATCCTCTGGTATCACTGCAATGGTTTGCCCATGTAAACCTATAGCAACAAAACCATCATGACCATTTATTGGCCACCAGTAATACCCATATTCACCATTCAAAGCTAAACTTGTGCTGAGCTCTATCCAGGATTGGGGTATGAGTTGCTGTCCGTCCCATTCGCCATTTCTTGCAAAGAGTAAGCCAAACCTACCAAAATCTCGTGGTGTTGCATCAATACAGCAATATCCAAGTGAATTGCCAAATGCATCCTCCCACCACTGGTAATCTGCATTCATAATTGATCCAAGCTTTTGGTCTAAATAGTCATACAGCTTCATACCAGAAGTAATTTCCATAATTTCTCCTGCTAACATGACATCAGAATTTGAGTAACCATATAACTTCTCGCCAATCGGCCCTTGTAATTCGCGATTTAAAGCACATGCGACCTGATCAAGAGAAAAATAAATACTATTGCCTCCATTATCAAAGTCATTAGGTGGCCCCAAGCAGTCTGCCTGTAGCCCTGTTCGCAATGTCATTAAATTTCTAATAGTAATATTTTCTCGTTCAGTCCCAGACCATTCAGGAAAGTATTGTCCTGTTGTTTCATCAAGCGAACTCACTAAGCCTTCCTCTAAGGCCACACCCATCAAAGCGCTGGCAAAACTTTTTCCCACTGACCAACTTGTTGCCAAATCATTTTCTGTTTTTCCTGAATCATATTCTTCAATAACAATGTACCCGTTTCTAATGACAATAATTGCGCCCGTATCATTGCCTTCTAGAAATGCATAATCAATCACGCTTTGAACTTCATCTGGGCACATACCCTGACTTTCTAGGGAAGCAGTGTTCCATTCCACTGTGGGCCAAATTTGAGGGTATGGGCCTTTGGTAACAAACACATTGCAATTTTGTGTAGTTGGGGCAGGAGCGGGTGTTGGAGTCTCCTCAGGCGCTGAGCTGCCTCCACCGCCGCATGCAACTACAAATACTGTAGTTAAAATTGAAAGTAAACGCATTGACTTAGTTTACTAAATAACCCCTTTATGACTCCACTTTTTTCTATAACTTAGATTAAGAAACGCAATGAATAAAGCAGGTGTTAGTATTGAAAGATAAATTCTTGCATCAACTTTAGGGAACAAGAAGAACTTAATTATTATCGATACGCACAAGATCATTAATACCGTATTTAAGAAAACATTTTTTTTCTTTTGATAAAAGTATGCACCGGTAAAAAATAAAACAAGATTCATAGCAAACCACTTAATGTAATTTGTGTCTCTCAAAATCCACTCCAGATTGCCCAAAACAATTGATAGATATCTTTCAAAATCAAATTCAGGCTTAAAGTCTGTCAGGTTGCTTTGTTGGCTTATAACACTTGTGTAGAAATGTGCCCACCACCCAATATGATCAGAACCAGAAGAAACAATAAAATAAATTGATAAGAAAACTATTGAATTTACAGCAGCAAAAATAAATTTTTGATTTAAAAGTGGCAATAAACCTAAAAGACCCACTGCCACAATCATGTCTAGTCTAAACAACATTGATAATGCTAGGACAATATAGCCACTTATTAGGCGTTTGCTTAACAATAACACCAAGCCCAGTGCAAAGATTAAGGTGGTAACTGCATCTGGGGTCATCAACTTCCCTAGAAAAAGAATATCGCCAGCAATCACTAATGGTATCCATGCAAATTGAGCAATACCATTGGCTTGAAAAAATGACACAAAGAACAAAACACTCAATAACAGAACCGCATATATTGAGATGTATTTCATGGCTTGATATTCGCTAATATTAAAAACATTTTTTACCACACTTATTAGAGATATGTACCCAGGTTTAGACACATACATTGGCAACATTGAATTAAGATTTTCTGAGCTGGAAAATTGGTCGCTTCTGTATTTGCCTGAGCAACATAAGTCTTGAAACAGCCTTGGCCCTACTTCTTCTCTTAAGTTGTAGTAAGTTAAATAATGAGCTTCATCAACTGATCTGCCCTCATGTATATGTAGACCCATTGAATAAGGAATTGCATCCCAGTTGTAGTAGTGCTCCTTTTCTGTTTTTTGAAATATAAAAATCAGGGCAAAGATCAAAAAAATACAATTAATCGCCCTAATCATCATTTTTTGAAAACTAAATTTACACTCAAGAAGTAATTAAGAATTAAGCCTGCCAGAATACCAAATAAAGCTGAAGACATTGCTGTAAAATCATTTAAATAGAGTTGAGATGCAACGCCTATGTTGGCAATTATTGAAAAAGAATTGGCAAAAAAATACTTCAAAGCCCCAGTTAGTCGTTGATTAAAGGTTTTATGCATGTTGTGGAAGGTAAGATAGTTATTCATAAAATAGTTTGAAGTCATAGCAACAAGCGTTGCCAAAATATTTGATGGAATAAAGCTTTGATTAGCAACTAAGGCTATATTTAAGACAGCTAGGTGCACCAAAACTCCAAATGATCCAACCAGTGAAAAAACTAGAAAATTTGCAGGTATTAAACCACGTGAAAGGTTTTCAAGTATTTGTCCCCCAAGATTAAAAACAGTAGAAATATTTAATTTACTCTCCCCTCTTAGCCTTTCTCTAAAATTAATTTGAACTTCATTAAGCTGCAACCCTTTAGATAGCATCAAAATATCAAAAAGGATCTTGAAGCCGTCTTTGTATAATTTTTCTTGAACATCTGTGAACTTCTCTTTTCTAATTAAAAACAAACCAGATAATGGGTCTGTTGATCGAACATTACTGAACAGATTTGTAATACTTATTCCAACTTTACTTAGTTTATTTCTGTTTGCCGACAAAGAAGCAGTGTTTGCTTCATTGAGGAACCTAGAACCAATCACAATGTCAGAATCTTCTGCTTTGGCCAGCTCAATCATCCTTTTTAAATCTTTTGGATCGTGCTGCCCATCACCATCCATGACGCTGATATATCTTTTTGTAGATAGAGCAACCCCTTCAACGACTGCTGATGAAAGGCCCTTTTTCCAAGTTCTATTGATACAGGACACTTCTGGATTATTTTTAGCATAATCCTTTACTTTTAAATGTGTGCCATCAGGACTATTGTCATCTACAACAATAATTTCGTAATCATAACCTTCAAGCTGGGATTGAACTTCATCAATTAGCCCAATAATATTTTCAGACTCATTGTAGGTTGGAATAATAACGCTAATTTCAAACATATTTCGTCTTTGCTAGAGTTACAATATAAGGTATGGATAAAATCAAGCAACTTTTTTTGGTGGCATTTAGCACTCTCACACTTTATTCTGCAGCTGCCGTTTATGAGAAAACAGTCTTTGCCGAATGGGACAAGCCTTCAATCAATGTTTTTTATGTTCTGCCCCAAGAAGTTAATGATCAAACAGAAATTCTTTTTATCATCCATGGAAATAGCAGAAATGCTGATGGTTATATCGAAGTTTGGGCTAATTATGCCAAAGATAAGAATATTATTCTAATTGCCCCAGAGTTTTCTCGGTCAAAATTCTCAAACTACAATACCTTACAAATGTCTTCGTCTACTGGAAAGATACTAAAGAATAGAGATTTGTATCTAAACAATTCTATAGACATCATGTTCAACCACTATAAAAATTTATTCGGAGTGAAGACCGACCTTTACAAGATTTATGGTCACTCTGGTGGTGCCCAATTTGTGCATAGATATTTGCTGATGTCAGATGAGCCAAAAGTAAAAACCGCTGTTGCTGCTAATGCAGGCTGGTATACATTTTTAGATGGTGGATCTTTTCCATACGGGCTGAAAGAACCCCCTATTGGTCTTACATCTAGGAATATTAGAAATTTTCTGTCGATGGATCTTCATATTCATATTGGATCTCATGATGTGAAAGTTACTTCATCTTTAAATCAGTCAGATGGAGCAATGAGACAAGGACCAAACAGATTTAAACGAGCAATTAATTTTTATCAATCGGTATCCACAATGACCGAACAGAATAATCTTAATTTTAATTGGAGTTACAAAGAAATTAGAGGGGTTGATCACAGCAATCGCAAAATGGCACCATCTGCTGCTGCAGTATTGATTGATTAATGCCTTCCCCTATCCCAAGAAGCCAATAATTCTTTTGCAGATAAGGCTGCATCATTTTCCAATGGAGTTGCCATTACATCATTCCACCTATTTAAATAGCCAAACAATGCTACAACACCCATAATTTCAACAATCTCATCATCTGACCAATGTATTTTTAGATTTTGCTCAAGGTTTGGAGTGACTACTTGAGGGACTTTACTTGCAGCAATTGCGAATGCCAGAGCAGATTTTTCCCTTTCAGAAAAATGAGCACTATCTTCAAAATTCCAGATTTCTAACATTCTCTCTTTTGATGACCCATATCTTTCTGCGGCTCTGATGGTATGAGCTTGGCAATAACGACATCCTGTAGCATTACTCGAAACAAAAGCTATTAACCGTTTAAATTCAGAAGTTATTTCTGAGTCATTTTTCATCACCGCTTTATTTAAATTAACGAATGCTTCAGCCAAACCAGGTTTTCTTTGCATCGTCAGAACAGAATTGGGACAGAATCCTAAAGTTTCATTAAAAAACTTTACCAATTCTTGAACTTCTTTTGATTGAATGGTTTCTTTTGGATCAACTAAGGCCATTGATTGATTATATATCATGGTAGACCCGATTGGACTTGAACCAACGACCTCTGCCATGTCAAGGCAGCGCTCTAGCCAACTGAGCTACGGGTCTAGGATTGATTAATTTAACTTAAAAAGAATTCTATGACTACTTAGATTTTGAAATTTCTAATCTAATTCTATTAGCTTCCTCTTCATCAATCTCATAATTTCGCATGACGTAAATTGCTAATAATGTTCCAGTGATAGGTATTAAAGTGTAGGCCAATCTCAATCCTCTCAGCGCTTCATCAGTTTGAGTGGCTGCATCTGGATTGAAACCAACATAAGACATAATGAAGCCAGTAAATAAACCTGCAATGGCAGTACCAAATTTAACCATCCACCAGTACACAGCTCCAAAGATTCCCTCTTTTCTTGGCAGACCATTACGGTACTCTTCATAATCACATACATCGGCAGTCATACTCATCATCAAAGTGAATAATCCACCAATTCCAAATGAGAAAAATGGCAAGGCATATAAAAATAGATAAGGCTTGCCTGGAACAAACAAAAACCAAAATAATATGTAACCAAAAATTGATATGGCCTGTGAGATTAAAAATGTTTTCTTTTTACCGAAATGCTCAGACATTCTAGTGATAGTTGGAATAACTATAAATGTAGTAATAAGTGCGCCGACACTCCCATGCAAAGTAGGCCAAACTCCTGCTGCTCCAGCATCACCAGCAAATAAATAATGCACAATAATAAAAAAGGAGAAGGCTGCAATTGTTTGAAAAGAATTAAAAATTAAGAAAGTAGCAATACAAAGCTTTCTAAATGGTTTGTTGAGATAAGCATCCCTAAATGCGACAAATATATTCACAACACTGTTGCCAATATTTTGTGCATTGATTGGTGTTAAGTTTGTATCATCAAGTGTAGATTTACTTTTCACAAAAATAGCTGGAACAAGAGCTAATATTGTGCAAACTATGCCTATGTAGATCGAGAGTTCCCTGGTACCTGCCTCAGCACTGGCGAATAAAGTCTGGTCATAGATTATTACCCAGATCCAAGGAGCTAGCACCCAAGCCCATTGCCCAATCCATTGTGCGATAGCCATCAATCTTGTTCTTTCATGAAAATCTGTGCTCATCTCATAGCCCATTGCCACATAAGGAATGCTAAAAATTGTTAAGCCTAAATAAAAAACTAAGGATAGGATTAAGAAATACCAAAAGTTATAAGTTAGACCATTAGCTGCATAAAGCTGCCACATGAAAATAAAAGAAACACCCATGATAAGCCCACCGAGCATGACGTACTGTCTTCTTTTACCCCACTTTGATTTAGTATTGTCTGAAATGAACCCCATAATAGGGTCTGTGATTGCATCAAATAATCTGGGAACAAAGAAAATGATACCCCACAACATTGGATCAAACCCAAGATCCTGTACCAACACAACCATAAAGATAGAAACAGCTGCCGGAAATAGCTGATTTGCCAACATCCCAAGTCCAAAAGCTATTTTTTGGCCTAATGGAACTTTTGCATACTGTGTTTCAGTGACAGAATTCATTAATTTTGGGTATAGGCTTGTTTGACAACATCAAAGGTAAGTTTTTTGTTGCGATCAATATCAACAATTCCCCACCATTCTTCATTTGGAGCACCATCATACGGCACACCTCCACTATTAGGAGCCCAACCACCTTTATCATGCTGATCAGGATTGCCTGCTTTCCACCAACCATCAGTGAATTGGAATAACATGACACCAGCATTGTGTTTTTTGTTTTCAATTATTGCTTGAAGGATATTCCTATTCGCATCTGCCTGCGCTTCTTGGCTTTCCCCTTCAAAATAACCAAGTTGTGTTGTTGCCATGTAGCTGTCAGCACCAGCTTCGGCATAATAAATTGGTTTTTTTACATTTTTGATGCGCCACTCGCGAAGAATTGATGCTGGCTTATCCCATCGATAAACATTCACACCCCATATATCAATATTCTTGCCATAAGCTAAGACATCGTCTTGAGGCAACTCTCCATGTGCTGTTGAAACTGGTCTTGATTCATCAATCATTTTGATGAGACCTGCAGCAATATCCAAAATCTTGTACCAAATATTTATATCGCCACCAAACCATTCTGGATGGTAATTGTATTCATTACCTAATTCCCACAGAAGAATTGCATTATGATCTTTGTATTTTTGTATGTATTCAATAAACCCACCTGTAGCAATATCAAATGCATTGGGGTTGTTGTAACCAAAACTAATAATTACCTTAATGCCAGCTGCATCGAGCTTGTCTAATACTTCTTTATCATCGATAGGCTCATACACCCTAATTGTATTCACTCCTGCCTCGACCATTAATGCCAGATCTTGATCCAGGTTATAAAAACTTCTAGCTATCTCGCCCTTGGGGACTGGGTGATAACAAAGGCCCTTCATAAAATACATTTCATTATTCACATGAAGATGATTGCCTTTAATTGTAATTACGTCTCTTTCGTTTGAATGTGCTGTGAGTGCTAGACCAAATATTATTAAAGCAAGCAATTTTTTAACTATATTCATAAGATCAGTTAAAGAATGTAAACTATTAAGCTTTCATGAGCCACATAAATGAAAAAATATAATGCACTTTTAATTAATGGTCTGTTAGATAAGACTAATCATCAAAATGCAGTTGGGGAGCAAATCCATTTCAATGGAGAGCTATTCTATAAAATTTCAAATGTAGCAAACATGCGACCATTTTTTATGAGCATTGTTAGCTCAAATGATCATTGGTTATTTTTATCAAGCAATGGCGGCATTAGTGCTGGTCGATCAAATTCAAATAATGCATTGTTTCCATATGTCACCGACGACAAGATAACTGACAACATTGAAAACACAGGTTCAAAATCAATTTTTATAGTTCACAAAGGCAGTAAAAAGTTTTTATGGGAGCCTTTTTCACCTAGACACGATGGAATATATGATTGTGAGAATAATCTATATAAAAATTTCAAAGGCAACAAAGCTATTTTTGAGGAGGTCAATCATGATCTTAAAATATCGTTTAGCTATGAGTGGACAACATCAAAAAAGTTTGGATTTGTTAGATCAGCTCAATTTAAAAACCTAAGCGGCAGCAAAATAAAAGTTGAATTTATTGATGGAATCCAAAATATTATGCCTTGGGGTGTTGAAGAGGCATTACAAAACAGCACAAGCAATTTAGTTGATGCCTACAAGAGATCAGAACTTGATCGTCACTCTAAACTTGGAATTTTTGCATTAAGTGCTGTCATCATAGACAGAGCTGAACCAAGTGAGGCACTAAAATCTAATGTGGTCTGGTCGCCAGACTTTAAAAATACAAACAGATTACTTTCATCAGTACAGTTACAAAAATTTAGAGCTGGGCATAGACTCGAAAATGAAGATGATGTTAAAGGTGAGCGGGGTGCCTATTTCATTAATTCGTCTTTTTCATTGGGAGCTAAAAGTCATAAAAACTGGACAATTTTAGCAGACGTTAATAAAGATGTTTCAGGTGTGACACAACTAATTTCTCAAATAAGAAAAAATAAAAAATTACATCAAGATGTGTTAGCTGATGCTGAAGATGGTTCCAACGAGCTAACAAAGCTTGTAGCTGCTGCCGATGGGTTGCAGCTTACTGAAGACAGCAATCGCAATGCCAGACATTTTGCTAATGTTCTTTTTAATATTATGCGCGGTGGTGTTTTTGATAATAACTATCAAGTGCGTCGAGATGACTTTATTCAGCATTTAGGTAAGGCCAATAAAAAAATTCTCGCAAAATATAAAGACAAACTAGACCAACTTCCAAATACATTTCATTTAAAAAAATTACTCAAGCTTTCTGATCATGCAAACGACGATTTTTACAGACTAGCTCATGAATATTTGCCACTTAAATTTAGTCGTAGGCATGGGGATCCAAGCAGACCATGGAATAAGTTTGATATCAATATGACTGATGAGACAACTGGCAAAGATGTTCTTGATTATCAGGGAAATTGGAGAGATATTTTTCAAAACTGGGAGGCACTTGCGCAATCATACCCATCATTTATCAATAGCATGATATTTAGGTTCTTAAATGCGTCGACTTTTGAGGGTTATAACCCTTATCGAGTCACTAAAGATGGTTTTGATTGGGAAAGAATAGAACCCGATAATCCTTGGGCTTATATAGGTTATTGGGGAGATCATCAAATAATTTATCTATTAAAACTTTTAGAGTTCTCAAATAAACACAACCCTGATCATATGTCAGAACTTTTGAATAGATCGTGTTTTGTCTATGCAAATGTTCCCTACAAAATAAAATCCCATACACAAATCATGAAAGATCCAAAAAATACTATTGATTATGATTTTGCTGAAGCCGATAAGATTGATAAGGCAAAAAATAAAATTGGATCTGATGGTGCTCTCTTAGCGAACAGTAAAGATGCTTTGGTTAGGGCTACGCTTGCAGAAAAGTTGCTTGTTACTCTTCTTGCGAAGATATCGAATTTTATACCTGAAGCAGGCATATGGCTTAATACTCAAAGACCTGAATGGAATGATGCAAACAATGCACTTGTTGGCAATGGCGTTTCAATGGTTACCTTGTTTTACTTGAGAAGGTTTTCTAAATATCTTGTGGATTTACTAACGGATTTTAATGGATCCGATCTAGTTATCTCACATGAACTAAGAACATACTTCTTATCAGTTTCAAAAATATTTAATGAAGCAAAATTACGATCCACTGATAAGTCAAGATTTGAAGTGGTTAATAAGCTTGGGAAGGCAGGCTCGCTTTATAGAAATAAAATTTATAAGAATAAATTTACTGGGCAGTACGTCGAAATACCAAAAGCTGACGTGATTACATTCCTTGCATCACTCAATGAACACTTAGATCACGCTATAGAAATGAATAAAAGATCAGACAACCTATATCATGCTTACAATCTTCTTACTATTGATAAAGATAAGGTAAAAATATCTCATTTACCTGAAATGTTAGAGGGTCAGGTAGCAGCCTTAAGCTCAGGCAAGATAAATCCTAAACAAGCAGTTGCACTTCTTGATTCTCTTAAGAACAGTGAGCTTTATAGAAAAGATCAGCTAAGTTACATCTTATACCCGGCAAAAAAACTTCCAGGTTTCCTTGAGAAAAATATTATCCCAAAAAAACTTGTTCACTCTTCGAAACTTTTGGTGAAGCTTCTTAAAGACAAGAATAAAACAATTATAGTCAAAGACAGTAAAGGTATTTTTCACTTCAATGGTAATTTTAATAATGCCGATGCATTGGGATTGGCTCTTGATCAACTGCCAGATACTTACTCGGCATTGTTACAAAATGATAAAGCCAAGGTTTGCGCAATATATGAAAAGGTTTTTGATCATAAGTCATTCACTGGAAGATCAGGCACATTTTATGGTTATGAAGGGTTAGGTTCGATCTACTGGCATATGGTTTCAAAACTGCTTATTGCTGTTCAAGAACTTATTCAAAAAGCTATAGATGAAAAAGCCGGAGTTAGAGTAATTAATAAGCTGAAAAAACACTATTTTGAAATCAATAAGGGTATAGGTGCGGACAAAACGCCACTAGAGTACGGAGCCATTCCAACAGATCCTTATTCACATACAC
>OZSS01001085.1_pt1 | contig 12773 bp, 16 predicted proteins | sample 1779911 | NCBI WGS metagenome assembly OZSS01 (sample SAMEA2603589, study PRJEB24840) | metagenome | biome: Water; feature: Photic zone; material: Seawater sample | place: Mediterranean Sea | collected 2013-11-12 | depth 10 m | reverse complement strand
GATCATTCACACTTTTAAAAAGATTAATTAAGGGAGGAGATTATACAATTATCTAGAAAATTTCTCTTTTCCTATAATCACTGACCCATCAGCCATGACTAAAGGAACACCATACTTACTAATGATTTCATTAATATCCGGTTGTCTCTTAGAAATAAACTTTTCAACCATTTTTTTCCACTTTGGCTCTCTATAACGAACTGCCATCGCTATGGAATAGTCTGTACGCATCTCTTTATCACCAATCAACGGTATTAATCTAATTTTTCTGCCCACTACCTGAGAAGCTGAATAAGCAGCAATGGGACCCCACGCTATTGCAAAATCAATTTGTCCTTCAGCAAGGTGTTTTTCAATTATAAGACCTGGATATTCATTTGGGTCACTTTGCATCCTTACGAAGGGCATCATTTGTCCTGCAAACCCATTTTTTACCACCCAGTCAGCTCCAGGAGTTCCCTGAAAAATCCCAAACTTCCGGCCCTCAAGCTTACTCCTGTCCATATTAAGTAGATCATCCGATGACCGAATACCCTCGAAGACTGGTGTATCTGGAATAACCATTACCCATGTAGACGTGTAATACGTTTTCGTACCAAGTGCCCCCTCTGGGTCAGGCGAAGCGCCGATTGCAATGTCACAAGCAAACCCGCTTTCAGAGCCTGGGTCTTTTGCCCGAATTGTATTTCTAAAAAAAGCTAACCTTTGAGGAAACCACTTATACTCTAATTTCCACCCCAAATCTTTTGCCAATAATTCTGCAATTTTGTTCTCAAACCCTTCCTTCTTGATGTTTGAGAGGGGCATACTATTGGGATCTGCACAAACTCTTAATGTTGTCCAGTTATCCGGATTTAGATCATTAGCGTTCGTACTCCTAAAGCAAGCAGCAAGAACAAGCGCGAAGCAAAGAAAACCTAGAGCCTTTATTTCTTGCGTCACTAATCTAATCCTTTATTTCTCGAAAGACCTAACTCTTCCCTTTGGCACCTTGCCATCAGATCTGCCTTTTAGATAAGCGTACAACAAATCCACTTTCTTTTTTCCGGTCTTTTCATCTACTTTATTGAGATGAGGGTGAGCAGGCATGCCTTTCGCATTTCTTCCCTCAATCATAACGGTAACAAATTCTTTGTAAGAAAGAACCTTAAGCGACTCAATTAATGAAGGGCCCACTAATCCCTGCTGATTATTCCCATGACACCTTTCACAAGCAGATGCCCTCCAGACTTTAAATCCCTTTTCGGTAGCAGCATCAACCTTGCCATCTTTTACGACATACAGGGGATCGGCTGCACCTAGTATGCCAGACAGAAATAACGTGGAAAAAAACATTAAAACTTTGTACATGTCTACACCCTCCTTTACAACTAGTATCTCATAAAATTTAAAAAAAAAAGCCAGAATATGTCGAAACTAGAGTATTCCCTATACCTTTTATACCTTTTTTCTAAAGCTCTTAACAAAGACCATTAACAAACAAAACATCGCGCAAAGAGCAAAAAAAATTGAGACATTTGTCTCGAACTTTCGCCAACTTGCAAATCTATAATCATCCAATGACCCCAATAACAAGTCGGTAGAATCCAATTTTTCATAATGCAAACCATGTTCATCAGCTAGTAACTTCAAATACTTCCCACGTAATGAGCTCATATGTTCTTTTCCAGGCGTCGCTTGCAAGTTTTCCAATAATAGAGGATCGATTTCAAAACCTGGTTCATCAACCAAAGTCTCTGCACTGTCGCTTCCCTTTCTGCCTAGAGAAAACTGATCTAACTGAAATACATCGTCTTCCCCCCACATGCCAAACCTCTCGCCGCTTCTGCTAATTCTAGGAATTCCTACCAAATTATCACCCCCTACTCCTATGATAATACCTGGCTCAACACCATTTTTTTTATCAAAACGCGGCCGATATTTAGCAGATATTGGTGGCGCCTCGTGTCCATCAGTAAAAAAAACCACATGGCTTTTTCTTTGGATGTTCCCCACCAAATTTAACGCATTAAAAAGTCCTTTTGAAACTTCGCTGTCGCCTGCCCAAATTATCCCGGTATTCAAATTCTCTATACTCTTCAGGATATCTGAAAAATGTTCGCAGACTTCTATCGGGTCGTAAAGAATAGTTGTCTGATAACCTGCAAATACTCCTAGCCCCACATAGGTGCCGCAAGTTAACCCTGGCATGGCATCCGACAGCGTCTTCTTCGTAAACTCAAGACGAGATACTGATTCAGTGCCGATGTTCTTGTCTTCTACGTTCATACTCATTGTTACATCAACAACAAATACAAAACTTTTTAACGGCCTGGGCAAATCAATTTCGATATCACTTGCTGCAAGACCCAAAAATATCCAGCACAAAATTACAAACAATTTATTTTTTAAAAAAAAAAGCATAACGTAAGATTTTTTTTTCTAAGGCATGCCGATAGCCTGTAACTTCATTGTTGTCACGGCTCTCTCTCCCCGTTCGGGCCTAATTGAATCATCGGATGCATTAAAATTTCGTTCAGGAGCCATTTGTAATGCCCTTTCTAAGTTGTAACGAGAACCACGATGAACAGGAAAAAGTTCAAGGGCTTTTCTGTAGGTCAATTTAGCAAGTTCTAAATTGGGTACTACTAGCTCCGTTTTGAAGTTTTCTTTTGCATCAACAGCCGCACGAAAATAAATATTTGCGCTGTTAAAAAGAGCTTTTGCCCTGATCTCATCAGAAATTTTTTCCTGAGATATATCATTTAAAGTTCTTAATGCCATATTTTTTTCATCTCGTTGTAAATGTAATTTTGCCAGTGCAAATCGTTCTTCTATAAATTCGGAATTTTCGGGTTTTTCACTTACTATACGAGCATTAGCTTTTCGTTTTTCGTTCAAAACAATGACGTCATTTGCAATCAAGAAAAAGAGTATTCCTGTAACAACCACGGAAAAAACGGTTATTTTTGCTCGCCTTGTAGTTCCCATCTAGTCACCTCAAACATTGAAAAAATCAAAAACGGAGTGAAAAAAACAAATGCCCATAAAAACGCCGTATCCGATAAGGATTTAGGAGGAGTAATTACTTGAAATCTAGTCGGCAGTTTTTGCAACTTATCGATTTCTTTCAACGCATTTTTTAACTGATCATTATCAGACGCCTCATAAACCTTGTAAGGCACACCAATACTTTGAAAATATTTATGTAAAAAAAACTCAGGCACCGCACCAGAACCTGCTGAATCTATTTGGTCCTCAGATAAGCCAGGACTTCCCCTGCCTCTTAAGTAAATCCAGTAAATAGAGATTTGATGCCTATTTGACAACTCAGCGATTTCTTGTCTGGTCCTCGGGTCAATCTGAGCGCCACCATCCGAAATAAGCATTAAAACCCTAGACGCAGTATAAGATCTATTTGAAAAAAAACTTAAACCCTCGAGCAAGACGGCAGCTATATCGGTTTCTGCTAAGCTTTTTCCGTAAACGGAAGCGTTTATAGCACCTTGAATTGAATCATGGTTCCTTGTAAGAGGAAACAACCTAATTGGTCTTGATGAAAAATTAACGAGTCCGAAAAAATCGTCTGGTCTATTCGAGATGAAATTCGATAAAACATTTTTTGCCGCCTCTTTTTTTGTTGTCATTTCTTTAGTATTGATTATAAGGGAACGGCTCATATCTACTTTCCCATAGGGTTGATCCATACTCCTACTTCTATCTAACAACAAAACTATTTCTGCACCTAATCCCGTGCTCACTGTCATCCTTGGACCGTAGTAAGGTCCGGACAGACCAAACAAACACGATATAATGGTCATTGTCAGAGTGAGCCTAACCATCAATTCAATCAAATTACTTTCTCTGTCAATCGGAACAATAGGAAGATTCCTTACTTCGATCGGAGTGCTCGGTAATTTTACCCACGGTAGAGCAGCCAATGGTAGTAAGCTAAAAACCCATAAACTGTCAAAATAAATCTGCAATTAAACCAACCCTTTCTCAATAAGTGCTAGTTTATTCATCAACCTGCAAAATCGTTCCTTTTGTTCGGATGTAAACTTAAAGCTCTCATTGCTGTAAAAATATTTTTGCGAGCACCGTAAAAAGTATTCTAACTCCTCAATTAAAGGGATGTAAGAAGGGATTTTTTCGCACGCTTCCCTTACCTCTTCGACAAAGATGGTTTTTTTAAAAGTTTTATTTAATGCATTATGAAATATTCGAAGGCTTTTTTCTTCAAAGTTATTTTGTTTTAGTTTAAGTATTGTAAGCACTTCTCTTCTTCCTTTGTTAAAAGGTAAATTTTTAGTTCTAAAGAATTTATCCCATGGCATCCAACAAAAGAGTAATAGCGAGAATGGTAAAATTAAAATCAAAGAATATACTTGCAATCTATTTTCCGCATTAACAGAGGAAATCATGCCAACATCCTCATCTGGCTGTATGTTTTCCAAACCGCCCCTATTTGAAACCAAACGTGGCGTCAAAGGTGCTAATGTCACAAGAAGTTTTGGGATCTGAACAAATGCCGGCTTTCCATCAGCAATAACATCAACTTTTCGAGAAGCTATTTCAACCATGGACGGTGCTTCTGGAACATTTATGACCTGATAAGTTAATGAGAACTTCGGTTTATTTGCACTAACACCTATGTCTCTTATGTCGACGACAGAAAACCATGTATCTATTCGTCCTAATCTAAGTTTTTCTTTATTTAACTGAACGTTTTTAGCAGATTCAACGAGAAAAACTCGCTCAATCTTATCCCCAAGAACATATCCAAATTGCCGCGGTTCAGTTATTTCAACAGCCAGATCTGCTCTCGCTAACTGCAGGACGAAAATCAGACACAATAGCAACAAACTTCGAGGCCGTGCAGAAAGAAGTGAGCCTATCATTTTTCTAATGCCCAAAAAAATGTTCTGTTAGCACTTTGGGATCAAAGTCTCCCAAAATCTTTACCGGCATAAAATTAAATTGACGGCAAATGGTTAATAATTGTTGATCTCGTTTTCTATAATTTTCCTTTAATGAATCCTTGAACTTTTTTGTTAAGAGAACAAGCTTTTTCCGTCTTGTTTCTGAATCGCTTAGAAATGCAAAACCGAATCGATCATATCCTGAATGCTCTACCTCATCCTCAAGAATAATTGGTACAACCTGGTGTGAAATTGTACGGCTAAAAAAATAAGACAAAAGGTTGAGCGAAATATGAAAATCCGAAATAAAAAATAGCAAACACTTCTCCTTAGGCAACCAATTTGGCGCTTCCATTAATCCTTTATGACCCCTCCCAGTTTTTCCCGGGGGAAATTGTAAATTTAACGTATCAAAATTTACTGGGATACGCTGTGTTGCGGGCATGAACCAATCTGTCCTGAATTTATTATCGAAACCAATAAGTCCAAAACGGTCACCGTATCTTCGTACAGAATTTATCACCGATGTTAATATTTTAGCTATTAGATTTTTTCCATTTTGAAGACCATGAAAGCGAACAGAAGCAGATAAGTCCACAATGGCAAACACAGAGACTGCAGACCTTTGTTTAAATTCCCTTACCAACCATCGTTCATATGGGTCAATAATACTTGCGCGTAAATCTAGCCGCCGAGGGTCAGGATATTGTTGCAAGGAAACTAATCTATTGAATTCCATGCCCGATCCTCTTTCAGAACTCTTGTGAGAACCAGGACGAGAACTTTTTGAGGACCCAGAAAGTTTATATTGAAAATCGAATGTTTCTTCCATGGAGCTAGGGAGTAGGGACTCTCTGAGTACAACAATTTATAACTTTTTCCATAATCTCTTTATGCTGAAACTCATAATTGGGATACAGAACAATTCTATGGGCCATAGTCTCGTGAAGCCCTCCATGCAGATCCTCAGGAATTAAGTCCAATCTTCCTGCTAACCACGCGTTGACTTTCGCAGCTCTAATTAGCATGGCCATTCCCCTTGGACTTGCTCCGCTCTCAACAAGTTTTGTCACATCCAAACCGTCTATTTCTTTCACTCCTAAAGTTCCAGGATCCCGTAATGCTGTCCAAAGACGTATCGCGTAATCTTTCATAGGTTCAGACTCCTTGACACTTTCCTGAATATTTTGAGCTATGTCATTTAATTCGCTGTATGGCACTACTGCTGAGGGAACATTTTCGATAAGAGAGTCCACATCATAAAATTTATTATTAAAAATTAATTCTTTTTGAATCAGATTATCCTTCGGAGTCTCAATAGAAATTTCCATCAAAAAGCGGTCTTTTGCAGCAGAAGAAATTTCAAAAGTCTCTTCTTTTTCTATCCTATTTCTATCAGCGAAAACCTGTAAGTGCGGAAAGCGATATTCTTTATTGAAGGCAGTTACACTTCTTTCCGCCATCGCTCGTAACATAAGAGAATGAACTTGAGGCCTGGCTCGATTAATTTCATTAAAAAAAAAGGTTGAGAGTGATTTACCATGCATGAGAAGCGGACCTGGATCAACCTTTGGTTTTCCATCCTCACTTATATATGTGTGATAAATGAGATCGGTCGGCATCATATCGACACTACCTTCGACTCTCTCGTAAGCCCCTCCTAGTGATCTAGCTACTGCTCGTAAAAGAGTGGTTTTCCCAACACCCACATCTCCCTCTAAAAGCACGTGTCCTCTTGAGAAGATTGCTATTGTCAGTAGATGAATAGCCCGCTCTTGCCCAACGATCGCAGACTTTATGGCAGCTTCCAACTTAGAAGCCTTTTGTAGCCAATCGGCTAACTGATTCTCAGACAATTCTTTCCTTTCATAGATTCTGTATACTTAAGGAACAAACTGAGTTCGAAAATATCTACCGAGATATTACCACCGAGTACAAAATGAAGATAACAGTATATTCCAGTTTTTTTTCCTTAGTTATTATAGGGGTTTGCCAGCTTTTCTTGATAAATGCAGTTGCTGCCCAGAAAGAACCAGTTAATGCAAAACAGCACAACACCGGTTTAAATCCAAAGTCTGAGATAACCGAACCCGAAAAACTCCTTTTTTTGAAAAATCATCTAGAAAACTTACCTTCATCGACGGTCTTAACATACAAATACCTAGGCGCAGGAGAAACGGTCAAAACTAGATCAAAGAAAATAGAGCTGAGTTTTGAGAAGACTGATAGCGGTACTGTGGTTACCGGATTTACTGAGATTGGTAGGACAAAAAAGGCAATTGAGAAAATAGCGAATGCCGTCAGCAACCCGGTTATTTTAGAGTACCTGGAAGCTGACATCGTTGAAATGCAAAAACTCACTAAGGGACAACCAAATTACTTCCGCAAACGCATCCGAGCAGCACTAGCGGAAGGACCAGAGATTTTTCGAGAAAAACAGACATTTAATGGCGAATCAATTGAAGTATTGACGTTTTCCATTGAACCATATGCTAAAGACCCTTTGAGGTTTGAATCGGGAAGATCAAAATACAGGCGATATAGTAAGAAAAAATATACGTTTTACCTTTCAGAAAATATCCCTGGGCATATTTTAGGCATTGATTATGAAATTCCAAAACGAAAAAAGAAGGGGGCGGTGCAAGAATATTATGGCAAACAGCAAATGCGCCTAGAACAATAAGCCATCACGACTTAATCAGTTTGACCTCTGGTTTGTGTCTTCCACTGCCTTTTTGCCATCAACATTATCAGCTACTTTGTCCTCTTTCTCAGAAGTTTGTTTAATGTTGGATGCAACTAAATTAGGTGCCTTACCACAGATGATAAAGAAAATCCGTTCGCTTACCGGATCGGACTCGATAGGTTTCCAATCAAATTGTCCCTCAGTATTCGCAACCCTCAAACGTCCTTTGGCCATAACTCCCGAATGGTGATGCTTTAAAAATATTCGCTTCCTAGATTTCTCGCAATCATAATCCATTTGAGAAGATATGGATTGCGGTGGAACCCTCTTAATTTGACGAAAATTTTTAAGTTGCCATACCCTGCCAATCTGTTTTTCCGACAAAGTAATTGAATTTCTGTCCAAAAAATAGACTGCTTCGTTATCAACCGTAACTATTTCCCAATTTTTCTGTAGTTCTCCAAACGCAGCGCAAGGTAGCCCAAAGGCGAGCACGTAAAAAAGAAATAGATTTTTTTTCATAAAAAACTTAGCCATATCTATGTATCGGTTAAAATTAAATACTCTTTAACACATCTGATTGTAATCGTGACTGATAAAACCACCGAGCCTTCAAAAGAACACTTGCATAAGTTAGTAGACTACTTTAGTAAGAGAAGATTCAATGAAGTTGTTGCATTAGGGGAACAAATTCTAAAAGATTTTCCAAATAATGCTTTTGTTATGAATATGCTTGGATTGGCGTATTTTAATATCGGAAAAAAGACAGTTGCCCTAAATTGGTTAAAAAAAGCCTATGAAATAACCCCAGGAAACCTTGAAACGGCAAGCAATTTGGCGCTAATTCTGCATAGCGAAGGAAAATACACAGAAGCTATACCAATTTTTGAAACGATAATCCGGACCAAGTCAGATGTTCCAGAAATTCTCTTCAATTATGCAATTGCATTAGAAAAGGCAGGCTTTTTAGATAAAGCAGAAAGTACTTACGAAAAGATAATTAAATTAAGAGAAGACTTTGGTCCAGCACATTACAACGCAGGCTTACTGATGCAAAGAAAAGGAAATACAACGCAAGCTGTTAACTATTTAGAAAAAGCCGTTGCACTCATGTCAGATAATGCGGAAGTAATTGCTGCTTTGGGCAGTGCTTTGAAGGAAAACGGTGATTACGAACTAGCAAAAGAAAAAACACTTACGGCAATCAGCATGAAGGATGATGCTAGGTTTTATTTCAATTTAGCGACAATATTTAGAGACCAGGGAGACCTGGTCTCAGCTAAAGAAAAGTATCATGAAGCACTAAAATTACAAAATAATTTTCCTGAGGCTTATAACAATTTAGGAGAAATTAGTAGAGATGAGGGAGACTCTGAAAAAGCTGCTGATTTTTTTAAAAAAGCGCTAAACACGAATGCATCATTCGGAAGAGCGTTATACAACTTAGGAATTTTGTATCAAGATAAGGGTGAATTCTCAGAAGCTGCAGATTCATTTAGAGAATCTAAAATTGAAGACTGGAAATCCCGAGTTTGTTATTGTTACTACAAAGGAAATAATTTAACAAAATTTCTTTCTGAGTTTGAAACCACAATGAGTTTACCGCATTGGTCTCCGCTACTTGCTAGTTTATCAGCGCATTATTCAAAAAGTTACAATAAGCCTGACCCATACAACTTTTGCTCTGATCCTTTAAAATACGTCCGCAAGCAAACTATTTCCGTCCTAGCCGACTCCGGCAGTAAGTTTCGGACTGATCTAATAAATCAATTGAACGAATTAGAAATTGGTTCAAGAAAACAAGGAAGATTAATCAATGGAGTTCAATCTGCAGGTAATTTGCTTCGAAGAAAAGAAGATGTTTTTCGAGTTCTTGCAGGCCACATCTTGGTCGAAATTGATAATTATGTAGATGAACTCGATAAAGATTGTGAGTTTTTAAGAGCGTTTCCAAAATCGCCGTTTTTTCAAAGTTCGTGGTTCGTCAAAATGCAAAACCAAGGCCATTTGACCTCTCACATTCATGAAACAGGTTGGCTTAGCGGAGTAGTCTATTTACAAATCCCTGATAATCAACTCGATAACGACGGTAAAATTCAATTTGGAATCGACGGTGACTCTTACCCGAACACCGATGTAACCTATCCGAAGAAGATTCTTGACATAAACGAAGGGGACATCGTTTTATTTCCCTCCTCGGTTTTTCATCAAACGATACCGTTCAAATCAAAATCCGAAAGAATTTGTATTGCCTTTGATATATCACCTCCATTAAAAACATGAGGCTAGGTTAAATCGCAGTTTGCCCGTCTTGTAATTGTTGGTGAAACCCTGATTTCAAGTTTTAAACTTTTCTTTGAAAAAACTAGAGTTTGGTTTTCTCCGTCCTCTCCCCGGCAATCCTCACCAGCCCATATCGTTTCAGAATCCTCATTACAAATATTTCGCTCCATTCCGAGTGTTTCCACTTTGCTAGGGATTTTCATCAGGTTTGATTCTTCAAAATAACTTCTGTGAACGTAGAGCTTGTAATCATCCAACGTCCCTTTAGTATCCTTACACAAATACTCTTGAGAAGACATTAAAAAGCCACCGCAACCACCTACGATCATTATGGCAAATGTAGAAAGACCTGCCGTAGTAATTTTAGCTAACATATAAATCCCCCGAAAATTTATACTCTATACAGATCCAACCATTAAAGTTAACCTCTTCTGTCCGATTATAAGCTTATGAAAGAGGAAGTGGAACCCGCTATTGCATTTTGTGAAGTTTTGCGTCAGCAAAGGATTTCCCGTGGCTTGACTCATAAAGATTTAGGGCTAAGAGCCGGATTACCGGGAAAGTATATATATGACCTAGAAAATGGAAATGAGGAACCCTTTCTAAAAACAACGCATAAATTAGCCGCCGGATTGGGTTTTTCAACTTCGGGCTTTTTAAAGGTTATAGAGCGTCGAATCTATGGAATTGATAAAGAATATGACTCTTCTGACTTCTAACAGCACTTCTCCATTACTTAAAAAGATACTCTTGATTATTGGCACTTTGCTGCCGATTAACTCAGCCCTGTCTGGATGGCAGTTTATCGGCGAGACACCGGTCTCAAGATACTTTACTGACATGACAACAATTAAGCCATCTGGAGATAAACGTACGGTTATGATGTACCAAAATTTAAGATTCAAAAGAACATCGGATGGCGCTGTTTCTATTGAGGCAAAATTAGAATATGACTGCAGATATAAAATGCATCGGATGCTAACAGCCACAGCATACCCTGGTCCCAATTTACTGGGCGACAAACTTAAATCGAAAGCCCCAGGCAATAATTGGAATCCAACATATAAAATAAGTCGATTTATGTTAACCGCAGTTTGTTCCGTTCCGAGCAGCGGAAAACTAGAAATTAAAACCTATTGATTTTTTCCTTCCTCGTCTTTTTTTTCTTTTTGTTCTTGCTGTTGCCTCTTTTTTCTCTCCCCAGTTTGATATCTCGCATACTCCACCAATACAGAAATAGAACCCCGCCGAAAGTTATAACGATTTCTATGATAATTATTGGAAAAAAATCGTTCATATCTTATCTTTTTTCAAAAAAAATTCCCGTATAACTATTAAAATTCCGCCCAGTAACATTAAGCAGCCAGCTATCAAAATCGGAACATCATAACTTCCTGAATATTCTGCTAGAACTCCTGTAAAAAAAGGGCCTATGATCAGTGCAAGCGCAAACCCAAAGGTAAGCCTGGCCATTTCCTTTGATGCATTGGCCGGATTCAACCTCCCAGCTAAAGTCATAGTCAAACTAACTATCCCTAAATTACTCATACCAAAAAGCAGAGTTGAAATAACAAACGTACTGAAATCTTCAAAAAATACAGCCAACAAAAGAGATAAGGCATGCATCATTATCGCAGAAAATAATGCTAAAAACATGGATGCCCTTTTCTCCACATAATCCCAAAAAAACAAGCTCGGGATACTTACTACACCTACTAATAACCAGGCCAAAAGACTATCTTCCTGAACAAATCCTCTTTCTACCGCTAAAGCTAATGTGAAAGTTGCACTTACAACAAAACCAAGGCCAGCGAAAAAATACATGGAGAGAATGCAAATAAAATCAAATAACGTGTTTTCGGTTTTGGCCTCACCACTTACTGAATTCCGTTTTGTAATCAACTTCTTGTTGATAATTGGTCTTAAAAACCAGGCCGGGAAAAATAAAAGCAAAGATAGAGCCCCAAAGCCCAGCCAGTGTTCATTCCAACGTAATTGGTTTTGAGAAAAAAAAATGCTCGCTAACCCCGATAAAATAATGCCGAAACCAATTCCGGAAAAATAAAACCCTAACTGTGGAGGACGATTAGATTTATGCTGCATCCATTGCATAGTAAGACCCGCTCCAATGATTACGCCAGCAGCTCCACTTAACCCAGCAAAAAATCGAATTATTGACCAATATAAAAACGATGTCGTAACTGCCATTAATACGGTAGATAAAATACTACTTAACAAACCAAACATTAAAAATTGCTCTTTTTGTTTCGTGGTTACCAAAGTATATGAAATAATCACTCCTACTAGATAACCAAGGTAGTGAGCTGACGTCACCCATCCTCCCTCAGCAATTCCTAGACCCGCTTCTGCTTGCATAATAGGTAAGATAGGCGTGAACCCAAACCGTGAAACACCTAGAGTAATCGTAAGAATACAAACACTTGAAACGAAAATTTTTATCATAGTTTTAATTTATTAAATGGGACTACCGAAGAAAATCAATTTATCGAGTGTAGCAGAACATAGCTTTTTTAATAACGATTAACCGGTTATACTTTCCAAAACTTTATTATGTTCTATTAGAAATAGATATATTTTTATAGAAAACTTTTTGTTCGGTTAAACCTCGCTAGGAAAAAAAAATGAAAAAATCAGTAGCTCTATCTGGGGTACATGCGGGAAACACTGCCATATGTACAGTTGGCGAAAAGGGAAACGATTTATTTTACCGCGGATATAAAATCGATGATTTAACGAAATCATGCTGTTTTGAGGAAGTTTATTTTCTCTTAATAAAGGGAAAACTTCCCACAGAAGAGGAATTGAATAATTTCTCTGCCCAACTAGTTGAGCAACGAAATCTACCGTCTAATATAATTAAGGCGCTCGAGCAACTTCCCAAA
>OZSS01001083.1_pt1 | contig 12786 bp, 10 predicted proteins | sample 1779911 | NCBI WGS metagenome assembly OZSS01 (sample SAMEA2603589, study PRJEB24840) | metagenome | biome: Water; feature: Photic zone; material: Seawater sample | place: Mediterranean Sea | collected 2013-11-12 | depth 10 m | reverse complement strand
GGCATATCTCAAACGAGGACTGGTCCCCGATGGTGGTGGGCTCTATTTTCTGCCCCGGCGGGTGGGTATTGCTTGTGCAAAAGAATTAATCTTTAGTGCCCGAACGGTGGAGTCTGATGAAGCTAAGGCTATAGGCCTAGCTGATCGGATTGCCGATGATAGGTGGTTGTTAACAGATGCAGTTAAATGGGCGCAAAGCCTCTGTTTTGGTCCAACGAGTGCTATCGCTTTATCAAAATCAATTATGAATAGGTCTGTTGATCTTTCGCTTGAGACGGTATTTGCTCTTGGCTCTGAGGCCCAGTCAATTTGTTATGCGAGTGACGAGCATCATGAAGCCGTAACAGCTTTTCTTGATAAGTCTGGCCGTTAAAATGACGATGCCAACAGCTGATGCATTCGTCGGTTTGCGTGTGATTGAATTTGCACAGGGTATTGCCGCACCTTACTGTGGTCTTTTACTTGGTCGAAATGGTGCTGACGTTACGAAGATTGAGCCACTATTAAACGGAGATTGGTGCAGAAGCCTTGGGCTGCGCAAGGGTGATTTTTCCTCTGAATTCATCGTTTTAAACAGAGGGAAAAAAAGCTTAGCTCTTGATATGAAGACGCCTAAAGGACGCGCAGCTGCGTTCAAACTTGCCTCTAATGCAGATGTTATTATTGAAAATTACCGACCATCCGTAACGAAGAGATTAGGTGTAGATTATGAGACAGTGAGCTCTGTGAATCCAAAGGTCGTCTATGCGTCTGTCACAGGATTTGGAGAGTCGGGGCCGAATAGTCACATGCCCGCAACCGATACTGTGATGCAGGGTTTTGCGGGCCTTATGAGTATCAATCGTGACAAGGATGGGGTGCCGCAACGAATAAACATGTTTGCGATCGACTACGCTACCGGTCTATATTTGAGCCAGGCTGTTTTTGCCTCACTTTACCGGCGCGCCAAAACGGGTCAAGGTGATTACATTCAGACGAGTTTGCTTGATAGCGCTATGGCCTTTCAGGAGTCTCGTCTTGTTGCTGAAAAATTTGAGGGCTCTGCGGTAAAACCCATTGGGGCACCTGTTGGAACTTTCGCAACAGCAGATGGTTATCTTAGCCTCAATGCACGCCGCACGACCCATTTTATAGAGCTGTGTCATATCCTGGGCACCAATGGATGGTTGAGCGATGAACGCTTCAAAACTGCAGAAAACCGATTGACCAACGCCAACCAAATTAATTCAATGGTCGCTCCATATATTAAAAAGAAAGCGACGGCATTTTGGGTATCGGCTTTGTCTAAGGCTGATATTCTTAATGCGCCAGTTCATGATTACAATGATCTGTTTGGTGCGCCGCAAGTTCTGGAGACTGAAGCAATCGGTTGGATAGATGTTGACGAGTTTGGAGCCCTGCCCGCCGCCCATATTGCTGGTCTACCACCCGCGTCTGCAAGCGATGAAAAATCCATGACTCCGCCGCGGCTTGGGCAAGGTGGTCGGTCAGCATTGCTAGGGGCCGGATTTACAGTGGATGAAATCCACAGCCTACAAGCAAGTGGTGCTGCGTATTTGATGGATGAAGGAGATCGTTAAATGGATTTTGAACTCAGCCAGGATCAAAATATTTTTTATGAGACGGTCAGAAAATTTGCTGCAAATGAGCTCGCTGATGATGCAGTCGCGCGGGCTAACAGTGATGGCTACCCTTGGGACGTTGCAAAAAAATTTGGAGAAATGGGCCTGCTTGGCATTACTATACCTGAAATAAAGGGAGGGATTGGAGGAAGTCTGACAGATGCAATTCTGGCTATTCAAGCTGTCGCTGAGTTTTGTCCACGCAGTGCCGATGTTGTGCAGGCAGGAAACTTTGGTGCCATCCGAACTTTTGCTGAATACGCCAGTGAACCACAGCTAAAAAAGTTTTTACCAAAACTGTTAGCAGGTGAGGGTGTTATGTCGGTGGGAATGTCTGAACCGGATGCTGGGTCATCTGTTACTGACCTAAAAACATCTGCCACACCTGATGGTGACGATTTTTTGATTAACGGTAGCAAGGTGTATGGGACAAACAGTGCAGAAGCTGAGGTGTTTTTGATTTATCTTCGTTTTGGTCCCGGGGTCGATGGAATAGGTTCTGCAATCATTGAAAAAGGCACACCTGGTTTTGAAATTGGACCATCTTATCGGTATATGAATGGGGAGTTTTGGTCACCGCTTTATTTTGATAATTGTCGCATTTCAGAGTCGAATATTTTGCTGGGTGCTGGTGGGTTTAAAAAACAAATTTCAGGATTTAATATCGAAAGGCTAGGTAATGCGGCACGTGCAGTCTCAGTTGGACGAAAGGCTTTTTCAGAGGCCTGTGAGCACGCTAAAACCCGTAAACAGTTTGGCCGTGATATATGTGAATTTCAGGGATTACAATGGAAGTTTGCCGAAATGGAAATGCGTCTGGAAGCTGCGCAACTACTGCTTTTACGTGCGGTAACCAAAGCAGATAGCAACCTGCCATCAGCTCAAGACTCGGCGTTGGCCAAATTGGCCTGTAATGAAGCTGGTTTTTTTGCTGCTAATGAGGCGTTGCAGGTAATGGGTGCACTAGGATTCAGTGATGATAACATCGTCCAATATTGTGTGCGCCGCACCCGCGGTTGGATGATTGCAGGTGGGTCAATTGAAATTTTGAAAAATCGGATTGCTGAAGGAATTTTTGAGCGTCGCTTCTCGCAACGGGCACCAAAACCAGCGCCACAAAAAAGTCATGATGAGTGATCTAAGACAACTAATATTTGCGCCAAAAGTGGTTGCTCTAATTGGCGTGTCTAATGACCCGAAAAAATTGTCGGCACGTCCTTTGCAATTTTGTCAGCAGCATAAATTTGCCGGGAAACTATATCTTGTAAATCCTCGCCATGATCGAGTGCTTGATGAACCTGCCTTCTCCTCAGTTTCTACGATTCCTGACAAAGTTGATCATGCGTATATTTTGCTTAGCACAGAGCTGGTTGAAGCTGCCCTTGATGATTGTATTGCCGCAGGTGTCAAGGTTGTCTCCATTCTTGCAGATGGTTTTGCTGAGGTGGGTGATGAAGGAATGGCGCTTCAAGCAAGATTGGTCGCGAGAGCAAAGTCCTCGGGCGTGACGCTTATTGGCCCAAACTCGATGGGCGTGGTGAATGTGGACAATGGATTTATGTGCACAACCAATGCGGCTTTCAAGGCTGAAGGACATTTGCTTGGGCGGTTAGCTGTTCTGTCACATAGCGGAAGCTTAATTGGCACTTTGATCTCACGTGGTCAGGCACGTAATATCGGGTTTTCAAAATTGATATCACTTGGTAATGAAGCTCAGTTTTGTGTTGGATCAGTTGGCTTAACGTTAGTTGACGATCAAAAAATTGATGGATTTGTTTTATTTTTAGAGACCATTCGCAACCCCAGAAAATTTGCTGAGTTCTCGGCCGCTGCAAGACGGTTAGGTAAACCAGTTGTTGCTTATATGCTTGGCAAATCTAGAGAGGGACAAGCGCTTGCAGTTTCGCACACAGGTGCAATGACTGGTGAAGCTGATGCTATCAGCGCGTTTCTGGCTTATAATGATATCGCGGAGGTTCGCCAGTTTGATGCTTTGTTGGAGGCACCGGCATTGCTGAATAAAAGGGTGCAGCTTGGCCAGCGTCCGCACCGCGTAACCGTGGTCACTACGACAGGTGGTGGTGGTGCTATGGTGGTTGATCAATTGTGTGTGCGGGGAGTTGAGATAGCAGAATTAAGTGCGAATTCCAAATCCTTTTTTCAAAAGAATAGCATCCCGCATGGCAGCGGTAAGCTCATCGATGTGACTCTAGCAGGTGCTCAATATGATGTGATGAAAAAAGCTATCGTCCAACTAATTAATGACCCGGCTTCTGGATTGATTGTTGTTGTTATTGGATCTTCAGCACAATTTAACCCGGAATTGGCTGTGAAGCCAATTATTGACGCGGTAAATGAAAACCCCGGATGTGCGCCAATTGTAGCATTTCCTTTACCCGTAGCTCAGGAGTCGATGAAGATGTTGGAGGCAGCAAACATTCCTTGTTTCTCCAGTGTGGAGAGTTGTGCGGATAGTGTTTCTTTATTGTTTATGGCTAATGGGAAGCCAGCAGATAAAACACTTGAAGGCGAATACGATGAAGTAGCTGTTAATTACACTCTCAATCATCAAATTACGGTAGGGCAGGTCGATGATGGTGGCATGTTAAACGAAGTTGCCAGCAATGCTGTTTTTACCAAACTTGGAATTATGGGTCCGAAGCAACTTTTTATCCCACTGCGTGATGAAGAGCCGCAAATATATAATGACCATGGGTTAAGCTATCCGCTCGTCGCTAAGCTCGTATCGCAAGACCTTCCGCACAAATCTGAGTACGGAGCAATTACGCTAGAAATTTCTGATTCTGTGAAAATTGCGCGTGTAGTAAACAAAATGAAAGAAAGAGTCCAAAGCCTTGTGCCAGATGCTCGCATTGATGGCGTGTTGCTGCAAGAAATGGCTTCTGGCCTTGGTGAGGCATTGATTGGGCTTCGATATGACAATCTTGTCGGGCCGATCATTACTGTTGGTGCTGGTGGCATCCTTGCTGAAATTTATAAAGATGTTTGCCATCGACCTGCACCTGTTAACGCTGAGACAGCTCGCCAAATGATTGCTGAGGTGAAGGGGTTTGCATACCTTCGAGGTTATCGGGGGCTGCCAAAAGGGGATCTGGAAGCCCTTGCAAAATCGATAGAAGCACTATCTCAACTTGGAAATAATGAAAGAATTTCTGAAGCGGAGATCAATCCAATGCTTGTTTGTAAAGAGGGCGTTCTAATGCTCGACGCATTGATCCGTATTGCGCCAAAGACCTAGGATATTGTTCATCATCTGGCCAATATTGCAAAAAGGTTTAACTCGGATGATCCTAAATCTTTGATGATGATTATCTCACAGTTAAATGTTTGTCCTATTGGGATGATGGCTCTTCATCATCCATAAAATAACGCAGGCTCTTCTCAATTAATGCCTTATCTTGATTGATTTTCATTTTCTTTTGCTCCTCACGTTGGCGCAAGCGGTGGGCATACCCATCGGGTAGGTAAGAATATGGATCATCTAGACCAAGCACATAAGCGGCATGCGCTGGCCAATCAGAATTCCACATTAACTCACGCGCCATTGCGATCATATCTGAATCACCAGATTGCAAAATATCTTCGGCTTGTTGCGCTTCCGTTATTCCGCCAACCGCAATGGTGCCAACATTTGCCTGCCTTCGAATCCGCCCAGAAAAGCTGGCTTGGTAGGCTGGAATGCGCGGAACCATCGGCATATTACTTGATCCAGCGATGCCGCCCGATGATACGTCAATCATGTCAATGCCCACATCGCGAAGGGCTTTGGCGAGCGCAACCGCCTCACTCAATGTCCAGCTTCCTCCCTGGCTATCAACCGCGGAAAGCCGAAAAAAAACAGGATGTTGCTTGGGCCATAGGTCGCGAACTGCAATTGCAACCTCAATCGCAAATCGCATCCGATTTTCAAGCGAACCACCATATGAGTCTTGGCGCTGATTTGATGCAGACGACAAGAATTGGTGAATAAGATAGCCATGTGCGCCATGGATTTCTGCTATGTCATATCCGGCATCAATACTAAGTTTTGTTGCAGTTCGAAAATCATTAATGACTTGGTTAATATCAGCTTGATCCATTTCTTTATGCGGGATCGGCCGAGGGGGGCTGATTTCTGCGGTTGGGGTCATTACCTGCCATGGAGGCAAACCGTTTGCGGTATCAGTCTCGTCAAGCGGCCGCCAATCTTCCATCGCACCATGGCAGGATCCCTTGCGACCTGAGTGGCCGAGTTGTATTGCTGGGGTGGCACCATGTTTCTTGATCATATCCGTAAGAGTGCGATAGGCAGCAACATGGCTATTCTTATAGAGGCCAGCGCAAGCATGCGTTTTACGACCATTTGGTTCGACAGCTGTTTCTTCACCGAATACAATGCCGCAGCCGCCGATTGCAAGCCTGCCAAGATGCATCATATGCCAATCATTTGGGCCACCATCATGAGATAGGTATTGGCACATGGGTGAGGCAATGATTCGATTTCGAATAGTCAACTCACGGATTTTTTTAGGTGTAAATAACAAGGGTGTGGTTTTAGTGGTTTTGGTGCCAGATAATGTCAAAATGGTGGTTCCCGATATGCGTAATCAATGAGTGAGGTATAGACATTTTACTTAACTTTGCTAGTTAAGCAGCTATTTGCAACCTTATCATCGGTGAATAATACCGAAAAATGAATAGTAACAATTACTTTGTGCTGAAGTTTAGCATAACACGATGATTAAAAACATCATTCATTAAGGTCCATGGAGAGAACAAAATGACAAAAGCATCGAAAAGCTTGGGAAAAGCCCAAATGCGGATTGCGGTCCAGGACTCGCCACTGCATGGGTTGGGTGTTTTCGCCTGTGTGGACTTTGCAAAAGACAGTGTCATCGAGAGGTGTTTCTATCTTGTTATTGATGATGATGATTTGCAAGAAATCAACCGGCTAAATGATTATCTGTTCACCAGTCCAGATGTTAAAAGTGACTATCTGTGCGTTTTGGGATGCGGAATGATTTACAATCATGGTACACCGCCCAATGCCGAATGGCAGATTGCTGATGATGATAATCGTTTCATTGAATTCACGGCGCTTCACGATATTCGCGCGGGTGATGAGATATTGCATGATTACGGCGAGGATTATTGGAATAGCCGCAAATAGTTGGCTATTTTTTTGGAGGTTCATCCAGTCGAACCATCAACCCATCTTGACCTTCAACGGCTGGATATTTTTCCATTACCCTTGGGTCATGCCCCGGAATAATATGAGAAAGGCTCGGAGCCGTTTTTTTTAATTTGTCAAAACTTTCCATCATTTCGCCAACATGAAAGGCGATGGTGAATGGCCGGTAGCTCTCCATATGCTCATAATAATGGCTGGCATCAGAGGCCAGAACCACCCAACCGCGTTTGGTGTGAACTGATACAAATTGCAGTCCAGCTGAGTGGCCACCAGTGCAGTGAAGGCGCAATCCGGCTGATAGCTGGTCATCGCCATTGTAGAGAGTCACTTTTTGTTCGTAATTTAGGCGTACAATGCCGCAAACATCATCAATCTCAAAAGCGTGCTGTAATTGCGGGTATCGCATATAGCGGCCAGTGGCAAATTGTAGTTCTTGCTCTTGCAAATGAAATTGTGCATTGGGGAAACGGTCAAAATTACCTGAGTGATCATAGTGAAGATGTGTTAGGATCACATCATCTACTTGATTGGCAGGCACCCCAAATTCAGCCATTGTTAGCACTGGGCATCGGATAAAATCACGGTTCCGTTTTTCCGCCATTTCGGAAGTAAAACCTGTATCAATCACAGCAATATGATTATCGGATTTAGCTAGCCAAATGAAATAATCCATGGGCATTGGTCCGTCATGCGGGTCGCCACCGATAAAATGCTCGCTGCGTAAAGCTTCGCGCGAAGCGTAGCGGATGGCATATAACTCATAGGTAGGAATATTGGCGGGCTTGGCGCTAGGCATAGCAGCTTTCCTGTTTAATGATCGGCACGAAAGTACGCCGCCTAGTTTGGCGGTGCTGATGATGTTGGCAACAAAAAAATTAAAATCATGCTTTTTACTCCCTTGTTGCAGAGAAAATTCGTGGATTTATGTTGGATTTTTGTCGGCAAAAGCATATTTCTTTGTCAAATTATCGTGCTATCCTGTTGGTGTGGCTCGTGTTTTGGCTTGGAGCCTGAATGAGTTAAACTAGAGGTATTATGATGATAATTTGCCAGGGTATCGGAATATGAGCCTAACCAGTGCACATTGGGGAACCTATCACGCGCATGTCAAAAATGGTCGTTTAACCGGCCTTAGCCATTTTGCTGAAGACTCTGATCCGACGGAAATTGGTAAAGGTATAGTTGATGTAATTGATGATGACACGCGTATTTTGGGGCCAATGATCCGAAAAAGCTGGCTTGACTCTGGACCTGGAAGTTATCCTGAGCGCCGCGGCTTGGACCCATTTGTTAGGGTAGATTGGGACAGGGCAAATTCCATTGTTGCGACAGAGTTAAACCGGGTTATCGGAGCTCATGGAAATGAAGCCATCTATGCCGGATCCTATGGTTGGGCGAGCGCTGGCCGGTTTCACCATGCTCAGGGTCAGTTGCACCGGTTTTTGAACAGCATCGGCGGTTACACAAAGTCGGTAAACACATACAGCTTTGCTGCTGCTGAGGTGATTGTTCCGCATGTGATCGGACATTTTCGTGATTATATTTACAATCAAACCAGCTGGAAATCGGTGCGTGATGACTGCGAATTATTTGTGGCGTTTGGAGGCGTGCCGCTAAAAAATGGACAGATCAGTCAGGGTGGCCTCGGTCGTCATATCCAAAAGGAGTCCATTTTGGCGGCGCATCAGAATGGCGTTGAATTTGTATCAATCTCTCCACTTCGTTCAGACATGATTGATGATGTTCAGGCCGAATGGTTGCAAATCCGCCCAAATAGTGATGCGGCACTAATGATAGGTATTTGCTATGTGTTGCTCGATGAAAACTTGCAGGATCAGGCATTTCTTGATCGTTATTCAGTTGGATTTGAGAAATTTGCTGAGTATCTGATGGGATCAGCCGATGGCGTCGTGAAAGATGCTTCTTGGGCGGCAGAAATTTGTAACATTGATGCCGATGTGATTCGAGCGTTGGCTCGCCGGATGGCTGGTGCAAGGACAATGCTGTCATTCAGTTGGTCGTTGACGCGACAAGCGCATGGCGAGCAGCCTTTTTGGGCAGGCATTACTCTCGCGGCAATGCTTGGTCAAATTGGGTTGCCCGGGGGTGGTTTTGGGCTTGGCTACTCTGCAGTAAATACAGTTGGTAACGATATTAAGCGTTTGCCTGTTGCAGCGATGCCGCAAGGTAAAAATGTGGTAACCAGCTTTATCCCAGTGGCACGTATTGCCGATATGCTACTTAATCCGGGTAATAATTTTGATTATAATGGCCAGAATCATACATATCCTGATATTAAAATTGTCTATTGGGCGGGGGGCAACCCGTTTCATCATCATCAAGATTTGCAGCGGCTATTGAGAGCCTGGCAAAAGCCGGAAACGGTAATTGCTCATGAATGGTGCTGGAATGCGCTGGCTAAACATGCTGATATCGTTCTGCCATGCACGACAACTTTGGAGCGCACTGATATTGCTATGTCGCCAATGGATAATTATTTCGTGTCAATGCAAGCGGCGATTGCTCCCGTTGGAGATGCTCGTGATGATTTTGAAATTTTTCGAGGCATTTCTGCTAAATTGGGCATTGAAGATACCTACACAGAAGGGCGTAGCGCCGAGGATTGGCAACGTTGGCTATATGATGTCACTAAACAAGCATCTGCCGAGCAGGGCCATGAATTGCCAACCTATGATGAGTTTCGTGATAACGGATGGTTTAAGCTGAAACCGCCAGAGGGAGCGTATGTGATGCTTGCTGATTTCCGCGCTGACCCTGAGGCTAACCCACTGGCGACACCAAGCGGAAAAATTGAAATTTACTCAGAAACGATTGAGAAATTTAACTATGATGATTGTGCCCCCCATCCTTGCTGGTTTGAACCGCCAGAGTGGCTTGGCAGTGCGGATCGGGGAACACGCCTCCACCTTCTTGGCAATCAGCCAACTAGCCGCCTACACTCGCAGCTAGATCACGGCAGTGTGAGTCGTGCTGCAAAAATTGGTGGGCATGAGCCCGTGAAAATAAATCGCGAAGATGCGATGGCCCGTGCTATTAGAGATGGTGATATTGTCCGTCTTTACAATGATCGTGGGTCTTGCCTTTGCGGCGCAATTATCAGTGATGATATCATGAAAGGCGTGGTGATTGTCAGCACTGGCGCATGGTTTGATCATGATACAGGTGGGACATCGGGCATTACCTGCCATCACGGTAACACTAATGTTTTGACTCCAGACGTTGGCACATCGAAGCTGGCACAAGGTCCGGCAGCTCACTCCTGCCTTATCAATCTAGAAAAATGGACCAAAGGTGCCGTGCCAATGAACGCCCACCGACCTCCCTTTATTGAAGATCGGTTTACCACTAGTAATTTGTCAGATGGCAAAATGGGCCAACCATGAGTTGGAATGAATGGCGTTCACATGATTTGGAGGCTCAGTTCAATCCACGCACGGCTGTCGGAGTGGACGTAGCAGCCGCTAGTCTCGATTTATGGGCTACCGAGTCCAAAGCGCGCAAAGTTGAACTGACTGGAAGGTTTGATTTGCCTTATGGTGCACATAAGCTGATGAAGTTTGATTTGCATCTCGGTGCTGCAAACAAGCCCATTATCATCAATATCCACGGTGGCTATTGGCGGGCTCTTGATAAGGCTGACGTCAATCATCACATGGCCGATCTTGCAAAAACCGGCTTTGGACTGGTGAATATGAATTATCCTTTATGTCCCGAAATGAGTTTAACTCAGATAATAGAGCATCTTAATCATGGTGTAGGAGAAGTGCTAAAAAGGCTTGATGATGCTGAGCACCAGCAGCCAATTATTCTAATGGGTCATTCCGCTGGCGCGCACATTGCGCTTCATCTATCTAATCATTCAAATTTGAAAGATCGTCTGGTCGGCGTCGTTGGTATTTCAGGCATTTATGAAACTGAACTGGTGCGAGAATTAAGCGTCAATGAGGATGTGCGTCTGACCGGGGCCGAAGCGAAAAGATGGAATTGTTTAACCCACATGCCACTGTTAGGCCCGGCTTATTATATCGCTGTCGGGGGCGGTGAGCCATCTGGTTGGATTGACCAATCGTGGGTTATGGCGAGCGCGTTGTGCCAACGGGGTGACCCTACGGAGTTTCATGTATGTGGTGGTTTGCATCATTTCAATTTGGTTGACTGCATTTCGGATGGTGCGCAACAAGATGGTAAAAGACTGCACGAGTGGATGCTGAGTTTATATTGTTAACGGTTTGATGACAAATATTGCGAGAGAACATTGGCGCCGAGCTCCGCGACGAGCTTTGCTTGGGAACCTACTGAAGCTGCGTTATTTGCCGAGGCATTACCATCAAGATGGCGCTTTAGCACACCTTGCAAAATAGCGGCAAAACGGAAGCACTGAAACGCGATAAGCGCATCCCAATTATCTGGGCGATGAAGGCCGGTTTCCTCACAAAAGGCATCAACTAGTTTGGTCTCTTCAGGAATGCCAAGGTTAGCTCTATTTATACCGCCAAGCCCACCAATTGGCCAACCCGAGTCCATCCGGAGCATGGCGCACCAATAGCTAAGATCAACGAAGGTTGGGCCGAGCGTGCTCAATTCCCAATCAATTAATGCAGCAATATCGATCTGATTGCGGATCAAAAGATTATCTAGTCGAAAATCACCATGGATAACGCAAAGTCCAGGAAGCTCAGTTACGAGGCAGGCAGGTAATTGTTTTAGCAAAAATTCCATTGCGGGGATTGTTTCGGTTTCACTGGCACGATATTGGCGTGTCCATGTTCTTAGTTGGCGTTCAACATAGCCTGATGGCTTCCCAAAATCGTGAAGGGCAAGTGAAAATGGATCAAGCTTGGCTAGGGCAGCTAGGACTCCGATTTGGCCAAAGAACAGGGTGCGTCGATCGGCCATATTATATCCATCAAGGGTGGGGCTGAAGATGGTTTTTCCATCGACTTCACGCATAATAAAAAACTTCATGCCAATAATTTTTGGATCATCACACATAGCAATCATGGCAGGAACCGGTACAGCGCTCGATCCCAATGCTTTCATTACACGATATTCTCGATCAACCGCATGTGCTGATTTGAGTAATACACCACCCGGCTGGGTCCGAAGAACGAACCGGCCAACCTTGCCACCATGGCTTGTCTCAAGCCGGTAAGTGGGGTTGGACTGGCCTGTAGCAAATTTGGTAAGGCTGATGGGAGCGCCGATATTCGGAGCAGCTTGTTGTAACCAATCTGCCAGCGGTTCAATGATGGCTTCTTCGGTGGTGATGTTCGCGTTACTGTCGCGTTCTGACATGAATATTGCCTTGCTTTGCCATCGATATTGACCCAAACAACAAACAGCGGCGCTGAGTTGGCCAATCATGGCAAGATTGTTTTGACCATCTTGGTCCAGCTAGCGTAAGTTTACTATGCAGTTTCAGGCGTTGAAACAAAAAAGACATACGGAATAAACGCGCATGGGCCCTAAATGGAGCGCAAAAATTCTGCCCTGAAATGATTTTGGTTTCGGAGGAATTGCATGACTAGACTGCTAGACGGGAAGTCGTTTCTTGTAACTGGCGCGGCGCGCGGACTGGGGGCTTTGTTTTGTCAGGAAATTGCTAGGGCAGGTGGCTCAGTTCTCGCGTTAGGCCGTAAAAAGGAGGCGCTTACAAAGATGCTGGCTGATTTGCCAGGTGATGATCATGGAGTAATCATTGCCGATGTAAGAGATAGCCAAGCCTTAAAAGAGCAGCTATTTGGTCGCCAATTTAATGCTTTGGTGAATAATGCTGGCATTGCTATGACGGCTGCCATTCACTCAAGTGATGAAGATGAGGTAAGGAAGCTGATCGATACGAATTTTCTCGGCAGCTTATGGACAATACAGGCGGCGGTTCCGGCCTTGAAGGCGGCAGGTGACGGAGTGATTGTAAATGTCGCTTCGGTGCTTGGACACCGTCCATTGCCG
>OZSS01001080.1_pt1 | contig 12800 bp, 11 predicted proteins | sample 1779911 | NCBI WGS metagenome assembly OZSS01 (sample SAMEA2603589, study PRJEB24840) | metagenome | biome: Water; feature: Photic zone; material: Seawater sample | place: Mediterranean Sea | collected 2013-11-12 | depth 10 m | reverse complement strand
TCAATCGATCATTAAAGACAATAAATCAAGCGTAGTTTACGACTTATACCATGTTTTGGCCAGTGGGACTCAGGGGAGTGTCAAGAGCTTAGAGCAGCCTATTTTAATTGCAAACGGGGATCTCTCGACATGCGTTCCAGGATACGCGGTCAGAGAGTCTACTAGGCTGCAACATCTTCACGTCTAATTTGTAAGCATGTCGACAATGTGTGGAACCTCAATCAATACTTACTCCACTCCTTTCTCCTGGAAGTATTCAGCCACCCAGCTGTACTCGCCACGCACTGCCAAAGGTTTCGGCTCTAATGGGAAGCATACAACACTAACATCGCACGTTTTTCGCAGTTCATCCAACGAAAGCAATGATAAATCTATGCAGTCACAATTGTCTCCAGTACCTTTGACAAATCGATTAAAATCGACGACACAGCCGTCTCCCACCAGCTCACACTGCAAGACACCTTTCCGGCTTGGACTTCTATCCAGGAGCGACATTTCGATATAGTGGTCGAACTTGAAGATCACACCTCTTAGCGATGCATAGTGCTTTTGCAGGTACCGGAAGAGGCTTGAGAAGGAGAAGCAGCTAAGACTGGCCCTTTCTGGCTCTGGCTTGGTCGGTAGATACCACAGCATGATTGAGCTATTGATGCCTTCAACACGCTGTTCGTTGTCGAACATGGCCGCGCTGAGGGTGTACAGAGTATGAGAATAGCAGATAGTCCTCTTTGTGCCACTCTCTTCACTCCCATCATCACTCTTGTTGCGGCTCAGTAGCGCTCGCGGGCTCAAGGGGCCACATACGACGGAGTCCAAATCCACGTAGATCACCCACATGCCCCGATTCGACTCGTTGTGCCCCCTAGAAGTAGATTGAAACGACTGTTCCCCGTTGTCGCTACTGCAGTCATGACCATCATTCGTCCCCGGTCGGTACCATATCTCGGGGCTAAACATGGCTCCCTTAAGCCACCAAGCCTCCCACGACTCGCAAGCGGGGGGGAAGTGGGCACATTCAACACCGCTCTCTACGCCCTCTGGATCTTCCGTTAGACACACGAGCCGAGGAGGCCTGTCTTTGTTGACATTGTGGCGGAGTAAGGACCTATAAAGGGCATTCACATAAGCTGCGCCGTACTTCTCACCCCATTTAACACACACGTATACGACAGGAGCATTCACATCTGCCTCTACCCTCCCCTTCGCCGTGGCTATTGACGGGGGAGATGGTAATGACGATGCCACAGTGCAGTTACTCAGAGCGACGGATGTGAAATCAATCGCTTTTTGCAGCTGTCCCATCATCCTCAGAGCCACCTGAAGGTTGTAAAAGCAAGGCGGATCCGTTGGCACAACCAAGAGTCCGGCATGGCATACCCTCACCGCTTCTTCTGGACGATTCAACTTCAACAGGACCCCGCTGAGGCATCCGTAGCTCTCGATAATGGAGGCATTATGGCGTATGGCCTGCCTAAAGAGTTGGACTGCCCCCTCGTAGTCGCGCATATCTCCAGGCGCATCGAGTATGGTGCCTAAGTTAAAGTAAGCCCTGAAATCTTTTGGGTGGCTCTTAATGCATCTCTTGAATATCTCTGCAGCCTCGAGCAGATTCTTCTTGTAATGCAGCTTAAAGGCACCAAGCTTGAGCGCTACAGAAAGGTCCTCGATCTTGGGGGTCTCTTTGTTGCCCAGAAGCTCAGTCAACCTACTCATGAGAACATAAAGTAATTATTTAATCGCAATATTGCGGTGCATGTACCTATTTAGCCATGATAATCTCAGCCGATGCCTAAAGTTCTGAATGGACGAGTCCAACACTTTTGCATTGTTCTACTCCACGATATAGAGATTTCTTAAGTAGATAATATGATGTTTACCAGAATGCTTCGATCAGTATCCGCCAAGGGGACAAGGGGGTTCACAACTCAACTTCTGAGGCCAAGAACGGCGCCTTACAGCAGACTGCCTGCGAGCTTTGGCTTCTCTAATGTGAACATGCAGAGCAAGGGGTTTGCGTCGAGCGCGAATCCTAATGCTGAGTTGCTAGATGCCCTTTCAGCCGAGTTAGCAAGCGAGGAGAGCGATTTCGAGGAAGACCCCGAATACATGGAGATCAGTGAGCAGATCAAGCAGAGCTTCACGATCGAAGACACAGAGGGGTTGGGTGTGACGAAGTTGCATAGTAAATTTTCTGGCGGGAAGGGGGGCGAAGAGTCTATTGAAATCACATTCGACTGCCAAGATGAGGCAGAAATGGATATGGATATGGACTCGTTGGCCAGCTTGGCGGACAATTTCGATAGCGAGGATGATGCAGACGAAGGGGACGTAATGGATTATGGCATTAATTTTCAGGTGAAGATTGCGAAAAGTGACGGTTCTAAGCTTGTTGTGGATTGCATTGCCGCCAAAGAAATGCAGATCGAAGGAGTGCAATTTGTCGCACCGGCCTTCAGTAGCACGGTGGAGCAAGAGGAGCAGGTTTATGGGGGCCCTGTCTTCGACCAGCTGGACGAGACTTTACAGGACGCCTTTTACGAGTACCTCGCGGACCGCAAAATTGACAACGACATGGCCTTTTTTGTGCTTGCCTTCTCTCGCAGCAAGGAGCAAAGAGAGTACGTTAACTGGATTAACAACGTTCTCGCCTTCGCACAATAATTTAGTCGTAATCTGTGTTTTTTACAGATCCAACAATAAAAAAATCGTCTTCATCTCTGTAGAGGGGGTTGCCCGGTTTAGAAGTTACGACACCACTGACTCTTACCCTCCTTTGCGAGCTTCTTCTTCCCACCGGGACACACTCCCTCGAATTGGCATTGTGGTACGCCCGCGCAGGTGTAGGTTCGCCAGCCGTCGGTGCCTGCGTTCCAGTTCAGATCAAGGCGAGACGTCTCCAGATTCTCCTCGCGCGTATTGCCAAACATCGAAGACTGGCCAGAGTACCAATTGCTCTCCAGGTCCTCCGATGACGCACTCATGTACTGGACCATACTGCTCAGGACATTGTACTCTTGGATATCTTCCAAGATCTGGTTGCCGCTGGAAGGTAGGGATATGGTGACGCGTTTGAAGAGCGAAGTAATATCACCGGACAAGCAACTCGTCCACTTGTTCGTCTTCAGCTGGACGCTAAAGTAAGAATTCTTTCCATCCAACAAACAATTTCCCGAGATGTGAAAATGCACCTTCTGCTCGCTGCTGCCTGATCCAACTTCCAGCACATGCGACAAGTTACTCGGATAAGTCACATACTCGACTTTATGTACAGTGCTGTCAATACTCTTGTTGGTGCCCTTGTAGATCGCTGCACGTGGAACAATTTCCTGCAATTGAGATTGAATATCACTCATCTTGCTTTCAATATATGATAGCAAGAGAAATAAAATATACCCATCTAAATCTATATATATAATTTCATCACTGAGACTCACACTCAAGAATAGCAACAATTTGCTTGTCTAGATATGTAATCATGGCTTGAATACGGGGGACATCACCATGACCCTCATGCAGAAGTTTGCGGTAGTAAGATCGCCTCGCACAGAGTCGGATGCGGTTGCGATTCCCTTCACGCCACTGACGTCTCTGGTTCCTGCATTTCTCTGCATTATCGCGTCGATATTGACGCCAGTATTCGAGCTTCTCAGGTGGATACTTCGTTCCAATCTTTGACATATGATATAGTAAGCAGCAAACCTTCCATATCCTCGGGTGAGGAACACTTGAACTGGTCACTGCTAGAATTTATCATAGTATCATAAGGTCAGAGCAAATAGCTTTCCCTTGGCTTTCTCGTGAGAGGGGGGTTGGGAAAGTGCCAGAAGAAGTTCTGACTTGAAGAAGTTCTGACTTCGTGGACAAACCTCAGAGCAAATTGGCTACAATAAGTGATAGGTAGCTATTGTCAGGCGCATTCGCGATCATCGTGCAAACTGCGTCGTGAAGGTGGAATGGATATTCACGTTTGTCATGCCTCGACATGCCTTTCGCAGGGTGCGGAGGCTGTTCTGGCTGAGATTGAAGAACTTGTTTCAGTCGTAGGTGTTAAGTGTAATGTACGAGCAGGGGGGTGTCTGGGTTTCTGCCGGTCTGCTCCTGCAGCTGCAGTAATTTCAAGCGGTGAATACGAGCTGAATCCAAGCGATGTTCATGTTCGTGTACAAAGTCTCGAGTCAAGTGCGAAGGTTGTGGAACATGCGACCGGAAAATTGCCGTCACTCGACGAGACCTCTACTCGAGGACGTCTCGCTGGTTTGCGTGAGATGCGATCGCGGCAACACGCTGCGAGACTGTGCAAGTGGAATGCATCTCTCAAAGGACTCGAGGAGACTGTGATGAACAAACCGGAGCTTATAGGGGAGCTTAAGTTGCTGTACACCAAAGCCGGGTTTCCACAGGGAGAAAGATCTACCACGATGCCACTTAAAATCGTGAATTACACGCAGTGGTTACTGGAGAGCGTAGAACCAATTACAAAGCACAGTGCAATATTCCATTTCACGTCATCTGATCTTTCCCGTGGAACGCCTCATCCACGAGGTCGAGGGAAAATGCCCGAAGCCGCAACGTGGCATACCACACTCCTTGCTGAAGTTGGTTTTAATATGGAGGGGCCTTTGCCTTGGATTGAGCGAGACTACACACCCATCAGTTCTGCTAAGGACTGGGAGAAGGGCAAGTGTGACATACTCATCAAGATCTACGAAGGCGGTGCGGCTACATCTTGGCTTCATAGAACACATGCGTCCCATGTGTGGCTTTCAAAGCCGATTAAAACTCTGAGTATGCCATGGATGGTACCCGATGGTACTCCTCCTAAATTTCGGCCTTCTAGTGTCCTCATGTTACTGGCGGGCACAGGTGTGGTAGCCCTCCCACAGGTTCTAGCTCATCGTGACCCAATCAATGAACTAGGCATTGGCACATCTTCCAGAGATCAGCTTAAAGTGCCCATTGATGTTATTTACTCCTGCAGAGAAGATGATGTGCTCCTCCTGCCAAAAGTAGCTGAATGGTGCCGTGAGTATGGCGAGGCTGGGAATATTGCGTCCCGAGGTATTCGCAACTTCACTCTTCTTCTCACGCGCGGATGCACAGCCACGACTCCTTATCCTTTCACGCAAGGGGGAAATGCGCAGGAGGCTTTCAGTCAATTACAGGAATTAGGCAACACTCACATTTCTTATGAGCACGTGAATGCAAACTTGATATCTTCGGCCCTTCAGTGCTGCTCTCAGCCTTATCGCATTCTTGTTTCTGGGCCGGCATCATACAATGAAGCAGTGCGTAGCATGCTTACGAGTTTTGTTGAAGTGAATGAGCAGGTCACAATACTCTCCGCTTGAAAAAAAAAAATGTTGCTAAAAGTTTCGCGACGTGTCAAAGGTGGCGGACATGATTGCGATGTTTGAAGGAGCATCTGCATTCAATCAGGACATCGGTGGGTGGGACGTGTCGAAGGTGACGGGCATGTGTAGGATGTTTCACGGGGCATCTGCATTCAACCAGGACATCGGTGGGTGGGACGTGTCAAAGGTGACGGACATGCGTGAGATGTTTCACGGGGCATCTGCATTCAACCGTTATATCGGCACGTGGAAATTACTTTTCGATCCGGTGAATGAAATCATGTGTGGGTGCCTCTTGGATTTTTGCGGTTGTTCGTGTTGCGATGGAGTACTTTGCCATTGCTGTGATTCTTGGATGGTCAAATGGTGGTGCAGTAGATTTACCACATGTCATGATTGTCGTGTCCGGTCAGATGTCTCCGCAAGGAACTATTATTAGCTGTCTTTCGGTGCCTTGAAGGATTTATTCAAGTGTAAAGACCGCAATGAATATCTCTGCAGCCTCGAGCAGATTCTTCTTGTAATGCAGCTTAAAGGCACCAAGCTTGAGCGCTACAGAAAGGTCCTCGATCTCAACGTTCTCGCCTCACTGTGTTTTTTATCTTGAACTCACTTTGCTACACACTCACGTACAACCAACCTTACATTATAGCACCTCCACATCGATGACGTCGCCTGCGCCACCGCCACTACCAGAACCTCCTCCTCCACGGCCGCCAGGCGCTATGACAACGATTCTGCCGGCAAGGGAGGATATGGACAGACTCTCCAGCATCAGCTCCCCGTTCGACAGTCTAGCGCTCACCTCCGCTTGCGCTTGGGCCTTCGATCCAGCCACGGGCATAATATACTGGACAGTTTTCGTCTGTACCCCGTTAATATTGCTCGTGTAAGAATTGGACTGGAAGGGCATACCTACGTTTATGTTGGAGCCGAGTGTAAACCTAGCCTTCGAATCTCTCTCCAGTTCGACCAGTAATGCATCTTGCACGAGATCGATATCTTCATTGAGGTCGCTGACTATATCGGTGACCATGGCCCCGATCCCTTTGGCAGCGGCTCTGAAGAGGCCGCCGCCAAGGCCTGCCTCGTCGAAAATACGATCGATGCCTTTGTTTAGCTCTGCCTTACGAGCAGCCTTCTTCTTCGATTCTTCATCTTGCCCGAATAGTTTAGAAAGCCCAGAGCCGACTGTTTTAACAATCCCTCCCAAAAGGCCACGGCCGTCACCAGAGTCTGCTTGGGCTTCCCTGCGCTTCATGCCAGGCCCGTCCCCATTCGCAATAGACTTTCTACTACTATCACTGTCACCATTCCTGTTTACCACGTCTACATCAATGAAGTCCTTTCGCGCACTGAGATGGACCATCTGCCTCGGTGTCTTCAACCAGCTCCTCACAGCCCCCTTCTTGACCATATGGCCCATATTGCTATGGTAGGCGCATGATAATGTCAAAAGTGTTACTATCGGGGCAAAAATCATATCAAAATAAGTTTAGTGATGAAAATTACGGTATGAAAGTCATTCCAGGGTGCCCCTCGTAATCGATTCGATCGAAAGCCGCTAAAAGCCTGATGAATGCATCAGAGGTACAGAAAGCACTCTTCGAACTTGATACGAGGGCTCAATGGTCAACTCTAGCAGCTATTCAGAAGAAGATGAGCACTAAGAAGGTAACAATTGGTCTGGCCGAGCTTGCCGCGCACGTTCGAGCCCTTGATAGGAGCATCCTGCGCGAGCAAGGCATATGGATTACTGAATTTGGCAAAAAGTACCAGCCAATTATTTGTATTAATGCGGCCTATAGACGCACTGTGGCTAATGGGGCATCCGCGTGCTCATGTGGCGTAGGGGGGACTGAGACGGAAGTCGTCGGAAAGAAGAGGAAGGCTGAGAACGACAAGCGCTATTATGAGAGTCATGACTACAATGCGGGCAGACATGCGACAGAGTTATCCATTCATAAGATGAATTGCATCTGCTGGACTCCGCCTGCGAGTGGACATCTCCACTCTTGGCGTCGTGGCTTCTGAACAGGTAATGTTGTCCCGGTAGAGTTGTTCCTGAGGTGGAGTGTATGATTGCGACATATTGCATAGTCTATACTAGTAGTGTATGCCATAAAAGTGTACTAAGACTTCACCAAATGGATCAGAAGTAGGACATAGAGATTGCGAGTTCCTACTACCTTGATCGATTTCTCTGTATAACAAAGTCTTCGAGTTGTCTGTTAGGCGTCCCTTTCCTAGCACTACTTCTTGACATGTCTATGTAGTAAGGAGATATAGACTACATAGTGGCAGCAAAAAATGTTTGAATTTTTCACGAAATTTGTCGCGCGAAAGTCGTTCGCTTTCAGCCTCATCCGGGGAAAAAAAATCAACATCTGGGGGTTATTAACCCCGGGCTGGTTAAAAAAACAGCCCCCCGTCGTGGGTCGTCGACAAGAGGAGCCCAGACATTGATTGATTTTGTGGCCCATCTTTTTTAGTTAGGTGGTAGCTGTTGAAGACTGGAATTCCAGCAGGGACAAAAATACAATTTGCAGGGCCACAATCAACATCTGGGGTCCTCAGATGGGGCTCTGTGGTTGAGTATAGTTGGCGTACTGTATGCCTGGTATAATGATCATAGCCTTGCTGTTGTGGCAATGCGTGGCCTTGGTCTGCGGAACCAACACACTTACGCCGTGGAAATCATTCCGCACTGTATGCCTTATCAGAGAGGATGGCTCGATTAGAGGGATAGGATCCTCAAGGTTTCCTCCGAGGGACCTTCAGAACGTCCGAGATATCTATTCAAGTGCCTCTGCGCTAGCTGCATTGACAGAGGGTGGAGAGGTCCATGTTTGGGGAGATAATATGTCAGGAGGCAAGTTGCCCTCAACGCTTAGTCCTTTAAAAGGGGTAAAGACCGTAGCAACTACATGGTACTCGATGTGTGCCCTTAAAGAAGATACAACTGTAGTTTGCTGGGGCCACGATAATTGGAAAGAAGGAGCAAAGGAAATGGTTGCACCTGCAGGTTTGTCGAACGTCAGTAATATCATTGGGGCGGGAAGTGGTTATGTTGCTATCCTTTACAATGGCAGCTACATTACCTGGTCTGTAGCTGGATATCGGTACCCCGTTCAAGCAACTGCTACGGGTGCTCTGAAATCCATTTGTGGTGGATTTTCCACTTGGACGGTGCTCACGGTCGATGGCCAGGTCAGCACCTTCGGTGCTAATGATATGGGCATTAGCTCTGTGTCATCGCAACTTGCCGAAGCCGACATCAAAGAAATATATTGTAGCGAATATGCTACGGCTGCACTCACAGCTTCCAACGAACTCATCAGCTGGAGTTCTCCCGGAAGGGAGTCGTATCAGGTCAACACCACTCTTCCTCCAGGATTCGTGATAAAATATGTATTCGCATCTTTTGTGAGCTGGGTTGTACTTAGCACTTCCGGTGATGTGCGTTGTTCAGGCAATGCTGAATGGGGGAATAACTGCACTTCTGGTGATGGGTCGAACCCGTCAAATGTGAAATCCATCTATAGTACTCGCTCGGCTTGGGCGGCTCTGCATTTCGACAGGACAGTGACATCCTGGGGCCTCCCGTGTCCATATGGGAATCCTCAGGAACAAGGAGACATCGAGGTGCCCACAGGCTTGGAAAATGTCACGTACATGGTTTCAAACGAGTGTTCATTTTGTGCTCTAACAACAAACCACACGATCGAAGCTTTTGGGAGGCCCAGCTTTGGCGGCGAGATCCCTGACTACGTACCTTTGAGGAACATAGCTTTGATCACAAGCACAAGGAACTGTTTTGCCGCTCTAACTTTCGAAGCCGAAGCCTTCCTTTGGGGCTTGGGTCAAGCCCAGTATCAAACGTCGGATAATGTTGGGCACATGATTGGCAGCCTACTATACAGGGCTCTTTCGAACCATCCCTTGTCGTACTCCCTGGACGAAGATCTCTTGGCCCCTTTCCCTACTGGAATCCCCTCTAGTCTGCCGACTGTATGGCCAACGTCACAGCCCACAACACAACCTACTACACAACCTACAAACAACCCTACGTCGATGAATCGTGGCTTTAATCGTACTTGGGCACATGGAACAGCACTTGATTTACAATCCTTCAGCACCGGTGAAGGACTATTTTTCACCGGAGAGTACTCCTTTACGAACATCGGGATGCCGCAGCTGTCTCAATACAGCAGTGACTACAGCATGTTACTTACTATAGACGTGTATGACAGTGGGTTCGGTCCCGTGAGAAGTGGGCAGTTCTTGGAGTTTACCATTAATGGTCAGGTTATGACGCAAGATGGCTCCACTCCCTTTAGGTGTGCGCCACTCTCCAGCTTGACGAGCCAAGCATGTACGAAAGGTTTCGTCACATGCGCATACAATGTGGACATGAACAAATACATCTCGAGTGACAAGGGGGGAAGCTTAGTGATTCGCTGCCAGTCTCATGGCGTTCTATCGTCTTCCTGTCCCTACACTTCCCCCGTGGATGGCAGTAAGAGCATCGTGTACGTGCGCTATCGCCTCACAGCTGTTCCAACGCAGACACAAGTTCCAACAGGCTCCCCCACTCCGACACCGACACGCGATTACGTCATCTCGGGTCTATCATTATCGCTTAATGGTCTGGATGTTTGGGCGATGCTGCAAATTTCGGCGGGTGTAGGTCTGGCTCTGGCAACCTTTGCCGTCGCTCTATGCTCACTGAGGAACAAGGTTGAGGAAACGCACAAGCACCCGGTTGTGTATGCCACTATTCGATTGGCCATGCTGGGCATGGAATTGGTGTCGATGGTGTTTCTCATCACAAAACTTGTTTATAGCGACTTCTCTGCTAATGGTGAGGTAATAGCTTCATTTCGTCTCTTACAGGTGTTGGTCGGCGGCTTTATTGTGGCATGTGTCCATGACCACGAAGATGGCTCATTACAGCAGTGGAGTCAATTGCGAGATATGATTGCAAGTGACCATATGACTGCGGAGTCTAAAGTGTATACCGTCGTCTCCATACTGGCCTGTTTCGACACGACATTTATTGCGTTTTTGCCATGGAAAGCTTCCAAATTCAGTCAACTGAGCAAGGGATTTCCCACGTTGTGAGTGTGGCGCATGGTCACCGGAACAGCCATCATCTCAGCGCTCGTTTCCCTCGCTTGTCAGATACCTTATCTGAGTGCCGTGGAATTCACGGCAGAAAGGGATTTACTTTTCGTCGTGAATATCACGCTCCTCAGCATCAAGCTCCTCATCATAGTGGGTGAGTATTATACCAAGAGTAGTGGACTTGCTCTTGCGTCAGCCTCTGATGCCATCAAAGATGGTCAATTGAGGGTATCCGAGGCATCGACGGCAGCAGAAGACCCAAACGAGGGCGGAGTTGTCATGATTGACAACCCCATGCACGCTGAACTCGAGAAGAGTAACCAGGAAGAAAGAGCTCACTTGTTAGCCAGTGACGTTAGAGAAATAGTCCAGATCGAGATCGAAAAGTTCATGGAGAAGAACAAAGTCGAGCCTTTTGAGACAGACTGCGTGACACCGCGGAATGTCTAATTCATTTTGGGCGTTGAATACTAATAAAAGTTTGTCTATCGCCACAATCTCATTAGTCAACAGCACATCGTGAATGCCCTCCTACGTTAGCTTCTCAACCTCAATCACATTCGCCGCACACAAACCCACCGCTCCGACGTCCGTTTGCATCTTGCCCAGGATTCCGTTTAACATCCGGAAGACAGGCAGTTCCGAAGAGGGCCCTGCCTTTCATGAACCTTGGCATAATGTACTTTCTTGCATTGATAGTATTCATTCTTATAAGTTCCATCTTGGCGCTAGAGGAATACTCAAGGTACTCAAGGTACTCAAGGCGACAAATATCAAAAAACTGCAGAGAAGCAGTCAGGTCGACGTGTGGCGCCGACTCCAAGTATGCGTGCTCGACCTACAGATGCCTCAAGCCATGCATAAGAGAGAATATGGAAGTGCTAAAGGCTGCTGGTTGCACGAGAGACGAACGTACCTTCCCTGAGTCCTGGGGACCACCTCCAGAACGGCAGACGAAAGACCTCCGCCCCTTACCGGGCGGCTATGGTCAGGGCAGTGGCACACTCGCTCGCTGGATCAAGGACAAAATGAGACAGGATGCAGCGATAAGAAGTCAGCGCGGCCCCTATTTTTATTTGTAGGACCTCCTCTGGCCACTTCGCATTTCATTTCATCACAGTGTTGACAATTTCTTTCTTCATTTCCGAACTTGGTGTGTGGTTGTGTGTAAGCTAGGAAAAATCCATCACTCTAGCCCAGCAAAGCCCTCTTGTTGTAATTTATGGTAAAAATGCGCGAGACGATGTCCTTCCAACCAGTGGCGTGCCCCCCCGAGGGTATTCGCAGAGTGCTGCCTCAAGGTCGGGAACGCCCGTTTTGCAGACAAACCAGACCACAGCAGCTTGCACTTTGCTTCACCTGCCTCCTCCTCTTCATCTTCCTCTTTATCTTCCTCTTCATCCTCCCCACTATCCGCATCCATGGTCACTACACACGTCTTGTCGCCTTTGTCGTCTGCGTTCTCGGCGTCGCCAAGGTCCCTCCCACCATCGCCATCGCCATCACCATCACCATCACCACCGTCACCGTCACTGCTACTACTACCGCTACTGCTGCTCATCTGGTTCCACTTGATGCGATGTAGCATGAGACGAGTGAATTTGCGCACTCCGCGCGGGCCGCCCTCCACCATAACAAACTGCACGCCGTCACCCTTGCTTTCATCATCAGTGTCGAGGCAGTTCAACAGGCATCCCGACAGAAACCACTGGTTGGCGTCACGCCGCAGCTTGACGATGGTCTTGACGTCCAGAAGAGAGTTCACGACGAAGACTGCGACGTGCAAACTGGTGGCTGCGATGGTTTTGCTCTCCTTTTGCTCCCTTTTTAGCCACGCCTTCTGGCTCCGTTGTGCAGGAGTCAACTTGTTCTTGGCATTGTTCAGCTCATGTTCAGCTTGCCTCTTGTAAATCTGCTGCAAAACAGTCATTTCCATCTTTGACGGGTCAATCACAGCCTTGTCCCCCAAAACGCGCATAAAGTTGGAAAGTTTCAACTTTGGCTCTCGAGGGGGCACGAGGCCCATGGCTTCCTTATCGCGTCGCTCAAGCTCTTCTTCTGCTCTTCGCTTCTTGCGTATACGGTGCCGCTCTCGCTTTGTGAGATACATGGGCAAAGTTGACTCCGTCTTGAGATCGGACAGGGACTTGAGCGGCGTCGGGTGCTGCACGTAACGGCTCGACGCACAGTGACGCAAGGACAACGCACTGTAGCCAACCGGGTCACTTGGCTCTACCCTGGCAGAGCTGGGTCGAGATTTGCCCGGTTGCTGCTTATCCTTGGGCAAGAAGGGCATGTCCCACCACTCCATCTGTGGCGTTG
>OZSS01001079.1_pt1 | contig 12808 bp, 14 predicted proteins | sample 1779911 | NCBI WGS metagenome assembly OZSS01 (sample SAMEA2603589, study PRJEB24840) | metagenome | biome: Water; feature: Photic zone; material: Seawater sample | place: Mediterranean Sea | collected 2013-11-12 | depth 10 m | reverse complement strand
ACTTAAAATAAGTTAATATGATTTAATCTTAATATAAATAAATATATTGATTTTAATTTTTTTATTAATCTTGAATGATCTACTTAAATTGATTCTTTTTTTCAAATAGAAAAACATGAGTATTGATTTATTCTTTTCAGGATTTTTCATATTTTCCTTATTGATTTTATAAGATTTCATTGCGAACCATCTTTATGGAGTTTTTGCAATGAAAACAAATCAATGGAACAGACGCTTCCTCCAATCGATGTTGTTGGGATTGTTGCTGATGTTCTTCGGTCTTTTCGTAGTTGACTCCAAAGCCGCTGAGCCCGATTTGAGAATGGGCGTGTCAACTTACTCGGATTTTAAAGAAATCGTACCGGACCAGTCCGAGGGAGACTTCGGTCAAAAACTGAAGGAACTGACTGAAAAAACGGCTGGCGGCAAGAATTCCGGGTACTGGAGAGAGGCCCTGGACAAGCAGTTCAATCTTTCGTTTGATGTGGGGAACACCTCGAAACATTCAGGATATTATTTCGTTACCGACATCAATCATCCTGCACTGGATGTGATCCCGATGCTGGGATCAAAAACAGAGAAAATCCTCTGCCTGATGATTTATGAAACCGACAGCGAAATCAGCAATCTTCTTGTCTGTAAAGACCCGGAACATGACATGCTGGTTGTGGTGGAATACGCAGGGGGAAGTTTCTAGCAGTCTGGATAAGAATAAAATCTAAATTCAGGAAATCCATTCCTGGATTCGGTCACAGGCCGTTTTTAATTTGGACATACGTTGTTCAACCCAAGCCTCGTTACAATGTTCCAAACCTGGGAAATGTTCCAGGACCTCCTCACCTGAATAATCAACACTGGCCACCCTGACACATAGGTCTTCAGGCTTCATGTAAAAGTCTGTCCCGGGTAACATGGCCACCTGCCGTGCATTCAACAAATCATCCACCAACTCATGGCATTTGGTGATTCCCCGTTTTTTTAAAATTTCCCGATGGTTTTGGAAATCCGGAAAGAGATAAAACGCTCCTTCAGGTTCTGGACAATTTAAATCCATCTGCATGAAACGCTTGAAAAGATAAGAACCCGCAACTGAATGAATCTCGGTAAAACGCTGGATTTGGGGACGAAGGGCTTCAAATTGAGAAAATGCCTCTAAAGCCGCATATTGGACTGGAGCATTGACACAACTGAACGTTTCAGAAATCAATGCATTCCAGGGTTTGATCATATCCGACATGGCATCAGGCACAAAAGCCAAACCAAGCCTCCAACCACCTGCCGAAAACGCCTTGGACATCCCGCCTGTTACCACTGTTGATTCCGGAAGATATCGGCCAATACTCGAGAATTTCTCTTTCCTGAAATCAATCAAAGAGTAAATCTCATCTGAAATCACAATCACTTCTTCCTCACGGCAAACCTTCGCCAAAGCTTGCAGTTCCTGATCAGGATAGACTGCTCCTGTTGGGTTACATGGGTTGTTAAGAATCAGGATTTTTTGCCCCTTTCCCAGGGTTCCGCATAATTCGGCCAAGGCTTCCGCTTGCAGACGATATGAATCTTTTCGCTCCGTTGCGATTGTGTAGGTATCTTTAGCAAGGATGTGAGCCTGTGGGCCATAACTGACCCAACTTGGGGCAGGAATGATGAAAGGCCCCTCAAGCAGCATTAGCAGATGAAAAATCAATTCCTTGCTTCCGGGGCCAACCACTGTGTTTTCCCAGGAACTTTGGATTTCGAATTCCCTTGCATAAAAATCAGAGGCCTCCTTCCTGAGTTCCGGCAGCCCCAAACCAGGTAAATAATTTTTGATGCCAGCACTCTGCGTCAAAGCTTCCACCATAATTTCAGGAACTGGGAAAGGGGATTCACCAAAACCTAAATGGCAAACATCCACCCCTTCTTTTCTCATGCGAAGGGCTTTTTGATTGACGCCAAGCGTTGCAGATTCTTTTAACGTCAGAATGGTATTGTTGATTGCAGATGGCATTTTAAATCTCAGAATGTTGAATCGATTATTTTTTCAGTTAATCACTTTTCGCGAGTTTCGCCCAGGTATCCCGCAGGGTGACGATACGGTTGAAGACGGGAAGTTCGTTTGAAGAGTTTTTCAAATCGGCACAAAAGTACCCGAGTCTTTCGAACTGGTAACGGCTTCCCCTCTCGACATTTTTCATTCCGGCTTCAAGACGGCAGTTTTTCAGGATTTGGATGGAATCCGGGTTCAAGTCCCTGAGAAAATCTCCGTCCTCATGTTTGCTGCCGGGTGAAGCTTCCCGGAACAGACGGTCATAGAGTCTGACTTCCGTGGGAATGCTCTGGGTCGCGGAAACCCAATGGATGATGCCCTTGACTTTCCTTCCTTCGGGCTGAGCCCCTTTCGCAGTTTGGGGATCGTAAGTGCAGCGGAGTTCTGAAATCTTCCCAGAATCATCACGAACCACCTCATCGCAGCGGATCACATATCCATAACGCAAACGGACCTCTTTTCCAGGTGCCAACCGGAAGAATTTGCGCGGAGGATCTTCAAGAAAATCATCTTCCTCGATCAGGATTTCCCGGGTCAAGGGCAGATTCCGCCTTCCGGCTTCAGGGTTCTGGGGATGAACCGGAGCATCCAGCATCTCAACCTGGTCTTCCGGAAAATTGGTGATCACCACTTTCAGCGGTTTCAGCACCGCGAAGGCCCTGGGTGCATCCTGGTTGAGCACTTCCCGGGCACAGTCTTCAAGGACGGAAAAATCGATGTTGTTCTCACTCTTGGAAATTCCGATCCGTTCACAAAAGAGGCGGATCGATTCAGGAGGAAACCCCCGGCGGCGGATGCCGATCAGGCTTGGCATGCGCGGATCGTCCCAGCCTTCGACATGATTCTCTTCCACCAGCTGGATCAGTTTGCGTTTGCTGAGAACGGTATACTGCAGGTTGAGCCGTGAGAATTCATATTGCTTCGGCAGACATGGAGCTTCGGCCTCCTGGAGCACCCAGTCGTAAAGCGGACGGTTGTCTTCAAACTCAAGGGTGCAGAGTGAATGCGTCACCCCCTCCAATGCATCGCTCAGGCAGTGGGTGAAATCATACATCGGGTAGATGCACCAGGCGTTTCCGGTTCGGTGGTGGGAAACCTTGCGGATCCGGTAGAGGGTCGGGTCACGCATATGGATATTGGGCGCCGCCATATCGATCTTTGCCCGAAGCACATGACTTCCATCTTCGAATTCCCCATCACGCATGCGCTGGAAAAGGTCCAGATTCTCTTCAATGGTTCGATCCCGGAAGGGACTATTGCTTCCCGGTTCGGTCAGGGTGCCTCGGTATTCCCGAATCTTCTCTGCGCTCAGGCTGTCGACATAAGCCTTTCCCCGGCGGATGAGAACACAGGCGAACTCATAGAGTTGCTCGAAATAATCGGATGCGTGGGTCAGCCGGCTTCCCCAGTCGAACCCAAGCCAACGGACATCCTCCAGAATCGCCTGGGAATAGGTCGCATCCTCCTTGACCGGGTTGGTGTCATCAAAACGCATGAAGCAATGGCCGCCATAGTCCCGTGGCATTCCAAAGTTGAGGAAAATCGACTTGGCATGCCCGATGTGGAGAAACCCGTTCGGCTCTGGAGGGAAACGGGTCACCACCTGCTGATGCTTGCCGGATTGTAGATCGGCCTCGATGATCTTGCGGATGAAATGCGAGGGAGGTTGAGCAGGAGTTTGATTTTCGTTCATTGAGGAGACTGATGCTGATTCCAGATAAAATTTTATACCATGGGATCTCCGAAGCTCCAAGCTGTTGCAAAGAATCGATGAAGTTTCTTGACGATGCATCTGTTAAGATATCCTCTACATTCCTGATTGTTGGGACGGCTTTGTAAATTCCAGACTTCTCAGAACACGCTACTTCAAATAACAAACTCAACTTTTCGATGAACTCCTTTAAAGAAGAACTTCAGGACCTTTCGGACTTTGTCCGCCGCTTTGCTTTCTGGCGCACACTGTTGATGATCCAGATCGGCTGCTTCATCTTCGGCTTGGTGGTCAACGGGATTCTCATTCCCCAGAATTTTTTCGCCGGAGGATTGATGGGGATCAGCCTTTTGATCCTTACTCTTTCCGGAGACTGGATCTCCCTCAGCCTGCTCTACATTCTGCTCAACCTCCCTCTTTTCCTTTTAGGTTACCGCAGTTTCTCCCTGAGGTTTCTGGTCATTTCCTTGATGGGTATGGGAATCCTCAGTTTGAACCTGGAATGGACGGAAGGCATGAACATTCCGACCCGGGAACCGTTGCTTGCTGCGATTTTGGGAGGAATCCTTTCCGGAGCTGGATCCGGGCTTTACCTGCGTTTCGGAGGGTCCGTGGGAGGTTTGGACATCCTCGGTGCCTTCCTCAAGAAAAAATTTTCGATCCCCATCGGCAATACCTTCATCCTCGTCAACCTGGTGATCATTGCCGCCAACGGACTGCTCTACGACCTCGACATCGCTCTCTACACCGGCATTTTCATGTATGTCTTTTCCTGGGCATTGCAGCGGGTCCAAACCGGGTTTTCCCAGCGTAAGGCGGTTTTCATCATCTCCAAAAAACCGGAGGAGGTGGCAGACAAGGTGCTACGAAAGATGGACCGGGGTCTCACCTATTTCCACGCATATGGCGGGCTGGATCATGAACCGAGGGAAGTGATTTACACCGTGATCAACATGCTCGAACTCGGGAGGTTGAAACAGTATCTCTACGAAATCGACCCCGATGCCTTCATGGCGGTGAATGACACCGCAGAAGTGATTGGCAAAAAATTCCTGAGTTGGGAAGACGAGGGATTCAAACCGATCCGCAAAAAATCTGCAGTCCCAGATACGGTCTCCTGAATCCCAAGATGAAAAGTGACATCAGGCTGACAGGGCTTTCGGCAGCATCGAAAATGCTTCCAGTGCCTTTTCCCGTGATTCCCTGAGGGGAACGATGGGATGGGGATAATTTTCTCCCAAGTGGACCCCCGCATTTTTCAGTACCAGATCCGGTGCTTCCCAGGGTGAGAAAAGGTATTTGGCCGGGAGGTCTTTCAATTCCGGAATAAATTGTTTGGTGTAGGTTCCCTCCGGATCGAATTTCTGCCCCTGGCTGACGGGATTGAAGATCCGGAAATAAGGAGCGGCATCCGCACCGCATCCAGCAACCCATTGCCAGCTCGCGCTGTTGTTCGCCATATCCGCATCCACCAGGCAATCCCAAAACCAGCGCTCTCCATGTTTCCAGTGCAGAAGCAGATTTTTCACCAGGAAGGACCCAACGATCATGCGCACACGGTTGTGGACGTACCCGGTTTCCCACAATTCACGCATTCCGGCATCAACAATCGGGTATCCGGTCTGTCCCCGTTTCCAGCGTTCCAGCAACCGGGAGTCTTCTTTCCAGGGAAATGCGTCAAAACGTCCCTGCAGATTCCTGGAGGGCAGGTCAGGAAAATGATAAAGAAGACTGTAGGAAAACTCCCGCCATCCCAGTTCACTGAGAAAATGGTCGAGGTTCTTGCCGGAGTGCTTTGCCTGGGCGCCATACCAGGCCTGGTTGGGAGAAATCTGCCCCTGATGGAGATACGGGGAAAGCCTGGAAACACAGGATTTTGCCGGGAAATTTCGACCCTCTTTGTAATCCCTCAAACCGTACTCAAAAAATTCCTGCATCTTCTGCTGGCCACCTGCTTCGCTGATCTCCCAATAGGACTCCATCTTTTGGTCCCAACGGATCTTGGGAAGCAATCCCAGTGATTCCAGGGTTTCCGAGGATTCCGATTTCAAAAGGTTGAGTCTTTGAGGGACCGGCAAAGGTTCCCGGGGAGCATCGGCGTTCAGGCAGCCCTTCCGGTAATAGGGAGTGAAAACCCGGTAAGGGGTGCCGTCGTTCTTCAATACCTGCATCGGTTCCCAGAGCAGAGATCCGTTGAAGCTTTTCACTTCCACTTGCTGGTCCTGGAAAAACTTTTTGATCGCGGTGTCTCGTTCGATGCTCTGAAGTTCGTAACATCGGTTCCAGAAAATCTCAGATGCACCATATTTTTCCTGGAGATCCTGCAAGATCGTTTGGGGATCCCCCCGGAAGATGTTCAGTTGACCCTGTAGCGACTCATTCAGAGCATTCAGGGAGTGATGCAACCACCAGCGGCTGGCTGCACCGGGTCCATGATCGCCTTGGTCATTCTGATCGAGAATATAAACCGCGAGCACTCTACCTGATTCTGCCGCATGGGTCAGGGCAGGATTGTCCGCAATCCGAAGGTCCTGGCGGAACCAGAAAATATTTACTTTTTCAGCCATGAAAATTAAAGTTTTGGGAAGTTTGCAATTGGATATCTTTGGGGAAATATTTGATCCCGTAAAGTATAGTAATCTGTACGGAGGGTCTGAAATGACAGATCCTAAAAACTGAAGACTATGGAAGGGGGGGAAGTATTTCAAAGAAGGGACCCGACTTGGTGATCAGAACGTTTCCATCCAGGGACGGAGGTCCATTTCCTGGGTCCATGCACTGCGTTTCTGGAGATGTAGTTGCCAATAGACTTCCGCAATTTCCTCAGGGTTGAGGATTCCGTCATCTTTTTTCTTGGCATAGGTTTCTGGAGAGAGTTCCTCGATCCATTCGGTATCGATCGCTCCATCGATAATGACATGGGCAACATGGATTCCCATGGGGCCGAATTCCCGCGCCATGGACTGGGCCAAGGAGCGAAGACCAAATTTGGCCCCGCTGAAGGCAGCGAACCCGGAGGCCCCACGCATGGATGCAGTTGCACCGGTGAAAAGAATCGTCCCCCTGCCCCTCGGTTTCATGTAGCGAACCGCCTCGCGTCCGGTGAGAAATCCTGCAAAACAGCCCATCTCCCAGACTTTGTAGTAGACCCGTGAAGTCGTTTCCTCCAGGGGAAATTTGACGTTTCCGCCGACATTGAAAACACAGACCTCGATCGGCCCGATTTCCTCCTCGACGGTCCGGAACATCGCCTGAACCTGCTCTTCCTTCCGGGCGTCTGCGCCAAAGGCACGGGCCTGCCCGCCGGCTTCTTCAATGCTTTGGATCAGAGGCTGGAGTTTTTCCTCATTTCTGCGTGAGACACAGGCAGTGTAACCTTCGCTGGCAAATCTTCGGGCGACGGCACTTCCCGTCGCATTACCCGCACCCATCACGACCACGACTGGATTTTGCTTACTCTGATTCATGGTGGCGATGGATGGTGAATGAAGGTTCCGGGATTGGGTCTGTTGCGGAAGTGAAAGAACAGCAGAACCGATTCAGGAACTGCAGGAAAGCATCGAGCAACCCGGACGGTGCCTGGCCCATTCCGGACGTTTTGCAAAATATTGTTCCATCCCGGGCTGTTCGTCATAGGGTCTGCGGAGCACTTCCAGCATTTCGTGAATCAAGGAAGGATCCCCTTCTGTTGCCTTGTCGATCGCAAGCTGGGCCATGTAGTTTCTGAGCACATACTTGGGATTCGCGCGATTCATCATCTCAATCCGTTCATTTCGGTCCATCCCGTCCTCTTCCAGTCTTTCAAGGTAACGGGTCAACCATTGCACGAGTTTATTTTTTTGCTCATCCTGTATTTTTTCAGGATCGTAAAACGCACCCCTGAGGATTTCCAAAGACTTAGTTCCTTCCATAGAATCACCTTCAATCTTCGAAAGCATTCGGAAAAAAATCGTCATGTCGGTTTCGGTACCTGCAAAGAATTCGAGCAATTCGTCCCACAAGGGCTGATCCGTTTCGGTGCGAAACTCCGACAACCCAAGTTTGGCGGCCCTGATCCTGTTCCATTGCTGTTGATAGAAATCAGGAAACTGGTTAAGCACTTCTTCCAGCCCATCGGTTTTTTCAAAAAGCGGATGAATCGCGTTTGCCAACTGCCAGAGGTTCCAATGCGCAATGTGGGGCTGGTGCGCATAGCGGTAACGTTTTCCCCCGGCATCGGTGGTGTTCGGGGTCCAGTCCGGATCATAATCCTCGAGCCAGCCATAAGGCCCGTAATCAATGGTCAGGCCGAGAATCGACATGTTGTCGGTATTCATTACTCCATGGACGAACCCCACCCGCATCCAGTCGGCAATCATCATTGCAGTGCGCTGGCTGATCTCCCTGAACCATTTCAAATAAGTCTCTTCTCCTGGGGATCCTAAATCTGTAAAAAAATGATGGATGGTAAAATCCACAAGCTTCCGCAAAAGTTTGAAATCCTGTTGGGCAGTGAGGATCTGAAAGTTGCCGAAACGAAGAAAGCTCGGCGCAACCCGGCAAACCACAGCCCCGGGCTCCATCTGGCTATTCCCGTTGTAGAACATGTCACGCAAAACCTCTTCCCCGGTCAGGTTGACCGACAGTGCCCGGGTTGTTGGGACCCCGAGATGATGCATGGCTTCGCTGCAGAGGAATTCCCGGATCGAAGAACGCAGCACGGCCAAACCATCTGCCCCGCGGGCGTAGGGAGTCGGACCGGCCCCTTTAAGCTGCAGGGCCCAACGTTCTCCTTTCTCATTGATCACATCTCCGAGGTTTATGGCCCTCCCGTCTCCCAACTGCCCGGCCCAGTTCCCGAACTGATGCCCCCCGTAACACATCGCGAAAGGCTCCATCCCTTCCAGAAATGCATTGCCGGTGAAAATCTCTGCGAATTCACGGCTTCTGCATTGTTCTTCGGACAAACCAACGAGTTCCGCAGTTTCCCTGGAAAATGCCAGCATTTGCGGATTTTCCATCGGTTTCGGCATCACCCGCGAATAGCACGCTCCCCGAACCTGTCTGCAGTAATTCTCCTGTAAGGGATCTTCCGGAAGTTCATTCAGAAAAGAATTTTCGAAACGCAAACCCGGAAGGGAGTTGGCTGAAGACGGTTGAGGAAAATTGACGAAATTCATTGTTGTTGAAATCGATTAACGGTGATCATGATCAATATTTCGAATGATTCATTTGATTTCCACAATCATTTCCACTTCAACCGGAATCTGGTTCGGCAGAGACCCCATACCCACTGCGGATCTGGCACCTCGTCCGGGTTCACCAAAGACCTCGACCATCAGGTCGGAAAAACCGTTGATCACCTGGGGATGCTCCCTGAAATCAGGGGAGGCATTAACCATCCCCAACACCTTGATCACCTGCTTGACCTGGTCGAGATCCCCGATCTCGGCTTTCAGGGTCGCCAGCAGGTTCAGTCCGGTGAGACGTGCGGCCTGGTAAGCCTCTTCCGTCGAAATCTGATCCGGCACTTTTCCACTGAGGTAGGTCCCGTCGGTCTGCATTGGACCATGGCCCGAGAGGTAGACCAGCTTTCCGTAGCGGACGGCACCGACATAATTTCCCCCTGGAGGCGGGGGTTGGGGGAGTTCAATACCCAGTGATTTGAGACGTTCTTCAATGGCTGACATGGTTTCCTTGATTCAATGAGTTGATGATCCGTTTGAATGTGGTCGACCGGCTTCGAGTTTCAGGTAGAGATCTCTTGCGACATGAGCGTCCACCAGCGCGTTGTGCTTTTTGGAACGGTCCTGGACCCCGATGAAATCTTCCTTGAAATCCTCTCCCCCGGGAATGTGTCCTTCCCAACGGAAAAGACTGATTACGTCCATCGACCATCCGTCGATGTATTCCGGCAGGTCTTCCTTGTACTTGACCCCAAGCAACGAGCGAAAGAGTACCCAGTCGTAGGTATTGCCGGATGAGGCACAGACGATTTTTTCCCCGAAGGATTTGAGCCATGCTTTCAATCCCTTGGGATGTGAAACCACCCATTCCGCTTCGCCCTTGAACAAACGCTGGTTTCCCTTAGCTTCAAAATAAGGACTCTTCATTTCCGACAGGGTGAAATTCCCGAGGATGTGTTCCCTCAACCATTCATCGAGTTGGGAGGAATCATAATCGGTGAACTCCGCATAAAACTCATGGCTCCCGTCATAGGAAACCAGACCGAGACTCATGGGAGTGGTTTTAAGATGCAGACGCGTGCATTCAAAATCATAAAAGATAATCAAACCGACCTGACTTTTCAGGGTTCAAAAGATATGAGTATGACCATCCGCTTCATGCTTTTCAATCAGGGAACGATTGAACCACTGAGGCCGTTCTGGAGAGTCTCGAATCGAGGCCGGAAATTTAGGAGCCTGCAACCATCACCGGGACAACGGCAGGTCCTGGATTAAAGAGGTTTGAGGAAGATGAATAGATGTTCGTGACGGTCCCGGATCATGGACTGGCTTCCCAGATCATGTCGACAAACTGTCCTTTGCCGTCCCAGATATCAAGACAACCCGCGCATTGCACTCCCTGGGTCCGTTGGGCAGGTACGGTAAAATCTCCGCCGTCATCCGCGATCAGGAAGTAGGAAATCAGGGCGATCACCGTCAGCACCGCACCCGAAATGAATATTTTTTTCATTGCCCCTCCATGCCATGAGTGTGGAAGGCCGGGGCTTTACTGGGAGGATCATGCCGTCACCGGAAATGCCTCTAAACCTTCCGGATCAAACAGGTAGGCGACGGCATCTGGTTTTATTGTTTCAGGCAATCAATTTTTTGTAACCCGCAAATCTACGGAAGAGAAGAACCGTACCAGGACCGATTCAAATAATCAGAAAACAGGGATGAAAACGGTATGAAAAAAGAGGGGTAGAAGGATCATCAACCCTTCTGGCAGGATATTTTAAAATTTATGGAATCAGAGTTGAGATCTGATTTTCAGGAATCTTTACTTCCACCCAAACCGGGGATGTATGCGGAAAAGGTCGCCACTGCTCCCAAAGCCATGTAGGTGATCACTGCCCCTGGGATGTTGGCAATGAAGAGGATCCAGGGAAAAATAAAAAGGTACCAGATTTCTTCAGGGATCATAATGGGTTCAATCAGCGAATATGGTTTTGGTTTAATTCAAATGTAATTGTTGATTAAATACTATAATGCTGTTTTTGAGAAAAGCAAGCTTCTCAAATAGTTCCCAAGCATCATCGGTCTTCTCTGGGTTTTCGGATTAAGCTCAGGCTGATCCGTTCAGAATCCATGAAGGGATTAGAACCTTAAAATTGAGCTGGAAGTTTGCAGCATAACCAAGAGCTTGGCATTCTTGCGTTAAAACGCATAAACACTCAAAATCAAAACCATTAAAATCCAATCTTAACTGGAGAACAGATGGAAGACCAACAACTTGAAAGGAAATTCAGGGAACTCGGACAGGGTATCCAGGAGTTGAAAAACAATGCGACAACCGATATGCAGCTTTTAAAGATGATGCTGGGCTGCAGTCTGGGACTTCAACTGGTGATCTTTCTGGTGCTGATATTCGGCGAAAATCTGACCCACTGGCTGGGGCTCACCCTGAATTCCTGAAGAGGCTTTTTTGGGAGCTACTCCTTGATGTGGAAAAAACGTCCCTCTTTGGCTTTGCGGATGATCTTCAGTTTGGGATCGTATTCCACCCCGGTCCATGCCATGTCGTTTCGCCATTCTCCCGCAAAGCGTGAACCGTCACGCCGGGTGTAGGTGCCGTTGCCGTGTTTTTTGCCATGGAGGAAATCTCCGACGTATTTGGAGCCGTCAAGCCAGGTAAAGATCCCTTTTCCTTGTTTTTCTCCATTCACATACTCCCCGACGTAGGTGTCTCCAAAAAACTTATCTCCTTCCGCATAGGTATAAGTCCCATGCCCGTGCATTTTTCCCTGGGTAAACTCACCCACGTATTTGGAGCCATCGAGCCAGATATAGGTTCCCTGCCCGTCTTTCATTCCGTTGTTGAAGGTTCCTGAATACTGGGACCCGTCGGATTCCCAATAGGTTCCCTGCCCGTGTTTGATGCCGTTTCGGTATTCCCCGATGTATTGCTGTCCGGTGGGCCACTGATAGGTTCCCTGTCCGTTTAAGTCACCGTTTGCAAATTCCCCGCTGTAACGTTCGCCGTTTTCCCAATGGTAACTGCCCTGGCCGTGTTTGTGCCCATCCTTGAATTCCCCGCTGCACTGGTCCCCATTGCTCCATTGATAAGTCCCGCGGCCTTCGATGTTGCCTTCGTCAAAATCCCCTTCGTAGCGGGATCCGTCTTTCCAGACGAAGATTCCTTTTCCATGATAGCGGTCCTGGTTCCATTCCCCCTGGTAATATTCCACTTCCTCCGCCTCTGCACCGGTCAGATAACGTCCCTGCCCCTGCCGTTTGCCGTTGCGGAATTCTCCAACATATTGTTCTCCCCCAGGCCAGTTGAAGGTACCCTGGCCATGCATTTGCCCCTGGTCGAATTCCCCTTCGTAGTGGGCCCCATCCGGAAAATCGAAGGATCCCTGGCCCTGGAGCATCTGCTCCTGGATTTCCTCCTGATAGGCCCCGCTTTCTTGAAGAATGATGGCGTCTTTTTCTTCCTGGACTTTCACAAAAGGTTCAGTTTCCTGTTACTCAACGGATTGAATTTTTATTAACTGTCTTTTTTAACATATTTTCCAGCATTTGACGAATTCTCATTATAGGTACCTGCAGAGCAGGTACATTTCTCTACTCAACCCTTTCCCTGTGGGCTGAAGCTTTAAGCTTCCGAAAGTACCTTAAGATGGGGCTCCAAGCTTGATTTTCAGGCTTCCGGATGGCAGGGTGATGCGTCGACGGATTCACGCTCACGGGTCCTGCAGATCGATTCTTTTCCACCGAGATGAAATTAAAAAAGGATGCTTGATCAAATCAATCGTGATGAAGGCGTGAACCTGCTTCAACAAATCGGTTTGGGAATTCATTGAGAGAAGGAAAATATGGTAAAAAAGACAGTTAATAAAAATTCAATCCGTTGAGTAACAG
>OZSS01001078.1_pt1 | contig 12819 bp, 12 predicted proteins | sample 1779911 | NCBI WGS metagenome assembly OZSS01 (sample SAMEA2603589, study PRJEB24840) | metagenome | biome: Water; feature: Photic zone; material: Seawater sample | place: Mediterranean Sea | collected 2013-11-12 | depth 10 m | reverse complement strand
ATATGGCAAGGTAATGTAGCTCAATTTAACGAGTCTGGGACTTATTTAATGGGTTGGTTTAGAGATTATCTTTGGTTAAACTCTGCTCAGCTAATTAATGGGTACAATCCTTTCGGTGTTAATTCACTTTCTGTCTGGGCTTGGATGTTCTTATTCGGTCATCTTGTATGGGCGACTGGATTCATGTTCTTGATATCTTGGAGAGGATACTGGCAAGAATTAATTGAGACATTAGTTTGGGCTCATCAGCGTACTCCAATAGCTAACCTTGTAGGTTGGAGAGATAAACCAGTTGCACTTTCAATTGTTCAAGCAAGACTAGTTGGATTAGCTCATTTCACAATTGGAAACATCCTTACTTTTGGAGCATTTGTAATAGCATCTACTTCAGGTAAGTTTGGATAAAGTTTTATCAAATAATTTAAATCACCACATTAGTGGTGATTTTTTTTGTTTATTTTTATTGTTCTAGTTTAAATTAAAATTATAAGATTATTAATCGCTATTCATATGACAAATCCTAATCAGTTAATTTCTATTATTATTCCTGTTTTTAATGAAAGTGAGAGTATTGGATATTTATTAGATGAAGTTTTAAATGTGATGTATTCTAATAAATTAAATTTTGAAATAGTTGTCGTAAATGATGGTTCTCAAGATACTACTTCAAATGTATTGGATGAATTAACTATCAAGATTAAGGAATTATCAGTCATTTCGCTTCGCACTAATTACGGACAAACTGCAGCAATGGCAGCAGGTTTTGATAATTCTAATGGCGAAGTTGTAATTACTTTAGATGGAGACTTGCAAAATGATCCAACTGATATCCCGAAATTAATTTCCCATATAAATGAAGGCTATGATTTAATTTGTGGATGGAGATACGATCGAAAAGATAAGTTAATTAATAGACGTATACCATCAAAAATTGCAAATAAGTTAATAGCCAATGTTACAGGTCTAAAGTTGCATGATTATGGATGTTCACTAAAAGCTTTCAAAAAAGAGATTTTAGATGATATAAAATTATATGGCGAACTTCATAGGTTTTTGCCTGTATTAGCAAAAATTGAAGGAGCTAAAATTAAAGAAATTAAAGTCAACCATCGAAGTCGAAAATACGGTTCTAGTAAATATGGGATTGATAGAACGTTTAGGGTTTTAATGGATTTGCTTACAGTTTGGTTTATGACTAAATTCTTAACAAGACCAATGTATGGATTTGGTTTCGTTGGGATTATAAGTATTTTAGTTAGTCTTGGAATGACATCTTACTTATTTATTATAAAAATTCTAGGTGAAGATATAGGTAATAGACCTATGCTTATGTTCGCTTTAATACTAGGAATTGCAGGTGTTCAATTATTTAGTTTTGGCTTATTAAGCGAACTTTTAATTAGAACTTATCATGAAAGTCAAAACAGGCCAATTTACAGGATTAGAAAAATTCAAACTAAAATGAATAACTGAATTTTTATTTGAATTTTCCTATAAGAGAAGCTGAAAGTTCTACTATTTCTGGATCCATATCTTTTAAACCTCGTCTGAGTATGGGTAATGTAGATTTATCGGCTAATTCTTCTGCTAAATTTAAGGCTTTCAATTTATCTTCTGCTGAACCATTAAAAAGGTTATTCATTTTTCCTCTTAGTTTTCTTTTGTCAAACTCTGAGTACTTATTAGAACTATTTTGATAATGATTATATTTTTTTGCTGAAGAGGTCATTATATTATTTTCATTATGCATTTCTTTCATTGGATATAATTTCTTTTTATTAAAAGCATTTAATATATACTTTCTCTTGAAAATTACCATAAAAAATATTATTAAAATGATGAGAACTATTGAGAGAAAATTGAGCATATATAAAGTTAATAATTTTTATATCATCCAGTAATAAAAGTAACACTATTTGTCCTTTAAATACTAAAGTGTTCAAAGATCTTTAATAGATTATGCCATCTGATTTTTCAACGTTCTTACCATCAATCTTTGTCCCATTGATTGGTCTAGTAACCCCAGCAGTATTTCTTGTATTAATTGGAAGATTGATTACAGCTACTGATTAAATTCAAATTACACTTTTATTAAAAATGAGCGACTTTCAAAAATCATTCTCAGAATCAACAAGTTCTATTAAATTTGATGAGAAATATATAGATAATTCTGTTCAGCCAAATGACATTGGTATCGCAAATCAATGGGCTGTTAAACCAGTTTCAGATCCATGTGTTGGAAATCTTGCAACACCTGTTAATAGTGGTTACTTTACAAAGGCATTTATTAATAATTTACCTTTTTATAGAGAAGGGATTTCTCCAAATTTTAGAGGTTTAGAAACTGGAGCAGCTTTTGGATATCTTTTATATGGTCCATTTTCTATGACTGGTCCATTAAGAAATTCTGACTTTGCATTAACGGCAGGACTACTTGCAACTATAGGTGCTGTTCACATATTAACAGGGCTTTTGGTTCTTTATAATGCTCCTGGAAAAGCTCCTAATGTTCAGCCTCCGGACGCTACCGTATATAATCCTCCTGCAGACTTATTTACTAGAACAGGATGGGCCGATTTTACAAGTGGGTTTTGGTTAGGTGGTTGTGGTGGGGCTGTTTTTGCATGGCTTCTTGTAGGGACTCTTCATTTGGATACCATAATGCCAATTGTTAAAAATATTTGGACCACTGGTTGATTTCATTATTTAACAAGACCATATTCTCAATAGTTAGTTTTTAAATAAAATACTACCTGATAGATTTATCCCATCTGTAAGATCTAATGATTCTTCCAGCAGAAATAAGTTTTGATTGATAATGTAGAGAAATTTTATCGTTAGTGTCTTTTAAAGTGTCTATCCCTATACCATTTCTTCCGTAATTAATACCTGAACTATGGTAATAAAGTCCATCTCCTTTATAAATACCAACATGATCACATTTATTTTTGTTTCCAAAAAATAAAATATCTCCTTTTTTAAGTGATTTATTATTTTCTTTGAAATTGAAAAGATGCTTACAAAAACTTTTAATTTGATAAGAGTCTCTAGGTATATAAATTTCATGATTTAAAAAAGCCGTTTGAATTAACCCAGAACAGTCAAAATTAGGACCTGAAGTACCACCCCAAAGATATATATTTTTTACCTTAGATCGATCTTTGATCCAATTAAGAATCAATGGAATTTTTGTTTGTATTAATATTTGATCAGATTCGACAAAACTGTTTTTAAAATCAAATTTCTCAATAGATAATTTATCTAAATCAATCCAACATACATAACCATCTTCATAAAATTGAACCAATATCCTGGATAATTTATATTTACTTTGATAAGGACTTGGGTAAATAAGTCTAAAAATTCTATTTTTGACTATTTCCGTCACTAAATAATTTTCAGTTTCATTTTGATATCCAGAAATATTAATTTTTACTTTCCACCAAATAGTGTTTGAAAAATTAGTTTGCTTAAATAGTGAGATAGGATCTATATTTTCTTTCATTAAATGTCTTTTTATTATTTACAAGCAGAAATGGGTTTAGCCTTAAATGATATTTTAGACAGAATTTGCTCTAACAATATAGAAAATTTAAGGAATGATATTGCAATCACTTGGATCAATTATAAAAATGAAAGTAATCATATAAATAAAGGGTATGGATTTGGAATCAATAATAGAAAACTTATTTATCCTGCAAGTATCGTAAAGCTAATTTACGGCCTTGCTGCATACTCATGGATTGATTCAAAAAAAATATTATTAACCCAAGAAATAAGTGATGCAGTCAATAAAATGCTTTTTTACTCAAGTAATGATGCAACAAGCTTTATAATCGATATTATCACTGGGACTACAAGCGGTCCATGTATAGAAGGTGATCCTTGGGAGAATTGGAAATATCAAAGATCAATAATCAATGATTGGTTAAAAGAGCTTAATTGGAATGAATTAAATGAAATAAATTGCTGCCAAAAAACTTGGGATGATGGACCATTTGGTCGAGAAAAAGAATTTTACGGAACTGAAAACAGCAATAGAAATATGATGACAACTGATGCTACTGCTAGGATTTTGGAGGAGATAATGATAAAGATTGATTATCAAAAAGATAATTTAAATTTAAGAAGTTTTTTAAAAAGAAATTTAAATAAGAATATTCTTTATAATGATCCTCTTAATCAAGTAAATGGTTTCTTAGGAGAGGGATTGCCGGAGAATATTAATTTCTGGAGTAAAGCAGGTCTCATGTCACAAGCTAGACATGATGCTGCTTGGTGGGTTAATAACGACTCAGTACAGACTTTATTAGTTGTTTTTGGTAATGGAGAAAAATACTTCAAAGATGAGACCTTGTTTCCCGAAATAGCAAAGGCTGTGTACAAATATAATAATAATTTTGTTTGATATTAATTTAAATCATCTAAGAAATCTCTATCTAATTTATTTGTATAGGCTTCGTAAGGTAACATCATAACCTCATCAAAATCCAAGTCATTCAAAATCCATTCTTTATATTCAGCTATTAAACTATTTCTATCTTTATTATCTAATTCATGAATGCGTAAGGCAGTATCTTTGAGGTTTTCTTTAATCAGGTTTTCAAGTTCTTTTTTATTCATATCAGCTAGCTTCTCCATCTAAAATTATTCTTCTAATTGTTGATAAAGCAATTCCAGTTTGAGTTCTGATTGATCGATATGAGCAACCCTCATTACGTAACCTCATCACTAATGATTCTTTTAAAGGACTAATTTTCGGTCTGCCACCTAAATTATTTCCATTTAATCTTCTTTGCGAAATAAGTTCTTTTTTCCTCTCTCCCAAACACTCATTATCTAAATTATCTAACTCATATAAAATATTAAAGACTGACAAAGATATATCTGATGAATGTTTGGGAGATAAAAAACCAGATAAAGTTCTCAACCTAACATCATTATTCAAGAGTTTATGAATTGTTTTTATACATTCATTCCTGTTAGAAAATGCCCGATCTAGTTTTGTAACGACTAATTCATCTCCTTTTGATAAATAATTTAGAGCTTTTCTAAGTTCGGGTTTTATTTCTTCATCTAAACTTACGATTTCAGAAAATATTAAGCTGCAACCCTCATTTTTTAAGCATTTTATTTGTTCTTTTAAGTAATCAAATTCACTATCTATAGCTCTTGCATATCCAATAGTTTTGGATTTCTTATTTTTTTCAGATAAAAGAAAACGTTTTCTTTTAAATTTAATAGTCAACGTTTTAATACATATATTTTTAACTGTATCAAATACTTTAGAAAAAAACACTTTATAGAACATTATTTTGTTATAAGTTACTGAAATTAACTTATTAAGAAATAGATTATATTGTTTTAAAACTGTAGTTAAAATAACGTTCTGAATATTGTGCTAGTTAATGTTATTAGAACGGTTTGTTTATTGCGTAACTAGTTTTTGTGGGAAACTGTTTAAAAAATGCCAAATTTTTTTCTAAAAGTAATAACTAAATTAGTTCCAGATTTTATTAGAAATTTAAATTTTTTAGTGAAGTAAATAAAAATAGAAAAGTTACATTATTTTGATAAAATTAGAGATAATTGATTTGAATAAATTAATTTGACTAATATTTCTGATAATGCAATAACGAAGCCTGACTGGCTAAGAGTAAAAGCACCTCAAATTGAGAGAATAGGTAATACTGCAAATTTGTTGAGTGATTTAAAATTAAATACTGTATGTCAAGAAGCAAGCTGTCCTAATATTGGTGAATGTTTTGCCAGTGGGACTGCAACTTTTTTAATCATGGGCCCAGGCTGTACTAGAGCATGTCCATATTGCGATATTGATTTTGATAGATCCAAGAGAGATTTAGACCCAACAGAACCTGATCGTTTGGCAGAGGCTGTTTTTAGAATGAAACTTAAACATGTTGTGATTACCTCTGTTAATAGAGACGATTTAGATGATGGCGGAGCTTCCCAGTTTGATAAATGTGTTTCGGAAGTTAGAAAAAAATCCCCTGAAACAACTATTGAATTATTAATTCCAGATTTATGTGGTAACTGGTCAGCACTTGAAAAGATTTTAGATTCTAGACCAAATGTTTTAAATCATAATATTGAAACTGTCTCAGCTTTGTATAGGAAAGTAAGGCCACAAGGAAACTATCAAAGAACTTTAGAGTTACTTAAAAGAACAAGAGAATATTTCCCAAGTGTTTATACTAAATCTGGATTTATGTTGGGATTAGGAGAAAAGGATGATGAAGTTCTTACTCTTCTTATGGATTTAAGAAAAAATGATGTAGATATAGTTACTATTGGTCAATATTTATCTCCAGGTCCAAAACATCTTCAGGTTCAAAGATTTGTTACCCCTTCAAAATTTAATTATTTTAAATTATTTGGAGAAAATGAATTAGGGTTTATGCAAGTTGTCAGTTCTCCTTTAACTCGTAGTAGTTATCATGCTGAAGAGATTCAGAAACTCATGAAAAAGTTTCCAAGATAATTAAATTATCTATTGATTAATATTAATCCATTCATTTAATTTCCATTCGACAATATTATTTTTTATCATCGGATCTTTTTTTATAATTTCTAAGGCTTCTTTATACGTTCCAATTTCAAGAATTAGTAACCCACCAGCTCCTGATTGTTTGAATTCATCCACTAGAAATCCACTTTTGATATTTATTCCTTTTTTCTTTAAATTTTCTATCCATTTGATATGTTCATTGATTATTTTCTTTCTTATATCTTTTTGAATTAAGTATTCTTTTTTTATGAGTTCAGTCTTTATAAAAATAGGCATTCATTAACTTTATATACCAAGCATTTCTTCTTCGCTAGGAGGAACAACTATTTTAAAAATTCCCTTAAAATTAGACCAATTATTGATTATTTTGGATGCTTTTAGACTCTTTGTTTTTTCTTGATATTCACTAAGAATTCCTAACAAAATCTCTTCTTGCTTGAGGTTAGTTATTTTATGGATACTAACTATTTCCTTATTTACTTTATTTTCTAAATCATTATTTTCATCAAGTATATAAGCTATTCCACCAGTCATTCCTGCTCCAATATTTCTTCCTGTTGAACCTAAAATTACTATCTTGCCACCAGTCATATATTCACAACAATGGTCGCCCGAACCTTCTGTGACTGCAATAGCTCCACTATTTCTAACAGCAAATCTTTCTCCGGATTTACCTAAAGCAAATAACTTTCCTCCTGTTGCTCCATAAAGACAGGTATTACCCAATATTACTTGCTCTGCAGATTTCTCATCTACTTGGGGAGGAACAATAGTAAGTACACCTCCATTCATTCCTTTGCAAACATAATCATTAGCTTCTCCAATTAATTGGATATGCATTCCTTTTAATAAAAAAGCACCAAAACTCTGTCCTGCGTATCCTTTGAAATTGAGATTTAGTTCACCATTAAATCCATTATTTCCATAAAGTCCCGCAATTTCACCTGATATTTTTGCACATACACTTCTGTCAGTGTTCTTGATTTCTATTTCTTTGATTAATTTTCCATGATTCTTAATAGAATTCATGAATTCATTATCAGACAAAAATTGATCCTCTAATACATATCCATTAGTATGAGCAGTCTTAGAATGCTTTAACCATGACCTATCTTTATTTTGAGTCCCTTTTTTAATTAGAGAACTAAGATCAATATTTGCAGTTTTTGGAAGTTTAATATCTCTTGCTGTTAGAAATTCCTGATTGCCAATCAATTCCTCCATATTAGATACTCCAATGCTACTCATTATTTGTCTTATCTCTTCAGCAATATATAAGAAAAAGTTCACGACATTTTCAGGTAAACCTTTAAACCTTTTTCTTAATTCTTCTTTTTGAGTAGCTACACCCACAGGACATTTATTTGTATGACAAACACGCGCCATTATGCAGCCTTCAGCAATCATTGCTACTGAACCAAAGCCAAATTCTTCCGCACCTAAAATAGCTGCGATTACTACATCCCATCCTGTTTTAAGTCCGCCATCAGTTCTTAAAAGTACTCTCTCTCTAAGATTATTTTCCATAAGGGATTTATGGACTTCTGCAACACCTAATTCCCACGGTAAACCAGCATGTTTAATAGAACTTAGAGGGGAAGCCCCAGTACCTCCATCATGCCCGGAAATTTGTATTACATCAGCATTCGCTTTGCTAACTCCAGCAGCGATAGTACCTATCCCAATTTCAGAAACGAGCTTTACACTGACCTTCGCTCTTGGATGAACTTGGTGCAAGTCATGAATTAACTGAGCCAAGTCTTCAATAGAGTAAATATCATGATGTGGGGGTGGAGATATTAAGGCTACTCCAGGTTTGCTGTTTCTTAGCTTTGCAATATATGAATCAACTTTTGGTCCTGGTAATTGGCCACCTTCGCCTGGCTTAGCTCCTTGAGCCATTTTTATTTCAAGTTGCTTCCCACTTCTTAGATATTCTGGAGTAACCCCAAATCTTCCAGAGGCTATTTGTTTAATAGCTGAGCAAGCAGTATCCCCATTTTCTAGGCCTTTTATAGATGGTAATATTGCCGATTGAGTATTTTCATCAATATCATTCAATACATTAAAACGAGCAGGATCTTCTCCTCCTTCCCCGCTATTACTTTTCCCACCAATTCTATTCATTGCAACGGCCAATACTTCATGAGCTTCTCTTGATAATGCTCCTAAACTCATTCCTCCAGTACAAAACCTTTTACATATTGATTCAACACTTTCAACCTCATCTATGGGAATACTTTTTCTTGTCGAGTTAATTGACAGTAAATCTCTTAATGAAGTGACAGGTCTATTTCGAATAAGTGTTTTATAAGTCTCGAAATGATCGTATCCTGGTCCTTGCTTTAGGGCAGAATGTAAAACCTTTGACATTTCAGGATTATTAGAGTGATATTCGCCATTATTTCTAAACTGAACAAATCCTAGAAACTCTAATTTTTTTAAATCTATTTCTGGAAAGGCTTTGGTATGAATTAAGAGTGATTCATTTGCAAGTTCTTTTAGTGTGATCCCTGCAATTCGACTTGTTGTTCCATCGAAAGCTATTTTAATTAAGTCAGAGCCAAGACCTACAGCTTCAAATATTTGAGCACCATGATAACTAGATAAAAGGGAAATCCCTATTTTTGAAAGTATTTTTCTTAATCCATCTTCTAAAGCTTTTTTGATATTTTCCTGAACGTCATCGATTGATAGTGGATTAATTTTCTTTGTAGCAATAAGCTTTTGAGTTTTTGGATGTTGTAACCAATGTCTTCCAGATTCAAGTGTTAACCAAGGGCATACAGCGCTAACTCCATAACCAATTAAACATGCTAGGTGATGCGTGCTCCAACATTGACCAGTTTCAATTATTAGCGAGGCTTTTAATCTTATTTCTTTTTTAAGAAGATAATGATGAATTGCACCTACAGCTAATAAAGGAGGAATAAAACTTTCTTTGGAACTGACTCCTTTGTCAGAAATGATTATTAAAGAGCAGCCTTCTTTTATTGCTTTCTCGCTTACTTTACAAATATCATCTAACTTTGCTTCAAATCCTTTTATTCCTTCCTCAATATCAAATAAACTTGAAATGGTTTTTGATTTAATTTCTGATTCTTTTAATGAAATTAATTCTTGTTCATTAATAATTGGACTTTTTAAATGAATAAAAGGCTTACTATCATTAGATTCGAAGGGAGAGCATCTTTCACCTAAATGCATCTCTAAACTCATTACTAATTTTTCTCTTAAAGGATCTATGGGAGGATTAGTAACTTGTGCAAATCTTTGTTTGAAGTAGTCGTATAAAATATGAGGTTTAGAAGAGAGCACTGCTAATGGTATATCGTCACCCATACAATATGTTGGCTCCTTAGAAAGAGAAGCCATTGAATCAAGAATGAGGTCATTGTCTTCTGAGGAAAAACCAAAAGCAGTTTGCTGTTGGAGTAATTCAAAATCTTTTAAATTACAAGTATTGGACCATTCATTTTTTTTGAGTTTTATAGTTCTTTTTTGTATCAGTTTTTTATAATTTTTTCTTTTGGCAGCTTCTGCTTTAACTTCCCAATTTCTTAAAATTTTGTTCTGAGAAAGATCTACTGCGAGCATTTGGCCTGGCCCTAAACGTCCTTTTTCTATAACTCTGTTTTCTTCAATATCCACTACCCCTGTCTCTGAACCCATTATCACAAAACCATCATTGGTAATTGAATATCTAGCAGGTCTTAATCCATTCCTATCAAGTGTCGCTCCAACATAGTTTCCATCTGCAAATACTAATAGAGCAGGACCGTCCCAAGCTTCTTGGAGAGTAGCTGAATATTCATAAAAAGCCTTAATATCTTCTCTGCTTTCAAGTTCTGGTTGATCTCGAAATGCTTCTGGAACAAGTTTCAATAAGGAATCAGTTATTGGTTTGCCTGAACGAATGTTAATTTCTAGTGTTGCGTCAAGATTTGATGAATCACTTTTGTTCTTATCTACTATTGGCTTAATATCACGAGACAACTCTCCCCAGTAATCATCAATATGTGTTTCTGATGCTTTCGCCCAATTGATATTACCCAAAAGGGTATTAATTTCTCCATTATGACCCAAAAATCTCATTGGCTGAGCAAGAGGCCATTTTGGTAAGGTATTTGTGCTAAATCTTCGATGGTAAACAGAAAAAGAAACTTTAAAATCTTCTTTCTTTAAGTCTTCGTAAAATTCTGATAAAACTTCAGATCTAACCATACCTTTATAAACAACAGTTTTAGAACTAAGTGATGCGAAATAAAATTCGCATTCACCGATAGCATTTTTTGTATTATCTCTTATCCTTTTTTCAATTCTTTTTCTTAGTTGAAATAAGAGCATCTCAATATCTCTACTATCATCTTTTTCTAAGCAGACGATCCATTGGTTTATAAATGGTGCGTTTGCTTTTGCTAAAACTCCTAATGTTTCATTTTTAATAGGTACATTTCTCCAAAATGTTTCTTTAAAATTTAATTCTTTAGCTTCTTCATCGCATATAAGTTTTGATTCTTTAACTTTTAATTCATTATTTGGCATAAAAATCATGCCTAAACCTCGTTTTTCGTAGCTTTCAGTATTTAAATTTAATTCTCTATCTAAAAATTCCCATGGAATAGAACATAAAATTCCTGCCCCATCACCAGAATCACTATCTCCTCCGCATCCTCCTCTATGCTCCATACAATTAAGACCTTTTAAAGATTGCTTCAATATCCAATTACTTTCTTTGCCATCAATATTTGCTATGAAACCAACACCACAAGCATCTTTCTCTCCAATAATTCCATTTGGAGAATAACTATCTTGATATGGCTCGTTGCTTCTTTTGATACTCCCTCGCATAGATTATTTAACTATATAAGAAAATTTATTTATTTCTATTATAAAAATGAATTTCAAAATACAAAGCAAAAATAATGAAGAATTACTAAACAAATTAAAATTTTATTTATAAATCAAAAAAAATCAAAAATGCTTTAGATATGACTCGTAAAAGGTTATGATGTTTTGATATGTATTTTTATCTATTAATATAGATGCCGACCATTTCCCAATTAATTGGATCAGAAAGAAAACGTCTGACAAGAAAAACAAAATCTCCTGCACTTAAATCTTGTCCAGAGAGAAGAGGAGTATGTACAAGAGTTTATACATCTACTCCTAAGAAACCTAATTCTGCCTTAAGAAAAGTTGCAAGAGTTAGACTAACTTCTGGTTTTGAAGTTACCGCATATATTCCAGGAATCGGACATAATTTACAGGAACACTCTGTAGTCCTACTCAGGGGAGGAAGAGTTAAAGATCTGCCGGGGGTAAGATACCATATAATAAGAGGAACTTTAGATACTGCAGGAGTCAAAGATAGACGTCAATCCAGGTCTAAATATGGTGCAAAAGCTCCTAAAAATGATTAATTTTTTAACTTCAATTCTTTTCTAAAATGTCACGTCGTAATGCAGCAGTAAAAAGACCGGTTTTACCAGACCCTCAATTTAATAGTCGTCTTGCCTCAATGATGATTTCTAGATTGATGAAACATGGTAAAAAATCTACTGCACAAAAAATATTATCTGATGCATTCTCTTTAATCAGTGAGAGAACAGGTGGAAATGCTGTCGAGTTATTTGAAACAGCTGTAAAAAATGCAACCCCTTTAGTAGAGGTGAGAGCTAGAAGAGTTGGAGGTGCTACTTATCAAGTTCCTATGGAAGTTCGTCAAGAGAGAGGAACTGCTATGGCACTAAGATGGCTTGTTACTTTTTCAAGAGGAAGAAATGGAAAGAGTATGTCACAAAAATTAGCAGGTGAATTAATGGATGCAGCTAATGAAACTGGTAGTGCAGTTAAGAAGAGAGAAGATACTCATAAAATGGCAGAAGCTAATAAGGCTTTTGCTCACTACAGATACTAATTTCGACCCAAAATGGTCCTTATTTAGTTTATTATTAAACAAAAGTTTATTTGAATAAATAAACTGTAGCTATTTAGCAATTCATTCTATTTGGAGTTTTAACATTGGCACGCGACTTTCCCCTTGAACGAGTAAGGAATATAGGTATAGCCGCTCATATTGATGCTGGTAAAACAACTACTACTGAAAGAATACTTTTTTATTCAGGGGTTGTTCACAAAATCGGAGAGGTACATGATGGTGCTGCAGTAACAGATTGGATGGCCCAAGAAAGAGAGAGAGGAATTACTATCACAGCTGCTGCTATTTCTACAAGTTGGCAAGATCATAGAATTAATATTATTGATACTCCAGGCCACGTTGACTTCAC
>OZSS01001076.1_pt1 | contig 12856 bp, 9 predicted proteins | sample 1779911 | NCBI WGS metagenome assembly OZSS01 (sample SAMEA2603589, study PRJEB24840) | metagenome | biome: Water; feature: Photic zone; material: Seawater sample | place: Mediterranean Sea | collected 2013-11-12 | depth 10 m | reverse complement strand
TTTTGCCAAAGCTGAATCCTGCCGGGCTTTTCCCTTTCATATAACTCATGGGCCACCATAGATGGGTTACAACCCGATTCACAAAGTTTTCGACAAACCTCAAAAACGGCCGCATTCGTGCCAGAGTAGCAAAATTGGCCCGTATCAGTACAAATTCCTAAGTATAGAGCATCCGCAGTCGTTTGATCGACCTCAAGATCGGAATCAAAAAAGAATTTCGCTAAAATTTCACCCGTTGCTGACGCATCGGATAACACGAAGTTATGTTCTGCGAATTTAGTGTTAGAGACATGGTGATCCACATTAAGAAAAACAGAAGGAAAGCGTTTTCTCAACTCATCACCCACCCGTGCATGATCGGCACAGTCAACTGTCACTATCTTATAATCCCCTGCCTCTATCCCTTGAGGATCTGTAAAGGGTGTGTCGCCCACGAATTTTTGAAGCGTGCGGGGTACGGGATCATTATTGACTGCAATTGCATTGGTTCCCATTGCTCGCAAAATTCGTGTCAGAGCCACCTGGGACCCAATACAATCGCCATCAGGCCGTCGATGGCCGAGCACAAGTACGGACGATCCTTCAAACTGCCTAATAAGTTCGGCAAAAGAAGCGGATTCTGAAAGAAAATTTGTCATAAGAAAGTTGAGGAACTGGTAATACTCTGAAACTATCAGAAGCAGAGAAAAAGGAAAAGCTTTGATCTAATGAGCTCAGGAGGATAGTACGAAACCTTCTTCGTCAAAGCCGCTGATCTTGACCTCTTCCTCATTTGGTAATCCTAAAATATAGGAAGCCCCTTCTTTTTCTAAAGTACTGAATCCAACCAGCAATCGCCCCTCCGTATTTTCTTTATAAACCTTCTGCTTACTTTCATTTTGTTCAGGTGTAGTAAGTGAATCACTAAAGGCATTCAATGTAACGATGCCACCTTTCTTCGTTGCAAGGCCCGAAAGGGTTATGATTGGGGAGGAAACCTGGGCCGTTTTCGAGACTAGCAGGTAAGAATCTCCCTGATCATAAATGGACCGCCCCCACATTATTCCTGCCCATGGTAAAAATTGCTTAAGCCAGATCTCGTCAGCTTTCATAACTTTTATTTTCTGATAATCCCAAAAATGAGTTTCCTGTAATCTCATCCAATTACTTAAAACGACATTTTGTTTTATCTGGTTCCCCTCGATGACGCCCCTGATATCCTCTATCCAACTTTTTAAATAAACAGGGTACTCTTCGCCAGTCCTGCGGACCATTCTGACAAAATCCGTATGGAGAATTTGTGTCCCATCTTCTGTCTGGAAAAACAGGTCATCTCTTCTTTTAAAAAAAATTTTATTAAGCAGATCTTTCAAAAGAAGTTTTTTCTTTAGTCGTTCAGTAAAAGAAAGGCGGCCAAGTTCCATAACTGCATTTTGACATGTAACCTGAGAAATTGCCTCCGGAGTAAATCGCTGCCCCACCCTTACCGTTACGCGATACGGAAATGAAACTGGTAATTTTTTAAAAAAACATCCTTGGCTCATACTGAAAATCGAGCCCCAAACCCCGTCCAAGTGGACGGGAATCACCGGTACATCCGATTTTTGGGCCAAAAGAATGGGACCACGCATAAAGGGAAGGACCAACCCAGTTCGAGAGATTCCGCCTTCAGCAAAAACACAGAGAGGGAGTCCCTCCTTTAACCTTTTTACCGATTCTTTAATACTGCTTAGAGATTTTTCAGGTGATACCGTTAAGGTTTGGGTTAATCGGAAAACAAATCTTAAAAGGTAGGAACTGGCCAAACCTGAGTAAGCCAGATAGCGGATTTTTCGAGGAAAAGCCGCTCCGATAAAAACTGGGTCGGCGTAGGACAGGTGGTTACAGACAAGCAAGCATCCTCCTTCTTTAGGGAAATTCTCCATCCCAAGAATATTAATTCTGTAAAAAACACGGAGAAACATGTGAAACCATGCCCGGAAAAAATCTTCCAATGTGCTCCATAGAGTCAGTAGTCCAATTACAATCGCTGGTATCAAAATAACCAGGAGCTCCTCCTTGCCACTCAACCCAAGCATATTTGATAGATACGCATGTAAAAGAATCATTAAAATACCAACAAGCTGAGTCAGCAGATTGGAAGCAGCCAAGACTCGACCTCTTTCATTCTCCTGAGCTCGGTCCTGAATGTAACCGTTCAGTGGAACGAAGAAAAGTGCTCCAAAAAAACCAAGCCCCAGACATAATCCATTAAAGACCTGGGATAAAGGGTCAGATAAACAGAACCCAATAAATACTAACGGCATACCTAAAGCACCTATAGCAGAGAGTCCGATCTCGATCCGGCCACGATTCAAATAAGCAACAAAAATACTTCCCACCATGATTCCGACTCCCAACAATAAGAACCAGAAACCGTAAAGAGTACCCATACCCACTTTTCCCGCCACCACTTCCCCTGAAATCTTAACCAGTACGAGATAAAAAAATCCACCAACCCCCCAAAACCACGCATCTCCCAGAGCTGCATACCTTAATTCTTTCCTCTTCAATAAGTAAAACAGGTCACGAAAATGATTGATCATCACAGATGGCCTGAATGGTTTACTGCCGGAGACTCCCGTCTCAGGAATAGGCCATGCAATAAGCCAAGAGAAAAAAGCCAGGGAAGAAATAAAACCACATACGAACAGGGCGGCAGTCCATCCTCCCCGAGACTCCACCATCTGATCAAACACTACAGCTCCTGCAAACGCTCCCCCCAGTATGCCGACCATCGCCAGCATTTCCATAAAACCTACAGCTTTGGCGAGTCTCTGTGTTCCGATCAGCTCTTTGAGAATTCCTTTTTTTGCAGGGGAAAAAAAAGCAGACTGAACCGACAGGATAAAAAAACCAGCCAATGAAAATTCAAGACTTTGATTGTATAAAGCGAGCCCCAGAATCCCCAATCCAAACAACTGACCTAGCAACGCAGTGACGATGACTTTTTTTTTGGAAAAACGATCCGTAACCCAACCGGCAGCTGGAGCAAAAAGAACAAAAGGAATAATCAAAAGAATCGAAACCTGTTGATTAACACTGTCCATACTGGCCTTACCGAATTGTACCGCTGCCATCAGCGGCAACATTGCCTTCATTGCATTATCATTAAAGGCACCAATGGTTTGCGAAATCATTAACGGCCAAACAACCCTGAATGGCCGATCTTTCGAATCAGTGCTCACTTTATTGACCCTCTTCTTTCTTTCACCAAATGCATTTCATACCCCATTTTCCAATTGCCAAGGTAAATTTAATGATGAACAAAATATCTCATGCTCAAAAACATGATTAAAATTCCTCTTTGTCTATTTACTCTGGTCTTTGCCATAGAGGCAAAACCATTGAATGTACTTTTTATCTTTACCGATGATCATGCCTATCAGGCTATTTCAGCTTATGGGTCGAATCGCAACAAGACTCCTAATATTGACCGCATTGCCAAAGATGGAATGCTTTTTAATCGTGCCTTTGTTACCAACTCGATCTGTGCTCCCAGTCGTGCTGTCATTCTAACAGGGAAACATAGCCATCTGAACGGACAGCTTACGAACGGCCAGAGATTTGATGGTGAGCAGCAAACTTTTCCCAAGCTTTTACAAAATAAAGGCTACCAAACTGCAATGATTGGAAAGTGGCATTTAAAAAGCGATCCGACAGGCTTTGATTTCTGGCAAGTATTGCAAGGCCAGGGACCGTACTACAATCCGCCGATGAACACAGCACAAGGAGTCAAACAGATTACTGGTTACACCACCGATGTCATTACCGATGTAACCCTTGAATGGCTTAAAAACGGTAGGGATCAAAACAAACCCTTTTTCGTAATGAGCCAGCACAAAGCACCTCACCGAAACTGGCAACCGGGCCCCAAATATTTAACCAAATATGATGATGTCGAAATCCCAGAACCTGCTACCCTAAGGGACAATTACAAAAACCGTGTGGAACCTGCCTCGACTCAGGCAATGACCATTGATCGACATCTATCCGCAAACGATCTAAAACTTAAAGCACCCGGTAATCTCACACCAGAACAAAAAGCAAAGTGGGACGCAGCTTACGGTCCCAAGAATGAAGCTTTCGAAAAAGCCAATCTCGAAGGTGATGATTTATTCAAATGGAAATACCAGAGGTATGTGAAGGATTATCTTCGTTGCATTGACTCCGTGGATGAGAACATAGGACGCCTGCTCGATTACTTGGACGAAACCGGTTTGGCAGAGAATACCGTGGTGATTTACTCATCTGACCAGGGATGGTATCTTGGAGAGCATGGATGGTATGATAAACGATGGATGTACGAAGAATCCTTCCGTACTCCTCTTATTGTGCGTTGGCCTGGAGTTACCCAAGCTGGAAGTAAAAATGCTGATCTTGTCCAGAATCTGGATTACGCACAGACATTCCTCGATATTTGCGGAGTAAAATCACCCAAGGATATGCAGGGAGCCTCGATTGTGCCACTTCTCAAAGGTAAAAAAACAAAGGATTGGAGAAACTCTTTATATTATCAGTATTATGAGTACCCTGGTGCCCATAGCGTTCGGAGACATTATGGGGTAAGAACCGATCGTTATAAACTTATACATTTTTACATGCTCGATGGATGGGAGCTCTACGACCTTAAGAAAGATCCAAATGAACTGAATTCACTCTACGGAAAAAAAGGATATGAAAAGATTACTTCCGAACTCAAAGATGAGTTAACCCGACTTCGAAAACTCTATCAAGTGCCTGAAGACACCCGCCCTCTGGTTCGTGCCCCACGCGAACCAAGAAAAAAGAAAAAGGGGTAAAAAAGCTTCTTCTACTTTAGACGATCGATTGCCAAGGCCAGGGAGAAATCTTTCTCGGTTACTTTTCCACCGGCATCATGGGTGTTTAATGATAGACTGACCCGGTTGTAACAGTTTGAAATTTCTGGGTGGTGATCCATGCCTTCCGCCTCGTAAGACATTCTTACTAGAAAAGTCATAGCATCCCGAAAGTTTGAAAATTCAAATTTTTTCTTCAGGCAGTTATTTTCCCAAATCCAACCATTCAATTCCTTCATTTTTTCGGATATTTTTTCTTCGGAAAGTGGAATCATTATACTTCTCTCAATTAGTAGTTGCTTTCCTCGTTGTCAATTCGCCCGTAACCCGTTGAGATAAATGGAGTGGTTGAAGAACATTTTACAGAAGAAGAAAAAAGCAAGCTCCCCAAGCATGTCGCCATCATCATGGACGGAAACGGACGATGGGCAAAATCGAGGAAAAGACCTCGTTTATTTGGCCACCGCAATGGGGTAGAGAATGTCCGCAGTGTCGTCAATACAGCCCGCGAAATTGGTGTACCCTATGTCACACTCTATGCTTTTAGTGCCGAAAACCAGAACCGCCCCGAGGAAGAAAAATCCGGACTTATGAGGCTGCTGGAAGAATTTCTCAAGAGAGAACTGAATGCCATGCTACGCGACGGGATTCGCCTTCGGGCTATCGGAGACCTCGATGGTTTGCCGGAATTTGCCAATAGAATTGTCAGAGAAACAATAGAGAAAACCAAACATAATTCTGATTGGAACCTGACCCTTGCTCTCAACTATGGCAGTCGGCAGGAAGTACTCGACGCCATCCATGCTTACTCTCAATCTGCCCAAAATATCGGACAAAAGCCTGAATGGGATGACTTCTCCCAACATCTTCAAACCCGGGAACTGCCTGACCCGGATCTGATCATCCGCACATCCGGCGAATTTAGGCTTAGTAATTTCCTCCTTCTACAAGCCGCGTACTCGGAAATTTATGTTTCTCCTCTCCACTGGCCTGACTTTGACCGAACCGCATTTATTGGAGCCCTGAGAGATTACATTTCCAGAGAGCGACGTTTCGGAAAAACCAGCGAACAACTTTTCAGCCTTCAATCAAGCTAACAAGCTTCTCTTGCCCAAGCTATTATGATCATTCGTACCATATCCTCACTCTTCCTCTGGAGCTCCATCGCGGGCATCGTTTACGCAATGGACGAAATTGGTGCGATGTGGATTCTCAACCTGTGTGCAACCCTCACCCTTTTTGAAATTTACACCATTCTCGGCCGACTAGGCTTTGCGGCCAATCGTCTTTCCGGTCTCCTCACTGGTGGATGTATGATCCCCATATCCTATTACTTTCCTGAGTATGGAATTGATGTTCTCGCTGTGGGAGCTCTTTTTACTTCTTCAGCCTGTGTTCTTTTCCCCCAGGATCAACGGGGTATGTATATTAAACGCTTAATGCCCACTTTCTTCGGGCTTCTCTATGTTCCTTTCCTGCTTCACTACTTCGTAAGAATTTTGGAAACCGATCCTGAAAGCACCAAGGCCGTAAGTATGAGTTTCGGTCTATTCTTCTGCCTATGGATTGTAATCGTAGCGAAATTTAGTGACATGGGAGCCCTGCTTGTCGGAAAAGCAATAGGCCGTACGAAAATGGCTCCATCCATCAGCCCCGGAAAAACAATTGAAGGCTTGCTCGGTGGCTTTCTTGCCTCTGCCGGCATTGGAGCTCTCATCCCTTGGTTAATTACGGAGTTTGCTGGTAACCTCACCGATCTATCCGTCTGCTCATTCACTCCGATGGAAGGAGGTTTGTGGGGATTACTAATAGCATTGGCCGCGGTGATTGGTGATTTAATTGCTTCCGTGCTTAAAAGACTGGCCGGTGTGAAAGACTCTGGTGGTGCGATTCCCGGAATCGGAGGTCTGCTAGATCTTACAGATAGTCTTATTTTAGCCGCCCCTACCGGATACTTTATTTTGCAGATCATTAAACCGTGACCGAACCGAAAAAGATCGTTCTTCTGGGAGCGACCGGATCCATCGGTGAAAACACGCTTCAGGTAGTTCGTAAGCATCCAGACCGACTTCAATTAGTTGGGATTTCAGCTCATTCTAACGCAGAAAAACTTACTCAAATCGCAACTGAGTTCAATGTACCGCATGCCTACCTACCGGAAGCTGCCGGCAGAGCAGAAAACTTTCCATCTGCAACCAAATTAGATCGATCTGCTGATGGACTTTTAAGTTTAGCATCGCTTGACAATGCCGACCTTGTGGTGATTGCCGTGGTGGGGGCCAGTGGATTGAGTCCCACTCTGGCTGCCCTTCAGGCAGGTAAGAATATCGTCTTGGCCAACAAAGAGTCTTTGGTGCTCGGAGGAGATTTGGTCATGCAAACCGCCAAAGAAAACCAGGTAAATGTGTTACCTGCGGACAGTGAGCACAATGCCATTTTTCAATGTATTCAGGGTGAAAACCAGCGCGATATTGATTCAATCATTCTTACTGCCTCAGGAGGCCCATTTCGTGAATTACCGATCGAAGAGCTCCAACATGTGACGATTGAGCAAGCCCTTGATCACCCCAATTGGTCGATGGGAAACAAGGTAACCATTGATTCAGCGACCATGGCCAACAAAGGGCTCGAACTGATTGAAGCCCGCTGGCTCTTCGATCTGCCTCCAAGTAAATTGGAAGTCGTGATCCATCCGACCAGCATTGTTCACTCCATGGTTCGATTTATAGACGGCTGTTGCTTAGCACAGCTTTCTCCCCCCTCCATGACTTTTGCCCTGCAACACGCCCTCCTTTATCCTCAACGAGCAGAAGGTGTTCATACATCACTCGATTTCTCTAAACCTCTTGATTTACAATTTACACCGCCCGCCCTGGACCGTTTTCCGTGCCTCCGCCTTGCGAAGGAAAGTCTCGAGCAGGGTGGTTCCGCCCCCCTTGTCTTCAACGCTGCAAATGAAATCGCAGTCGAAGCGTTTCTCCTGAATCGTATTGGCTTTCCGCAAATTTCTGACATTATTAACGAAACATTGTCTAGATATGCTCACCCATACAAAAATGACCTTCAAACCTTACTCTTTCTTGACTCCGAAGCCCGTCGTATCGCGACGGAAGTAATCGGTACACTCTCATGAGCATTCTTTACGATTTCGCTTTCATTTTTGTCGCCCTTTTTGCCTTAGGGTTCACGATTTTCATACACGAGTTGGGTCATTTTCTTGCGGCCCGCCAAAGAGGTTTGGTCATTCTGCGCTTTTCTATTGGTTTTGGTCCCAAGCTCTTCGGTTGGACCCGAAATGGAGTGGAATACCGTCTTTCCGCCATTCCATTTGGGGGATATGTCGCCCTGCCCCAACTGGCTGACATGGGACGCCTGGAAGGTCGGAGAGAACTTGATGAAAATTCCAACCATGAAGAGGACGGGAAAAATTTCAAATGGGATGATGTCGATTCCGACGATGAAGGGGATGAGGATGAGGATGAAGAGGAAAAAGAAGCAAAGCCCAAGCCTCTCCCCAAGATTTCCTACACCGATAAGATGCTGGTTTCAGTCATGGGGGCCGTATTCAATATGCTTCTGGCTTTTGCCCTCTCATGCGTTCTCTACTTTTTTGGATATGATGTATCCGATGCCCAGTTAACTACCAAGGTAGGATATGTAGCAGATACTGTGGAACGTTGGAATCCTTTGGTCAGCGAAGGAGAAGAAGTCACGGGTCCGGCCAAAAAAGCAGGCTTAGTAGCTGGCGACGAAATTATTCGGGTCGATGGTTCTCCAGTGGAAAACTTCATGGATATTCAAAACCGTATCGTTACTGGTAAGGAACAAACTGCCCAGGGAAGCAGGCTGGTTTACCTGACGATCATCCGAAACGGCCAAGAGAAGGAACTTGAAATCTATCCCGAAGTTTTCGGCCCAGAAGAAATGAGAATTATTGGAATTGGGCCCAAAGAAACCTTTTTCATTGGAGAGTTATCCCCAGACATGCCCGCAGAGAAGATGGGCTTGGAAGCAGGCGATCAGCCTGTCGCCATTGATGGAAATACCATTCATTCGTTCTATCAGGTAGTGGATTACCTCAGCCAAACGGAAAATAATCAATCCATCGCCTTCACCGTTCGTAAAGGGGGCGAGAAAGGACCGGAAAAAACCTACGACCTGATTCCCGTTGAAAAAGAGATTGCAGATGGAACCAGTGTGACCAGCCGAAAACTAATTGGATTCACGCCTAAGTTTAAGACCATCACAACCTACCCCAATCCGCTTACCCTGATTATACGGCGTGTAAAGGACATGTATCTTACCCTCACCGGTCTGGTTAGCCCACAATCGGATGTCAAACTTCGAAATATGAGTGGTCCTGTGGGTATCGTAAATCACCTCAGTGTATTTGCCAAAATTGGATTTAAAAAGCTTCTTTGGTTTGTGGTCTTTATTAATGTAAACCTTGCCATTCTCAACCTTCTGCCTATCCCTGTTTTGGACGGAGGACACATGATGTTTGCCACCATTGAAAAAGTCAGGGGCAAACCTCTCCCCATCGCATTTCTCGAGCGTGCTCAAATGCTCTTCGTGGTACTTCTCTTTTCCTTTATGCTGTATGTCACCTTTTTTGATGTGCAGCGAATCTTTCCCTAGACAGGGTTGGGTATGGCGTCCACCTATTGCGCCTCGCGCTTTCAATCCATTCGCAGGGAATCCCGGGAGGTTGCTGTTGGCTCGGTCATAGTTGGAGGAGCCCGACCTGTGCGGGTTCAATCGATGACCACAACCGATACCCTCGATGTGGAAGCCACCGCTCGTCAAACTTTAGAACTCGCTGAAGCCGGTTGCGAAATCGTCCGCATCACCGCTCCCAATGTCCGGGCAGCCGAAGCCCTTGCCAAGATTTCCAAAATCGTAAGAAAGGCAAAATTGGATGTCCCCCTGGTTGCAGATATCCATTTCATGCCCAATGCGGCAATGGAAGCTGCCAAGCATGTTGAAAAAGTCAGGGTCAATCCCGGCAACTATGCAGACCGGAAAAAGTTTCAGGTTCGCGAGTACAGCGACTCCCAGTACGAAGAGGAACTGGATCGATTACACGAGGAATTTTCTCCCCTGGTCTTGCGATGCAAAGAACTCGGCCGTTCCATGCGTATTGGTACCAACCATGGCTCTCTTTCCGACCGGATTATGAACCGTTTTGGCGACACGCCTCGCGGCATGGCCGAATCAGCCCTGGAATTTATCCGGATTGCCGAATCCCATGAGTACCATGACATCATTCTTTCGATGAAATCGAGTAACCCCAAGGTCATGATTGAAGCATATCGCCTGGTGGTCTCCCTCATGAATGAGGAAAATATGAACTACCCTCTGCATCTGGGCGTGACCGAGGCAGGTGATGGGGAGGATGCTCGAATCAAGAGTGCAATTGGGATTGGATCTCTCTTGCTCGATGGATTGGGCGACACCATTCGGGTTTCCCTGACGGAAGATCCGGTTGCCGAAATCCCCGTAGCTCAGGATCTGGCAAAGCGGGCAGAGAAGTGGTGGTCTTCCCGATCTGCATCTCCCATCCCAAATCTAAATGAAACGATTGATCCTTACATTTTCTCCCGACGAACCTGCCCTGAACTAAAATTGGGCCAACCCCATCTTTCCATCGGAGATAAAAATCCTCCATCCGTTTTAGTCTCCACTCATTTTCCAACCAGAGATACGGCGGCGATTATTAAGGAAATCGCCCAGGTGCAGACTCAATCAAAGGATGCACCTGTCGAAGGACTGATTATCCGTATCCGAACATCTTCTGAATTTCCGGAACTTCAAACCCTGGCCGAATCTTTAGTGGGTGCCATCTCCATTATTATTGTGGAGGACGAACGCGAATTGGATGATGAGCTACCTCCCGCCCAACCTGGATGCGTTCCCATTGCATGGCACCCGACTGTCGGATTTGATGATGAAGCTACCTTGGCCCGATTTCTTGCTTTCTGCGACCAGGCAGGGCATCATCCAGTGATTTCTCTACCTGCCAAAGAACTGAGCGATGGCACAAGTTCCCTCCTAGCCTGTTCGCCCAAACCACCAATTATCACTCTTTTTCCTTCACAGGATCATCATACCGTCGCCGGATACCGCTTTCTCGCAGCATTCCTGGCTAAGTCACAAATTCAACTACCTCTTTGGATTCGTAATCGTGAAAAAGACCGACTCTTTCCTGACGCCGATCTTTTTTCAGCCAGACTGCTGGATGCCTCCGTTTTATCTGGTTCCCTGCTTTGCGACGGAATTGGGGATTTGCTTTCGGTGGAAAATCTCGGCTCACTCGACCGTAATCGTGGCCTTGCTTACAATGTGCTTCAGGGTGCCCGTGCCCGAATCTCCAAAACTGAATTTGTCGCCTGCCCAAGTTGTGGCCGAACCCTGTTTGATTTACAAAGCACCACCCAAAAAGTCAAAGAAGCCACAGGTCATCTCAAGGGCGTTACCATTGCGGTGATGGGATGCATTGTCAACGGACCCGGCGAAATGGCCGACGCTGACTTTGGTTATGTTGGTTCCGGACCCGGAAAAATTGATCTTTATGTGGGTAAAAATCGTGTAAAATCAGCCATACCTGAAAACGATGCGGTTGACCGATTGGTCGATCTCATACAAGAAGAAGGTAAATGGATCGAACCCTAAGCAACCAGAGGCCAGACATCTCCCAAGCGGACTCTTCCCTCCAGGATAGAATTCTAGCCGGTCATGCTGCCGTTCTGGGACAGGTGGAATATTTTCGCGATAACTTTGGTACCGCCAAGAGCCGATGGAAAGGAGACGGTACCCGGGTGACGGAAGTTGACGAAACGATTTCACGGGAACTGTTTGCTGAACTGGCCAAATCATTTCCCCCCGATGATTTCTGTTCCGAAGAATCTATCGAAACCCCCGAGCCACTCCCGTTGAAGAGTGAATTCGCCTGGATACTTGATCCCGTCGACGGTACCAATAATTATGCGGTGGGGGTTCCGGAATGTGGAATTTCTCTGGGACTCTTACGGGGTGGCATGCCGGTCTATGGATTCATTTATGATTATGGACGGGATAATCTGCTACAGGGTGGTAAAGCATTCGGGTCAATCGAGGGAACGACTCCCGTGCGTGCAAGTACTGAGTTGGTCAATGAGAAGCTTACCTTTTGCATGCATTTTCCGATTCCCTCCACTGAGCTAGATGCCTTGCGTCAGGCCCTGCAGACTTGGCGTATCCGATGCCCCGGCTCTGCGGCCGTGGGACTCTCCAATGTAGCCACCGGTAGACTGGATGGATGCCTGGAATTCCGGGCTAAGCCCTGGGATTGCGCCGCCGGCTACCCCATTTGTGAAGGGGCAGGCGCCTCCTTTTGTTTTCTGCACGAACCCGCTTTCCCGCTGACGAATTTCAGCCCATCGATGGGTTCCTGCCCATTCCGGGTGGGTTCTGATCTTTTTCATCGGCAAGTGTGTCAGGCTTTGGGAATCAAGTACCCCTGACTTGAATTCACCTTGCCGCCAGTAACACCGTGGCATTTATTAAAATTTTCTGCGGGCATAGTTTAGTGGTAAAACCCCAGCCTTCCAAGCTGGTGTCCTCGGTTCGATCCCGAGTGCCCGCACCATCCCTTTAGACACTAGGATTTAGCTGTTTTCGACTTAAGAAAAGGGAAAAGCTTCAATAAAAGCTACAATAAGTTTATATGTGTCTATACTTATTCTGTTGTGTTTATATAAATACATGGGGGGGGCGGGGGTAAGAAAAAAATATCGAATGATTACCCAAGACCGGTTAGCCCTAACAAAAAAATTTCCGTAATGGCGAAAATGAGGATTTTTTGAAAAAAATCAGCTAATTCAAGGTCGACCTAAACCGATGGTTTGAGGGGTCGGACCTGGATGTTGAACAGTTAGCCACCGCCGCCGTTCTAGCTATCGAGGATTGGCTGGACGAGGATACGGTAGAGTTTGAGCCTGACGAGGTTAGTCTTCGACTCGTACGCCGTCCTTGTAAGT
>OZSS01001073.1_pt1 | contig 12877 bp, 7 predicted proteins | sample 1779911 | NCBI WGS metagenome assembly OZSS01 (sample SAMEA2603589, study PRJEB24840) | metagenome | biome: Water; feature: Photic zone; material: Seawater sample | place: Mediterranean Sea | collected 2013-11-12 | depth 10 m | reverse complement strand
ACTTGGCATATAGGTATTTCTCAAAACTAAAAACCCAGCTTGTTTTACTGTTCTATCTCTTCTCTTTAATCTATTTACAAACGATTTTTGGATAAAATTTGCAGCTACTATACTTTTATCTAGATAATCCTCTTGCATCAAAACTAAACTAATAACAGATTCTGGATTATTTGGATCAAATCCAGCATATTTCTGTTGATAGTCGTCTTCTAAAAAAATTACTGAATTTTCTTTTTGGGCAATTTTAAAATTTCTCTCATTGGCATGAAGCCCTAAAACAAAGGTTCCAGCACCATATGCGTTAGATGTGTGTGCATCACAATGGATTGAAATAAATAAATCAGCCTCTACATCGTTTGCTATTTTTGCTCGTCTGTATAAATCAACAAATATGTCGGTTTTTCTGGTATAGATAACTTTTAAGTTTTTGTATTTTTTTAACCTATCACCTATTTTAAGTCCTATACTTAGTGCAATTTTTTTTTCTAGGTATCCATTGCCTGTATTTCCAGGATCTTTTCCTCCGTGACCTGGATCAATTACCAGAGTAAAATTAGAATCTAAGGATTGAGAAAAAATATTGTAATTAATAAATAATAAAAAAATCAATAAGTATCTGTAGAAATCCATTTTACTTCTCTAATAAAATTATCATTAATTTAGATAAATCTTACAAGGTTTGCATATAAATAATAAACATACAAACTGTGTTTTAATTAGCTTAATACTCATACTATCTAGTTGTTTTTTACGCTCACAAGAAAAAAGTATTGATTCCACTGTTGTTGATACTGTTACAAAAAGTAATTTTTTGGTTGACAAGGTCGATAGGAAAGCAAAAGGATATGTAAGTGTTGATAATAAAAATAAAATTATTACATTATTTGATAGAGCTGAACTTTATTATACTGATATTGAATTACAATCAGGAATAATTAAATTTAATTGGGAGACTAATATTGTTTCTGCCGGCAGAATTAAAGACTCTTTAGGAAACCTTATTCAAAGCCCAGTTTTTAAACAAGCCGGAGAGGAAATAAATCCTGATTCAATTAGATACAATTTTGAAACTAAAAAGGCTTTAATTTGGAATTCAAAAACAAAACAGAACGAAATGAATGTGTTTTCCGAAGCAACAAAAAAGGAAAACGATTCAGTTTATTTTATAAAGGAAGCTAAGGTAACAACATCAAGAAATATTGAAGATCCTGAATATTACATAAGAATTAGATCTGGAAAATTTATTCCAGATAATAAAATTATTGCTGGACCAAGTAATTTATACATATACGATGTTCCAACACCAATTTTTTTACCCTTTGGCTATTTTCCATTGGCAAAAGACAGAAACTCCGGTTTTATATTCCCATCTATTGGACAAACTAACAGAAGAGGTTATTTTTTTCAGAACGGTGGTTATTATATAGCGGCGTCTGACTTTTTCGATTTAACTCTTTTAGGTGATTATTATACAAATGGAAGTTACGGTTTTAGGGCTGAATCAACCTATAAAAAAAGGTATAGTTACAACGGAAGGCTAAGTATACGTTTTGAAAATCTAATTGATGGTGAAAGAGGACTTCCTGGCTATTCAAAGTCAAATATTTACAATTTTAGATGGTCACATTCACAGGATTCAAAAGCCAACCCAAACAGTAGGTTTTCAGCATCTGTTAATTTGGGCAGTAGTAATTATTTCAGAGAATCACTGAATCAAATCAATACACCAAACTTTCTCAATAACTCTTTAAATTCATCAGTTTCCTTTTCAAAAACATTTAGAGGATATCCTTCAGTAAATATGTCGCTCAGTGCCTCACATTCTCAAAATACAAGATCTAATAGTGTAAACCTAGTTTTACCAACTTTTCAAGGAAGTGTTGAAAGAATATATCCGTTCGTGAAAAGGAGTGGTCAAAAAAAAGGCATTTTAAAAAATATAAATATGCAATACAATTTTAGGGGTGAAAATCGAGTTACCACAACGGACTCACTTTTCTTAAAAAAAGAGATGTTTGATGACGCTAAATACGGAATGAGACACTCAATTCCAATAAGTACAAATTTTAAAGTCTTAAAACATCTGAGTGTAAGTATGAATGGAAATTATGAAGAAGTTTGGACTGGATCCACAATTAAAAGAAATGACTATGACTCAGAAACAGGAAATTCAGGAAATAAAGTTGAAATTAAAGGTTTTGACAGGTTTAGTCAGTATAACTTTGGTATGGGTGTAGGCACAACGATATATGGACTTTTTAACTTTAAAAAGGAATCAAAAATTGAAGCCTTAAGGCATGTAATAAGACCATCGATAAATTATAGTATTAGACCAAGCTTTGATGAGTATTATGACACATACATCATTGATGCAAATGGGAATACTGCAGAATATACAAGATTTGAAGATAATTTTTTTGGCTTACCATCTCGAACCTATTCTAGTTCAATTGGTTTACAGGTAAGTAATAATCTTGAAGCCAAAGTTAGGTCTAAAGATAGTTTAGCCCAAGAATCAAAAAAAATAACAATATTGAATAATCTAAATTTTTCCACAAGCTACAACTTGGCTTCAGACTCACTAAAATTAAGTCCGGTTAGAATGACAGGCGGAACAAATCTTTTTAATAATAAACTAAACATCAATCTTGGAGCTACATTTGATCCTTATCAAATAAATGAATCAGGCACAAGAATTAATAAATTAAACATAAATAATGGAAAGTTATTTAGGATGACAAGTGCGAACATAAATATGTCTTTTTCTGTTGATAGTAAGTCAATTCGGGAAGGTTCTAATAATGATAATATTGAAAACCTAACTGGTGGTGGTAGAGCAGATGATTTATTTGGATCAAGTGACGATCTCTCACGAAGTACTTTTGATAGTGAAGATTTAAATGACGAAAAAAATGAAAATACAACTGAATACAATAATAAAATCCAATGGGATTTTAGATTTGCCCATTCACTTACATACCTAAACAATAGAGGCCAAAAAAAGATTGGAAATAATTCATTAATGTTCTCCGGAAATATTATGTTATCAAAAAAGTGGAAAATTGGAGGTTCATCAGGATATGATTTTAAAAATAATGGCTTTACTTATACGCAGTTGAGATTTGAAAGAGATCTAGATAGTTGGAAAATGAATTTTAGTTGGGTGCCATTTAGTAACAGAGAATCATGGTATTTTTTCATTGGAATCAAATCAGGATTCCTCAGTGATCTTAAATATGATAAAAGAAGGGAACCTGATAAAAGACTGTAATTATGAAAAAAATTTTATTTATTTTTTTAATTTTATATAGTTCACCTATATACCAGCAAAACAATATGAAAACAATAATAAATACTGAAAAAGCCCCTAATCCAGTTGGTCCATATAGTCAAGCTGTAAAAGCTGGAAACACACTTTACATTTCTGGTCAAGTTGCTATTGATCCATTATCAAATACAATTATAAAAAACAATATTGAGGATGAAGCAACTCAAATAATGAAAAATCTTGAAAATATTCTTAAAGAGGCTGGTTTGAAGTTTGATAACGTAGTTAGGACAAAAATATATTTGACAAACATGGACGATTTTTCAGCAGTTAACAAGGTTTATGGCTCCTACTTTAAGTCAAATCCACCAGCAAGAACAACAATCGAGGTTAGTGGACTACCTCTCGGTGTAAATGTCGAAATAGATATGATTGCAGTATTTAATGATTAAATGTTTTTGAGATGATAATCAACAAGCCCTTCAATTGGCCTTCTTAAAACCTTGCCCAATTTCAAATCATTTTTATCTAAAACCTTTTTTAATTCATCTCTGAGATAAAATCCAATTGAACCAACAAAGTGTAGAGGAATTTCTTCACAATCATCAAATTGTTCAATTTGATTTTTAACAAACAAGCTGAAACCTTTTGTAATTAATTTATTACAATAATTTAAGTCTTTATTTTCGATTATGAACTTAGCAAATTTAGCTAGGTATGTATTTGGATTTGGTTTTTTATATAATCTATCTTTAATTTCACTGGCATCCAATCGATATTTCCGAAAAAATTCTTTAGAAACCGATGCTGGCATTTTTTCAAAAAAATAATCTCTTATCAATTGTCTGCCAAAATAATTTCCACTTGCATCATCCATAAGAATATAACCTAAGGAAGTGACCTTTTGAATAATATTTTTACCATCATAATACGTACAATTAGATCCCGTACCTATGATAGAAATAATTGATTTTTTACCTTGATCTGAGCAAGCATAAACTGCAGCATATGTGTCCTCTTTGACTATAATTGAAGCATTGGAGAATATTGACTCAAAAACTCTTTTAATGAGTACTTTGGGTGGTTCAGTTCCACAACCTGCACCATAAAAATATAAGTGGGTTATTTTTTTTCTGTTCTGATAAAGTTCAAAGTTATTAATTACTCTCTCTTCAATAATGTTGCTGGTTAAAACCTGAGGGTTGAGACCTAAAGTTTGGGTTTCAAATATTTTTGAGCCATTTTTATCAACACTAATCCAATCAGTTTTTGTAGAGCCACTATCAACTATAAGCTTCATATAAGAATTTAACCATTTGAGTGAATGGCTAGATCAATAAGCTTGTTTGAATAACCAGCTTCATTATCATACCAACAAATAATTTTATAAAATTTTGAGTTTAACTGAATACCCGCTTTAGAATCTACGATTGATGTTCTAGCGTCACCTATGAAATCTTGAGAAACTACGTCTTCATTAGTAAAACCTAAAATATTATTCATCTCATTTTCAGAGGCATTTTTCATTACTTTCATAATTTCTTCATATGAGGTTTCCTTTGATAACTTTACAGTTAAATCAACAACAGAAACATTTGCAGTTGGCACCCTAAATGCCATTCCAGTTATTTTTCCTTCAAGTGAGGGTATAACTTTTGTAACTGCTTTTGCAGCTCCAGTTGAGGCAGGAATTATATTTAGTAGTGAACTTCTTCCTCCTCTGTAATCTTTTTTTGATGGACCATCAACGGTAAATTGAGTCGCGGTAACAGCATGAACAGTTGTCATCAATGCTTCCTCAACTCCAAAATTATCATTTAACACTTTGATTGGGGGTGCCAAACAATTTGTAGTACAACTTGCATTTGAGATAATCAAATCAGAGGAATTAACCTCATTATGATTAACTCCCATAACAAACATTGGGGCATCTTTAGATGGTGCTGAAATTACAACTTTAGGTGCTCCTCCGTCAAGGTGAAGCTTAGCTGTATCCAGAGTTGTAAAAAGGCCAGTACATTCAAGTACAACGTCAACTCCCTTGCTATCCCAAGAAATTTCATTAGGATTTCTTTGTGCAGATATTATTATTTGTTGATCATTAACATATAGATGACTTTCATCATGAGATATTTTAGCATCGAAGACACCATGAACTGAGTCGTATTTTAGCAAATATGCAAGATGTTTAATGTCTAACAAATCATTAATTGCAACAACTTCAATATCTCCCCTAACAACAGCAGACCTTAAAACCATCCTACCAATTCTTCCAAAACCATTTATTCCAATTTTAATTTTTTTCATATTTTATTATTAAGTATTCATAATTTTTGAAATTCTAAGTAAGTCCTTATTAATTTTTGTCTTTTCAGAAATGGCTTTTTTTAGTGGGACTGTGATAATTTTTCCATGCTGAGTACCAACCATTATTCCAGTTTTTCCATCTTTTAATAATTCAACTGCCTTGACACCCATTTTTGTTCCCAAAACTCTATCAAAACAACTTGGTCTTCCCCCTCTTTGTATGTGCCCCAAAACAGAAACTCGCACTTGATAATTAGGCAATTTCTCTTGAATTTCATCAGCTATTTGATATACATTTTTACCTGGTTTATAACCCTCAGCAACCACAATAATACTTGATGTTTTTCCAGATTTCTTACTGTTCTTAAGTGAATCAATAAGCTGACTAATATTTGTTTTAACCTCGGGGATTAAAATTTCTTGGGCACCAATAGCAATACCAGAACTCAGTGCAATGTAGCCAGCATCTTTACCCATTACTTCAACAAAAAACAATCTATCATGGGATATAGCAGAATCCCTAATCTTGTCAATGGCATCCATTACTGTATTCAAAGCAGTATCATAACCCAATGTGTGTGAAGTTCCAAATATGTCATTATCGATTGTACCGGGTATTCCAATTACTGGAAAATTAAATTCGTCCATAAGCTTTAGAGCTCCCGTGAAAGAGCCATCTCCACCAATAACAATCAAACCATCAATATTATTCTTTATTAAGTTTTTATAAGCCTTTTTCCTTCCGTCAGATTGTCTAAACTCATCACATCTTGCTGAGTATAAAAATGTACCACCTTTATTTATAATACCCCTTACACTCCTTGTATTAAGTATTTTAGTATTATTTTCTATAAGCCCGGAATATCCCCGAACTATACCAACACATTTAATTTTATAATGTGCACAGGTTCTAACAATAGATCTTAGGGCTGTATTCATTCCAGGTGAATCACCTCCAGACGTTAAAACTCCTATAGTCTTCATTTATGCTTTGGTAAAATTAAGTTAAATTTTGGAAAGGATTAAGTTATTTTTCTAATTCTAGCCAAACGTTTCCTCTATTGTGAGAATCAATTACTTTTTCAATAAAATCCATTCCCCTGACTCCCTCGTAAATAGTTGGAAATTCATGATCGTAAAAATTATCACCACGAATAGCTTTTGCGGCACCTAAATAAATGTTACCCATTGCATCAAATATACCCTCAGGATGTCCTGGTGGTAACTTTGATGAATTGAGGGAAATTGGATAATTATACTCATGTCCTGGTTTTAGAACCTTTATTGGTTCATTTTCTTTTAAAAAGTAAAGTTTATTTGGATTTTCCTGTTGCCATTTTAAATAACCTTTATCTCCATATACATTAACTCTTAAATTATTTTCCTCACCGGTAGCAATTTGACTTGATCTAATCACCCCTTTTGCTCCATTATTCATTCTGACTAAAATATTAGCATCAATGTCAAGTGGATTATCCTTGTAAAGATTATTTAAATCAGCGAGTATTTTATGAACCTTCAAACCACTAACTAGTTCGAGCATATTGAATGCGTGAGTTCCAATATCAGCAACACATGAACTTATTCCGCTAATTTTTGGATCTAATCTCCATGAACTTTTTCTTTTTTTCTTTTCATGAATTATTGGATTAATCCAACCTTGTAAATATTGAGCATCAACTCTCTGAATGTTTCCAATTAATCCCTCAGAAATCATTTTGGTCATTTGTCTGACCATAGGGTAGCCAGAATATGTGTGTGTAACTGCAAAAACTAAATTATTTTTTTCTTTTATAGAAAGTAATTGCTTGGCTTCATGTAATGAAATTGTTAACGGTTTTTCACATATTATATGATATTTATTGTCAAGAAATTTTTTTGCAATCTCAAAATGAGAATTATTTGGTGTTAAAATACAAACTGCTTCAATTCTTGATTCAGTTGGTATTTCTTTCTCACTCGCTATCATATTATCAATATCTTTATATATCCTTTCCCTATTGATACCAATTTGTCTGGCGGACTCAATACTATCCTCATATTTAGAATTAAAAACCCCTCCAACGATTTCATATCTGTCATGCATGTACGCTGAAACTTTGTGAAGTACACCTATTAAAGAATTATACCCGCCTCCTATAAAACCTAATCTAATTTTTTTTTTCATATTTTTTTTGTTTTAACATAAATATGAAGAATTAGAAATGCAACAATTAATAATGCAGGAATGTATGCATATAACAAGAGTAATTCTGAACCAGTTGTATTGGCGTCCATTAACTTACCCATTTGCGGTAAAACAAAGGAGACAGATAACATTCCAGCCCCACCCATCAATGATAAACCTAAGGCTCCACTTTCTGGAATTTTCTCGGAGACAAAAGAGAGCATGGTTGGCCAAAAGTAACAAACACCGATTGCAAAAACTGCAGCAGCTAAAAATGTCATCGCTCCACTTGTATTTGCAAGTAAGAACAAACCTAAACAAGAGAATACTGCTGAAAATAATAAAACTTTTGTAATACTTAATTTATGAACAATCTGTCCAGCGTAAAGCCTACCTAAAGCCATTAATCCATTTATAAAAACTAATATTAAAATTGGAGACTCTAAAGATTTTCCCAATAAACCTTCAATTCTTTGAGTTGTACCAAGCTCAGTTGCTGCTGTAAGCATCATACATAATAACATGAAAATAAAAAGCGGTTTAAAACAATTTTTAATCATATCTCTGTAAGAAACTCCACTAGTCACCCTTTCGGTTTTAGGAAATTGAGCATTGAAAAATAAAAAACCATAAATTAGAAGTGGGATCAATAATGTACCAGCTAAAATCATCCAGCTCAGTCCCATTAAATCCATAATTATAAATCCAAGTACTCCACCAATAACTATTCCGCCAGGAAACCAAACATGAAATCTGTTTAGCATTTTTGTTTTTTCATTTGGATAAAGTGTTGCAACAAGAGGATTGCAAGCCGCTTCAACCATTCCATTTGCAACTCCAATCAAAGTAGTTCCCCAAAATAATGTAATATAATCTCTTGCTAAAATTGTAACGACAATTCCAATCAAATGACCAAAAAAGGCGATGTTCATTATCTTTTTCATTCCAAATAAATCAACAAAAAACCCTCCTATCATCATTGCTAATGTAAAGCCCCAAAAAGCAGGTGCAAAAGCATAACCAATTTCTTCTAAGGAAAGCAAATAGTCTTGATTAAAAACCATTTCTAATTTGACTCTTATTGCAAAAGTCATTGCAGTTGTTATTAATGCAAAGCAACTAGCAGTAAATAACCTTTGTGGGATAATATTTTGTTTCATGGTAGAATGTTGTTGTAACTTAAATATAAAGATTATTTCTCTTTTTTAGTCTTTTTTAAATTTGATAATAATTCAGAAAAACTATCAAATTCGACATCATAAAAGATACCAAACCCCTGAGTAAAACCAATTTCATCACCAAAAAACTGATATTCATTCTCTTTGTTAAAAACTTTTGCTCTTAAACTGCCAGAATTGTTTAATAAAAAGTCAATTTGAACATTTCCAAGAATGACATTTTCCTCCATCCCACTAACTGGTACTCCAATTTTTCCATTAATTAAAATCTTATCACTTATCTCACTTTGTAAAGATAAACCTATTCTATCTCGATTTAGTAGGCTGGATGTTGAAAGCTTGTCACCCTGCTCATAATTTATTCCCAAATTCATTTTATCATCATCACTTGCAAGCAGATCATCAATAATTCCAGATGCTCTTTGAAATAAATTATTTGTTATAGTCTGTGCTGATACAAGACTTGATGATGAACTGTTAATAAAATAACCCTGAGAAATTAATGATATAGCTTGAGTTTGTTTTTTTTCATAATCATTAAGATAATAATCCAACTCTGATTTTATTGAACCGCTGGTGTTCGGAAAAATAATTTCAAACTTTGGTGTTTCTAGATTTGAAAGCTCTCCTTGAAGTTCAATATCAACATAAGTAGGAATTTTTCTATTAAAAGAAGTATTTTGAATTAATGGTGCAGGATTTGCACCTCCAGGTACACTATACCTTGCTTTTGCATCAATCAGTCCTTTGTAGGGGTCACCATTCCATACTATACTTGCTCCTTTATTTAAATTAAAAACTCTTTCAACAATACCAAAATTTTTATAAAAATAATATCCTGATTCCACGCTAAATTCACCATCAATTGTGAAATTATCAGAATAATCAGAAACAATATTAAATTGACCATTCCCAAATCCTGAAATCTTAGAACCTGATTTTTCATCAAATATAATTTCAATTTCAGCATTTTTATTGATATTCATGTTTAGAAAAACTTCTAAACCTTGGTTAACTAAATTTGTTGGTGTGTCGTTATTATTTTCTTTAAATGTTAGGTACGACAATTGATCCAAACCTTCACCATATCTTATTGGAATTACAATTTTTGTATTTTCTTGAGTTGTACCATTAATCTCTATGTCCAAATCTTTTCCCGGTCCAATGAAATTGGCTGAGCCATTCAAAAAGCCTGTTCCATAGTAATATTCATTTTCGGATGATTGGGTATTTAGTGCTAGTAGATTATTAGATTCAATTTTAAAATCTAAATACCAATCTTTTAATCTGTTGTGGGATATTTTTCCGCTCATTATTCCACTCGTATTTGATTTTTTTTCATTTAAAATAAAATTGTTAATGTTTATAGTCTGATTATTGAGAGTAAAAGTTGGGTCATCTACAAAACCATAGCGTAAACCAAGATATGGAATATCAAAGCTAGAATTTACTGCATTAATTTTCCCCTCAAAAATAGGCTTAAAAAAAGTTCCTGTTACATCAATATCGGAGTTAAAATGACCTTCAAAATTTTGAAGAACATTTTCTCCAATTGCTGAAAATGGTGCAATATTAAAATTTTTTGTAATTAATTTAAAGTTCATAGGATAATCATCATCTTCAATTTTAAAAATACCAGCTAGATCAAAAATATTTTTACTTTTATTGTTAATTATGAATTTCAAATTATAACTATCTTGATTTTTTGAATTGTCAATAGATAGGATAGCATTGCCTAGAACATTACTATTAGCGGAAAAAGACTCAATACTCACATCTGAGCTTCCAAGATAGAGACCATCGGATTTCTCGAGCTGAATTGAACCATTAATTTTTCCTTCATAAAATATATTTTTTGGTTTAGGAATTATTGACGAAAACTCTACATTATCAAAATCAGATGAAAAAACAAAATCATTCTCATCATCAAAGTAATTAAACTCAATACTTTGATCTGATGAAAAAATATTTGTAGGTTTGAGTTCGGTATACTTATCACCAACGATCAATACATTGCTACCACTGCCTTTTGTTTGTTTTTTTAGTTGCCAATCTATACCATTAAATCCAAATGCTAATTCTTTAATTAGAAATTCAGATCGTTGGTCTGGATTAATTGTATGCTCAAATTGAAGAGAACCAGTACTATTATCTAATTGTATAAAACTCAAGTCAATATTGGTAAAATCATCAATTTTTGCTAATGAAATTTCAATATTTTTTCCATTAAAATAATTAGACTTTACAGAACTGATATTTATATTCCCAGAGTTATTTGAGATATTGAGTATAAAGTCATCAACTATGACCTTCGAAAATTTCAAATTCGGGGTTTGAATTTTTATGTTATAATTATAAGTATCAAATTCTCCGCTAAGGAAGGTGTTTTGATCTATCGTAAATTTTTTACTTATAATATTCGCGAATTTTGGCTTTAAATTCAAATTAAAACTCAAATCAAATTCACTATTATCTTTTAATGATAAATAATTTTTGTAACCCGCAAAAATTGAATTTTTCATTAGGGTTGGGAGAAGTAAAAAATTAAAGTCTCCAATAAGAATTCCTGAAACTGCATCTTCAGAGTCTATATTAAAAAATCTTTTTTCGTTGTTAATCCTTGATTGAATAGTTAAATTTTCAAATTTGTACTCATCATCGAGACCAGTAAGAATAAAATCGGTAAAAGATACGTCACCTATCATAGATTGAAAATTTTCACCAATGAGTTTTGCACCAATATTTCCGAAAACGGATTGACCTTCAACTTTACTGAGATTAATTTCACTTAGATTTGCTTTTTTGATATTTGTATTAAAATCATATTCAACTAAGTCATTGGAGTAATTAATCAATCCATCAAAATTTAAATTTAAATTATCGTCATCAACAATCAATGAACCTGTAAAAAGTTTATCACTGACATCACCGTTAATAATGATTTTTTTATATGAATAACTATTGATAGCAACATTATTCATCTGACCAACAACAGATGATTTTAAATTTTCTTCATCAAAACCCTGGCCATTAATATCAAAATTAAAGTCAGATTGCAGCTCAAAAGGGAGGTTAATTATTTTTGCTAAATCAAAACTTTTACCATTAAAACTACCTTGGTAATTTGCAAAATTGATATTTTTAAGATTAGACATTTTGATGTCATAATCAATCACACCAAATTCTGTTTTTATATCTGCATTGGAAAATATAATATCATCATTTTTGGTAAAAATTCCTTTCATTTCTAGTTTTCCAACATTTCTAAAAGCCGAAGGAATAACATTTCCAAATAAGTCAGGAAATAATGAATAAAGAAATGTTGTTGATGAGTTAAAACTCTTGAGATCTAATGCAATATCAGAATCATTTAAACTTTCTGAAAATTTAAAAAATAAGTCTGTAATCAACTGATTTTCTAAACTTTTAGCCTTTAAATCTTTGAATTTGATCTCATCAATATTTCCTTCAAAAAAAGACTCTATTTGGATATCCAAATTTGTTATTGGAGTTTTAAAATCAGAACTATTTAGAGTTGAATTTTTGAAATAACCATCATACTTAAATTTTTTGATTTCATTTACATTTATTAAATGAACAAATCCTGTAAAAATAGAGTTACCATAGGAAAGATTTTCAAAATCAAATCTTAAAATACTATCCTTGATCAACACATCAGAGCGAATTGATACCTCTCTTTCATTAATTTTAGACTTAAAATCAGTAACTGAAAATTGAGTTTGCCCGTTTTTTATCAAAAAATTTTCAATTCTTATTTCATCATTCGATATATCGTACTTATTTCCCTGTTGATCTATTAAAATATCAAAATTTGTAATACCAATATTTTGAATTCTGATAAATTTAAAATTGTCTAAAATTCCTACTTCATTTTTATTTGATGGTAGTAGATCAGTTGAATTGAAATTATTCGTATTAATAAAACCGCCATTAAGA
>OZSS01001072.1_pt1 | contig 12877 bp, 16 predicted proteins | sample 1779911 | NCBI WGS metagenome assembly OZSS01 (sample SAMEA2603589, study PRJEB24840) | metagenome | biome: Water; feature: Photic zone; material: Seawater sample | place: Mediterranean Sea | collected 2013-11-12 | depth 10 m | reverse complement strand
CTATATTTTTATCCAAAAGATAATACTCCAGGATGTACTAAAGAAGCATGTAATTTTAAAGAGAATTGGGATTTACTTCAAAAAAATAATATTGTTGTTCTTGGTATTAGTAAAGATAATGCATCTTCTCATCAGAAGTTTATAGAAAAATTTAATTTACCTTTTATTCTTTTAACCGATCCTGAACCTTTTAAAGTTTCTTCTGATTACGATAGTTATGGACTTAAGAAATTCATGGGGAAAGAATATATGGGAATGATTAGAAATACTTTTTTGATCGATACTGATGGTAATATCGAAAAAATCTACTTAAAGGTAAAAGCAGCAATAATGGCTGATCATATAATTGCAGACCTTGGGTTAAGCTAATTTTTTATGGACAGGTGGTGAATAATCATCCCCTCCATAACTAAATCAGGAGCATTGATAATATTTTCTTTTTGAGTCTTTAGAGATTTTGTGAGGAGTTCAGAATCTCCTCCACAGATTACTAAAATATCTTTTTCGGGATTAAATAAACTATGAATCACACCAGTAAGAGAGTTGATTACTCCTTTTAAGATTGCTTCTTCTGTATTTATTAAAAAATCTTTGATCGGAATATCATATTTTTTGGGAACTGTAAGATTTTTTGTATTTTGTTCCATTGACTTTAATTGTGTTAGAAAACCTGGAGTAAGTTGACCTCCAATAATAGATCCACTTGAATTCAATTTTGTTATCGATAATATTGTTCCAAAGTCTGCAATTAGCAAATCTTTTTTTAAAGGGTTTTCAATAATTTTTTGAGCTGCAAGACAAGCAAGAGCTCTATCAATTCCAAAATAATCAGGAAGATTTGATAAATTAATATCTTTAGTTTTTATCTCATTTTCTTTTTTCAGCAAAAAATTTGGTAGTTTTCCTACGGAAGCCCAAATTAATTGATCAAGATCTATATTTTCGGGAACTTTTTCCTCTTTTTTGGTATGAAAGAATTTAGATTGATTTTTAGAATATTTTGCCCAATGAAGCCTACTATTGCCTATTAATAAAAAATTTATATCTGGGACCATTGTTCTATGATCAATTTATTTATTAGTGTGTATTCCACATTCTTGTTTAATCCCCCCAAATCTTGTATCTCTGCCCTTTGTTTCAATACCATCGGGGCTGCTTGAATGCCAATCTCCTACAGAAGAATAACCTTTGATAAAAAGAGGATGGGCAGGTAAATTATTCTCTTCCATATAATAAAAAATATCTTTATTTGTCCAATTTAATAAAGGTCTTAAAGAGAATCTTTTACGAATTATGTCTAGGAACTTCATTTTTTTTCTATTGTCTGTTTGACTTGATCTAACTCCGCTTGCCCAGCAGGAAATATTATATTTTTCTAGACCAATTTCTAAAGGTCTTATTTTTCTCAATTCATGATACTTATCTAAATCACTCTCTTTATTTGTTTCCCAAAGTTTTCCGTATTTGGCCTCCATTCTTGCTGGAGATAATTCACTTTGCAGAACTTCAACTTCTAAGGATAAATTATCAATAAGCTTTTCAGCGTAATGGTATGTTTCTGGAGGCAGGTAACCTGTATCTATCCAAAATATTTTGATTTTTTTTTGTAGATATAATTTACTGACCATATCTAAAAGGACCGACGACTGTATACCAAAACTTGTTGTAATAGCAAATTGATTATCAAACTTTTCATAACCCCACGAAATCATTTCTTGAGGATTCATATTTACTAGCTCTTGATTATGTTTCCCCAATTTAGTTTGAATATCTTTGTGGATTTTTTCAATCATTCTTGAATTCGGTTATTAGAATAATGTTATTTCGCTTAATTTAAAAATTATTCGTATAGTTTAATAATACATTTACGGATAACAATATTTCTCTAATGAAATCAATACAAAAACCAATAGTAATAGTTGGAGCAGGTTTTGCAGGTATGACATTCGCTTTGAATTTAAAGAATCTTAATCCTTCTTTACCGATTCTTGTGGTTGATTCTGAAACTAACTTTATATTTAAACCCCTAATGTATGAAGTTTTAAGTAAAGAAATAAGAAGTTGGGAAGCCACCCCAAAATTTGCAAATATTTTTTCTGATGCGGGCATAACTTTTTTAAGAAATTGTTTGACTAAGATTTCTTTCCATGAAAATATACTTGAATTTAGTGACAATTTAAAATTAAATTATCAGTATCTTGTTATCTGCACAGGATCTATTCCAAATAGTTTTTTAATAAAAGGTATAGATGAAAATTGTTATTTTTTTAATGATGGTCACGATCTAAATAAATTAAATTCTTTTTTAAAAAAATCACAAGATACTGCGATGCATAAAAAGTTATTCATAGTTGGAGGTGGTCCCTCTGGCATTGAATTGGCATGCAAAATTAAAGATCTATTTTCAGATCAATTTGAAATTAATGTAATAGAAAAATCAAATGAAATCCTCAATAAAAACAAAATTTTTAATAGAGAGCAAGCAGAGAAGGCATTAAAAAAAAGAAAAATAAACGTTCTTTTGAATTCAATAGTTACAGAAGTCTCCGAAACTAAAATTAGTATTTCTAGTGAGGCTGGAATAACTTCTTTGGATAAAGATATTGTTATTTGGACTGCAGGTGTTACACCTAATTTGTCTTACTTGGAAACTGATCAAATAACAAAAAAATTTGGACGAATTTTAGTTAATAGTAATTTGCAAATAGAAAAATATAAAAACTGTTTTGCTATTGGCGATATTTCAGTTATTGAAGGAATGGAGGATTTACCCATAACTGCTCAGGTCGCTATGCAGGAAGGAAATCATCTGGCTAATAATTTAGAACTTTTAATTCAAGGAAGCGATCCTCTACCCTTTGAATTTAAAGACAATGGTGAAATGATTAGCTTAGGAATAGGCGAAGCTTCAATTTCCGGGCTTGGGGTTACTTTATCTGGGAAATTGGCTTTTGAGGCAAGAAGACTTATATATGCTTCCAAGTTGCCTGATATTACTGAAAGCTTAAAATCTGCATCTTCATGGATATTCCAAAAAAAATCTATTTTTAAAAAGTTTATTAAAAAAGATAATTCCAATTAAACTTTTTTGAAATATTGTTTTTGGGTATATTGAGTGAAATAAGTTTCGTATGAATTTAATTGCAGTAGTTAGTAATAATCTTGATGCTTTTATAACGGTAGTTGTTTTAATAATGTCAATAATTTTGTTTATTAAAAATACTATTGCGCCAGAATTGACTGGTTTGTTATGTGTTGGAATATTTATAGCTACTGGGGTTCTTTCTCCTGAAAAAGCTTTAGCTGGATTTGGTAGCCCATCATTAATTACCCTTATGGGTTTATTTGCAGTTTCCTCTGCATTATTTAAAAGTGGTGCCTTAGACAGAGTAAGAGAATTGATTTCTTCTGAAAGTATAAGAACTCCTAGGAAATTAATTTCTTTAATAGCTTTTTTGATTGCTCCAATATCTGGAATAGTACCTAATACACCAGTAGTGGCATCTTTGTTACCTTTAATTGAAAGTTGGTGCGAGCGAAGAAATATATCACCATCAAAAGTTTTATTACCTCTTTCTTTTGCTACTTTACTCGGTGGAACTCTGACATTATTAGGTAGCTCAGTAAATCTTCTTGTAAGTGATATTAGTCAACAATTAGGTTATGGAGCTTTGGAATTATTTAGTTTGACTTCAATAGGAATTCCTGTGTGGCTTATAGGTACAACCTATATGATTCTAGTTTCTGACATGCTTTTGCCAGATAGAGGAAGAGAGAAGGAGTTTGTTAAAAATGGTGATATGAATATATATTTTACTGAAGTTACTATTCCCTCTACTTCAGAATTAGTTGGACAATCTGTCAGAAATAGTAGATTGCAAAGACGATTTGACGTTGATGTTCTGGAATTGCAACGAAATGGAAAAGTTATTCTTCCTCCTTTGGCTGATAGAAAGATTGAACCGGATGATAGATTAATAATCCGCGTTACAAGGGCAGACTTATTTAGGCTGCAGCAGGAACATACTATTCTGTTAGGAGAAAACAAATCATCTTTCGATGGGGCTAATGTTTTCTCAGATGATGAAGGTACTAAGACCTTTGAAGCCTTGTTACCAGCTGGTTCAACTTTAGCCGGTGCAAGTTTGAGAGAATTAAGATTTAGGCAGCGTCATAATGCAACAGTTTTAGCATTAAGAAGAGGTCAACAAACTGTTCAGGAGAGATTAGGCCAAGCTGTTTTAAGGGCTGGAGATGTTTTATTATTGCAAGCACCGTTAGATTCAATAAGAGGTTTGCAAGCTAGTAATGATTTGCTTATTTTAGATCAATTCGAAGATGACTTACCTTTTTTGATAAAAAAACCTATATCAATTGCAATTGCAATAGGAATGGTAGTTTTGCCTTCGGTTTCTAATATTCCATTAGTAGGTTCAGTTCTTTTAGCAGTAATTGCTATGGTTGCTTGTGGATGTTTAAGACCTGCAGAGATTCAAAAATCAATTAGGTTAGACGTCATTTTATTGCTGGGGTCCCTATCATGTTTTAGTGTGGCTATGCAAGTAACAGGATTAGCTGATTTAATTGCTGTCAATCTAAACTTTGCCCTTAATGGAATGCCTCTGTATTTTGCACTAGTCCTAATTTTTGTATCGACAGTTATTCTTACACAATTTATAAGTAATGCTGCTTCGGTTGCTTTGATTTTGCCTGTTGCTATTGAATTCTCAAATGTTTTAGGGATTTCACCAAGTGCTTTAATAATGCTTGTTTTATTTGGTGCTAGTCAATCTTTCTTGACTCCAATGGGTTATCAAACAAATTTAATGGTTTATGGTCCTGGAAGATATAGGTTTTTTGATATCGCAAAATACGGAGCTGGATTAACACTTATAATGTCTTTTACAGTACCGGCATTGATAATTTTAAATTACGGGTAATATCGTGAAATTCACAAGTAAAGTTTATAAGTTAAAAGATGCTTACAAAAAGCTATCTGTACCTCAATTTACTATTGTTACAGGTTTATTTATTATTTGCCTTGGAACTTTAATTTTGAGTTCTCCATTATGTTCATCTTCAAAGGTTGGTTTGTGGGAAGCATTTTTTACATCAACTTCTGCTATAACCGTTACCGGCTTAACCATAATAGATATTGGTGTTGATTTAAATTTCTTTGGCCAAGTTTTCTTAGCTTTTATGCTTTTATCAGGTGGTCTAGGATTAATGGCCATTACAACATTTTTACAAGGGTTTGTTGTAAAGGGGACAAAACTTAGAACTAGATTAGACAAAGGAAAGACTTTAGATGAATTTGGAGTTGGAGGAATTGGTCGAACTTTTCAAAGCATTGCTATTACGGCGATTAGTATCATATCCTTGGGCGCAATTATTTTATATTCTTTTGGATTTGTAGATATTCAAAATAATTGGGAAAGACTATGGTCCTCGATTTTTCATAGTGTTTCTGCATATAACAATGCAGGATTTTCGTTAATGTCAAATAGCCTTCAAGACTATAGAACCAATTATTTGGTGAATAGTGTTTTTGTTTTTCTCATTGTTATGGGTGGATTGGGCTGGCGGGTGATTGATGATATTTGGAGTCATAAAAAAAATCTTTCTTATAGGAAATTAAGCCTTCATTCTAGACTGGTTATTAGGACAAGTTTGTCTCTAATATTGTTTGGATCACTAGGATTCTTTATCACTGAATCATTGCTAAATAGTCAATTTTTTAATGATTTAAATTTGTTTGAACGGTTAATGTCATCTATCTTCGAAACAGTTAGTGCAAGAACTGCAGGCTTTACAAATTTTCCGATTTCTTTGAACTCTATCTCAGATACGGGCCTCTTATTATTAATGACACTTATGTTTATTGGAGCAAGTACCGGAGGTACTGGTGGAGGAATAAAAACAACTACATTTATTGCTTTAATGGCTGCAACTAGATCAACTTTAAGAGGTCAGAAAGATGTAATTATTAGCAATAGATTAATTTCAGATAAAGTTATTCTAAAGGCAGTTGGAATCACAGTTGGATCTTTGCTTTTTGTTCTTTTAATGGCAATGTTACTAAGTACAACTAATACTTTTGTTAAAAAAGAATCATTTACATTTCTAGAAATTCTGTTCACTTGCATATCTGCATTTGCAACAGTTGGTTTTGATATTGGTTTAACTGCAAAATTAAATCATTTTGGTCAATTTATTCTTATTGTGGGTATGTTTGTGGGCAGACTTGGGATCCTTTTGCTTTTAAGTGCACTTTGGCAGGCTCTTTATAAGAGTAGAATAGATAGACAAAAGAGAATTGGCTATCCTAGGGCTGATCTATATGTTTAGAATTGACTGAGTTTTATTATGGCTGATTGGTGGCAGTGGTCTCAAAAGAGAGAAAATGAAGCACTCACTTTTGCAGTTGTCGGCGTTGGAAGATTTGGAACCGCAGTTTGCAGAGAACTTATTAGTAATGGTGCAGATGTTTTGGCTGCAGATTATTCGGAAAAAGCTATTGATGATTTAAGGCAATTAGAACCTTCGATAGAAGCGAGAGTTGTAGATTGTACTGATGAAGAGTCTATGAAGGAATCCGGAATTCTTGAAATGAATACTGTTGTTGTGGGTATTAGTGAACCCATTGAAGCAAGTATAACTACTACTCTTATTGCTAAGGATAGTGAAGGTAGCAAAGTGAAAAGAGTAATAGCGAGAGCTACCAGTGACTTGCACGAAAAAATGTTAAAGAGAGTAGGTGCAGATAAAGTTGTTTTCCCATCTAGGATGCAAGGAGAAAGATTAGGTTTAGAACTAGTAAGACCAAACCTAATCGAAAGATTGGAACTAGATAATCAAACTGGTATAGATGAAATAACAGTTCCAGAGGAATTTATTGGAAGATCTTTAAGAGATTTAAATTTGAGGAAAAATTATTTAGTAAATGTTCTTGCTGCAGGACCTGCTGAAGAGTTAACAGTTAATCCTCCAGCAAAATATATTTTGGAAAGAGGAAATATTTTGGTAGTCATGGGTAAAACTGTAGATTTACAGAAATTGCCTCAAAATTAATTATTTTTAATCAGATTTTTTATAGTATCTAATCCTTTGAGGAGCTCTTTTTAATCTTCTGACGTTTTGTTTTTCAAGTTCATCTCTAAATTTATCAGTATTTAAATTATTTTCTGAAAGAGGTGATTTACTTTCTTTTTCGAAATATTTTTTTATACCCTCTTGTATTAACACTTTTGCCATATTACTTACTGTCCTAGATTCATTATCGGCCAAAATAGTTAATTGCTCACATATTAATTCTGGAAGAACTACTTGAATTCTGGGGGATTTAGGCTTCCCATTAGTTGAGTTTTGGCGGGTAGCCATGAGTCAAAGTTGATAACTGTTACTTATTAGTATACACAGTTAGTCAAGGATACTATCTTTGTGTATATTATTAGTAAGGAAATTTATGTCCGTATCAATTAATTGTGTTGTAGTCCCATGAAAAATCCAAGAAAAATTGATTCTCCTAAAAGGTCGATAATTGATAAACCGAAAAAAAGATTAGTCAATTCTGATTCTCACGATAATGAAAATAGTGACGTTTTGGTATCAGCTGTAATTAGTCCATATTTGTTAACTCATCTTCACCATATTCTTCAGCAGTCTGAGTATTATGCCCAAAAAGATGGTAGAAAATCTCACGCAGCTAACTTTGCGAAACTAAGAAAAGTTTTATGTTTAGACGCAAGAAGTATGGCAGATGCCTCTGCAAAAGAGATAAAAGATGTGGATAATGATTTATCTAATAATAAATATAATGAACAAAATGTAGCTTGAAGTAATAATCTATTAATAAATAGATTTTAAAAACATGTCCAGTAATGCTGAAAAGCTCTATAAGTTAATAGCCAACGATTCCAAAAAGAAACAAAGTCTGTTTATGACAGCCTTAACTAATCCCAAAAAAGCCTTAGATAAAATATGCGATATTGGCAACGAGTTAAATATTTCTGTGACTAAAGAAGAGGTTATTGAATATTTGAGTACTATTGATGATGAGGCAACTAAAATGTGGTTAATCAAGGCTCGAGGAGGTCTTTAGGAAAAGGTTTCGAATAATTATTATTTGGATTAGGAATAGGTTTTATTCTTTTGTTGTAGCCACCTCCACCAGCCAAAGTCCAAAAAAACCAATAACTTGGAATTGCAAGAGCTGCAGCTATGAAAATCACTACAATTTGTTCTATTCTTTTCATGGTTTAATTTTATTCCACAAAATATTTTTTAGTAAATAAGCCACAGATTTTGTAAATTCTATTTTAAAACAGTGATTAGATTTGAAGGTGTAAGCAAAATTTATTCTACAGATGTTGTTTTAAAAAATATTAGTTGGGAGATTAAGAAAGGCGAAAAAGTTGGCTTAGTTGGTTCTAATGGTGCAGGTAAATCAACCCAGTTTAAGATTTTAATTGGAGAGGAAGAGCAAACAAGTGGAACGATCATCAAAGAGGGAAATCCTAAAATTGCCCATTTAAAACAGGAGTTTGATTGTAATTTGAATTTTTCAGTGAGACAGGAATTAGAAAGTTCTTTTAAAGATATACAAATTGTTGCCGTTAAACTTTTAGAAATTGAGAATAAAATGAAATCATTGGATATAAAAAAAAATTCCGATGAACTTGAAATATTTGTAAATCAACTCGCAAAATATCAAGCAAAATTTGAAGCTTTAGGTGGTTATAAAATGCAATCTGATGTAGAAAAAATATTACCAAAATTAGGCTTTTCTACAGAAGATGCTGATAAATTAGTTGGCAATTTCTCAGGTGGTTGGCAGATGAAAGTTGCACTTGGAAAAATAATCTTACAAAAACCTGATTTACTTTTACTGGATGAACCAACTAATCATTTAGATTTAGAAACTATTTTTTGGTTGGAAGAATATCTATCATCGCTTAAGATTGCAGTTATAATAATCAGCCATGATAGATATTTCTTAGATAAATTATGTAAAAAAATAATTTTTGTAGATAGAGGAACATCTGAAACGTATAATGGGAACTATTCTTTTTTTGTTGAACAGAAATCTTTGAATGAAGAATCACAAAATAAGGCATATCAATTACAACAAAAAGAAATTGAGTTACAGAAGAGGTATATAGATAGATTTAGAGCTAGTGCAACTAGAAGTTCTCAAGCAAAGAGTAGAGAAAAACAATTAAAAAAGATTTCTAAAATTGAGGCTCCCATAGCAAAATCAAAAAGTCCTGTTTTTAATTTTCCAGAGTGCCCTCGCTCAGGAAAATTAGTTCTAAATATCAAAAATTTGTCTCATAGTTTCGAGGATAAAATTCTTTTTTTAGATATTAATTTAAAGATTTCTTCTGGGGAGAAAATAGCAATATTGGGACCTAATGGCTGCGGCAAATCTACATTGCTTAAAATTATTATGAAAAAATTATCTCCTGAAATTGGAGAAATTAATCTTGGTAAACATAATATAATTACAAGCTATTATGAACAGAATCAGGCTGAAGCACTTTCACTTGAAGAAAGGGTTATTGATTTAATATGTAATAAGTCTCCAGAATGGTCTCAAAAAAAAGTTAGAACATTTTTAGGGGGTTTTGGCTTTCAAAATGAAACTGTTTTTAAATATATTAAACAACTCAGTGGAGGAGAAAAGGCAAGATTAGCATTGGCGCTCATGATAATTAATCCTAGTAATTTTCTTCTTTTGGACGAACCAACTAATCATTTGGATCTGCAATCTAAGGAAAACTTAGAATTAGCAATTAAAAATTATAAAGGATCATTATTAATCATTTCTCATGATCGGTATTTTATTTCAAAGGTTGCAAATAGAATTATCGAAATTAAAGATTCAAAGTTACTTTCATATGATGGTAATTACGAATATTTTTTAGAAAAAACTCAAAGTCATAAAAAAAATTGATTACTTTTAATAAAATTTACATTTAGATAAGTAAGATCACTCATTTATCTTTACATAGTTTACCTTCCCTTATTAATCTTAAAAATACAAAATAGTTTCTAATAATTTAAATGAAACATTACGATTTCCAAGAAAAACATTTGCAAATTTCTGATCCTATTGAAAGTTATTTTGAATGCATTACTTCCTGCGATATAAGGGATGGTAGATGTATTTCCAGGTGTGTGGAAATACTTAAACAGAATGACAATTAAATCTTTTAGTTTTTTTCTAGATTAGTTATATCAGTTGGTATTACTTTTAATTGAATAAATTTATTTCTACGCTTCAATAATATATTTACTTGTTTATTAATACCGTTTTTACTTATTTGGTCTATAACGTCTGATGCTGTTTCAATATTTTTATTGCCGACTTTAACTATAGTATCTTCTATCATGATTCCACTCTTTTCAGCTGGGCTGTTCGGTAATACATATCCAACTTTTACGGAATTATTTTTTCTCTCAGAATTTTTTTCTTCTATTATGCTAATCCCGATCATAGGATGTATTACTTTTCCATTTTTTATAAGTTGATCGGCAATTTCCTTAGCTTTATTAATTGGGATTGCGAAACTCAAACCCGCTCCTGGACCTGATCTTATCAACGTATTAATACCAATTACTTCTCCCTCGCTATTCAATAGTGGACCTCCAGAATTTCCAGGATTAATAGCAGCGTCTGTTTGTATCAATTCAAGCTTTTTATCATATATTCCTAATTGATTAACGTTTCTATTTAGATTACTAATAATACCAAGGGTCACTGTGTTTTCCAGTCCAAATGGATTTCCAACTGCTATGGCCCAATCTCCAACTTTAATCTTTGCTGAATTGCCCAATTTTGCTTTTGGCCAAGGTCCTTTCCCTTCAATCTTTAACACAGCTAAATCAGTAAAAAAGTCTTGCCCTATTAGTTTTGCTTCAAATGTTTTGCCATTGGTTAAACCAACAATCACCTTATCTGATCTATTCACAACATGAGCATTGGTCATAATGAGTCCATCTGCAAATATAAATCCGCTACCTTGGCTTTGCTCTATCCTAGGCCGATTGTCATTAGGTAAATCTAACCCAAAAAATCTTTCAAAATATGGGTCAATAAATAGTTGAGAATTTCTAGGTAATTTTCTTTTTTTAACATATCTTTGAGTATCAATTGTCACCACAGCTGAACCGGTTCTTTCTACAGCTTTAGCTATAAAAGATCTGTTTGAATATAAATTAACTTCATTAATTTTTGGTTTACTTAATGGTTGGGATATTACTTTTGCAGGATATCTAATTCCAACTGTAATTAATGAGGTGATTAGTAATGTCTTTTGGATGTATTTTTTCAATTTTGATTTTTGATGTTCTGCGAGGGATTTTATACACCACACAAGTGTAATTTAAATATAACTACTTTTTTAATTATTTGAATCTAGAAAATAATTTAATGACTTAAGCTAAATTTCTTTTTTTCGGGCTATGATATTAAAAAATATAATTAATTAATTTATAAGTTTAATGACTATTTTATTTCCAATTATATATTCTGCGGCCTTAACTTATTTAGTTTGGAAAGCTTTTAAAGTGATGTCTAATGGTTGGGGTATATCCGATAATAAAAATAAACGTTTGAGTACTTCTATTCTTAAACAAAAAAAGTACACAATACATCCAGAACTTTTAGATAAATCAGGAAACATAACTGAAGAGGAATTATTAACAGTAAGATTTTCGAACGACAATGACTCTACATTAGAAGAAAAAGGTTCAACAACTGATTAATCAAATTTTATTTAAGGAAAAAAATTGGAATTAAGAACAAAAATTGTTTCAGCGGTAATAAGATCTCTAAAGTTGCCACCAAGGTTTCGTTTAAAAATGGTTAAAGAAGATCCAGTTAGACTTGAATTAAGTCTTACCCCTTCTTACGGTAAAAATCCAGTTATCGTTGGTATAGTTGAATCTTTAGACTTAGTTGCGCGAAGAGATAGAGAAGGTAGATTACCAAGAGATCTTCAAGGGACTTGGGACTGGACTGTAAGGCATGGAAAAGTTAGTACTGGAGGTTGGAATCCTATGTTAAAAGAGGCATTGCAAACAATGTTTGACACAGGATTGCCAGCTATTGTTTACGAGGAATTAACTGGAGATGAGTATCGACCTGTTGATGGTGTAAGACATGTTAAATAAATAATTTATTTATTTATCATAAATTCTTACTTAAAACGTTAAAATGATTTGATAGATAATCTAGTTAATTATGAATAATGACAATCAACCAAGATTTGGCTTTGTAAATTTTGCAGAAACCTGGAATGGCCGTATGGCTATGATGGGAATTTTGATTGGTCTTGGTACTGAATTAATTACTGGACAAAGTATTCTTAGACAAATTGGAATTGGTTAATATTTTACTTTACTTCTTCTGCTTTGACTTCAATGGTACTTTCACTAGGTTTTTTATCTAATTGACTACTTTTGTTTATATTTTCTAAATTTACTCCACAATTCATGCAGGTTTGACTTAAACCTAACGATATTGCCCCACAATTACTGCATGTATTAATTTTAGATTTAAAAGAATTAAAACCTATAAACGTTAAAACTAATAATAGAAGAGGAATTAAAAATAAAAGCAGTAGGATATTGCCAATAAAGCTGATGAAAAAGTTTAATCCAAAAATTGGAATAACGATAAGTATTATTAATGAGTAGGTAAGAAGATTTTTATTAGCTTTAAGAAAATAATTCACCTTAGTTATCCTTAACTATAATTTCTTTTTTTATTTACTAAAGTCATATTAGCAATTACAACGCTCCAACACTGTCCAAAATATAAAATCACTCCTAATAGCCATACCCACAAAGTAAGTACAAGAAAACCTCCAAT
>OZSS01001069.1_pt1 | contig 12893 bp, 10 predicted proteins | sample 1779911 | NCBI WGS metagenome assembly OZSS01 (sample SAMEA2603589, study PRJEB24840) | metagenome | biome: Water; feature: Photic zone; material: Seawater sample | place: Mediterranean Sea | collected 2013-11-12 | depth 10 m | reverse complement strand
GTTATATCTTGAAAATAAAAATGTCCCTGGAAAATGACTTTAGTAACTTTTTTTAAGTGCTAAGTGGACAACTTAAATCCAGAGTTTAAAAAAATTCTTTCGAGGGCTTTTTGAAAAAATACAGTTTGAAGCTTTTTTCCTCATAAAGCTGAGTCAGCCTTGAAGGCAAAATCATTAAAGAAAGTGCCTTGGCTGAAGCTTTGAAAAGCGGCAAGGTCGCAAGTGCCGGCTTGGATGTTTACGAGCATGAGCCTTTGCCGGAAGATCATGAATTTAGAGAACTCGAAAATTTGAACCTGACTCCCCACCTTGGTGCTTCCACGGCTGAGGCTCAAGAAAGCGTGGGTGTCGAAATAGCGGAAGCGATTGCGGAAGTTTTGAATGGGGGACGGATTCGAAATGCGATCAATATGCCTTCGGTCGACCCGAAGGACTTGGAGTCTCTCAGTCCCTATCTTGACCTTTGCGAACGTTTGGGTGCATTTGCTAGGCAAGCGGCCAAAGGTTCGGTGGAGGCTATTCACATTACCTATTACGGGGGCGTCGTTGATTTCGATTGTGTGCCCCTTACTCGTGCAGTCCAAAAGGGTTGGCTTGCCGGAATTGCGGGGGAGGATGGAATCAATGATGTAAACGCTCCTTTCAAAATTAAGGATCTTGGAATTAAGGTGGAGACCACCAAGTCATCCACTTCAGTCGATTACAATGAATTGATAGAAGTCAAAACCATTGCCAATGATAAGAAAGAGCAGATGGTTCGGGGTACTGTTTTAGGGAAAACCAATGATCCTCGGATCGTTGAGGTTGATGGACAGGCTATTGAGGTTCGCCCAGTTGACACCTTATTGGTTATCAGAAATGTGGATAAGCCTGGGATTGTTGGAAAATTGGGCACGACCTTAGGGGATTGCTCGGTCAACATTGCCAACATGTCCCTGAGTCGGGCTGAAGAAGGCGAGTGGGCTTTAACGATTTGCGAATTAGATAATGAACCTCCCGAATCGGCCCTGCAAGCCTTGGTGGAGGATCCCGATATACGGGAGGCCCGAGTTTCCCGACAGGGGTGAGCCGGCAAACCGGCACCAGCAACTTTTTACCCTAACCTAAAGAACCTTTCCCATGATGTCAGTTGAATCCATTGCGGTTGCCCTTGTGGGCTACCTTTTGGGTTCGATCCCCTTTGGTGTGATCGTCGCCAAAAGATCAGGTGTCGATATATACAGTGTTGGAAGCGGAAACCCGGGAGCCACTAACGTCCTTCGTGAAATTGGGAAACCTGCCGGCTACCTGGTTTTCTCTTTGGACTTTATTAAAGGGATCCTTGCTACAACTTGGTTTATGGTTCCGATCTTTTCCGTTTCCGGTGATGCTACTTTGGGCTTATGGGGATTACCTGGAGCAGTATTGGGACATACTTATCCACTTTTCGCAAAATTTCGTGGAGGCAAGGGAGTTGCGACCGCTATGGGTGGTTTGCTCGGAGTGATGCCAGGATGCTTGCTCATCGGTTTGGTGAGCTGGGGAGTTATCTTTTACACCACGCGTTATGTTGCGGTTGCATCCATCGGTTTCGGCCTGAGCTTGCCGGTCTGTGCCTTTGTGGCTTATTGGTCCAGTGACGAATCCACCGGTCAGGGCGCCAAACTCTTCTTAGCAACAGTTGTCATGGCTTGGATTATTTGGAGACATCGTTCGAACTTGGTCCGTTTACGGGAGGGGACCGAAAACCGGTTTGAGCGAAAAAGAAAGCATTAACCAGGAAATTATTATTATGAACGAGACCCCCACCATACAAGTTGGCATTCTAGGCTTTGGAACCGTAGGACAAGGAACTTGGAAGCATTTGGAAGAAAATGCGGATTTTTGGGAAAAAATTCTGGGGGTGCGCCTAGTACCCTCGAGAGCGTCGGTTAGAACTTTAGATAAGGAGAGAAAGGTCAAGATTCCCACGGATGCTCTAACTACGGATTCTCAATCCATCGTTGATGACCCGAAGATTGACTTGTTGTGTGAGCTGATTGGAGGCATTGAAGAAGCGAAAAAACTGACCCTTCGGGCATTTTCGTTGGGCAAGTCCGTAGTCACCGCCAACAAAGCCCTTATCTGTGAACATGGAGATGAGCTCTTTCAAGCCGCTGAGGAAGCGGGGGTTCATTATGCTTTTGAAGCCAGTGTTGCTGGGGGTATTCCAATTATCAAAGTTCTCCGCGAAAGCCTGGTTGCGAATGAATTTCCACTGATTTACGGAATCCTCAATGGAACTTCCAATTACATCCTCACTCGAATGGAGAATGAAGGGGCGAGTTTTGAATCGGTATTGAACGACGCCCGTGAACTTGGTTATGTTGAAGCCGACGAGTCCTTGGATCTAGACGGGGTGGATGCGGCGCATAAGGCGGTCATTCTCGCCTATCTTGCCCATGGGCTATGGGTCGACCTCAAGGATATCACGGTCGAGGGAATTAGTAAGATTTCCAATGAGGATTTGAATGCCGCTCTAAAACTGGGATGCAAAATCAAGCTGATTGGTGTGATCAGAAGAAACTTTGAAAACAACCATGTTTCCGTAGGGGTTTACCCCGCTTTGGTTCCGATGGCAGAAATTATTGCTCGAACCGATGGAGTGTACAATGGGATCAGCCTAACCGGGTCCGTTGTCGGCACGGTTGTGCTTACTGGCAGAGGGGCAGGGCAGGACCCAACTGCAGGTTCGGTGATTAGTGATTTGGTGGATGTGGTAAAGGGAGTCAGGGGCATCAGTGCTCGCTCGAAACTCGTTCATGTTTCCCCAAAGGAATGCCTTCCTGCCCAAGCGATTGAAATCAAGGGCTGTTATTACTTGAGGCTTTCAGTTTACGACAAGCCGGGGCAGCTGGCTAAGGTTGCTGAATGCCTTTCAACTCACGGCGTGAGCCTGGCAACGGTTTCGCAATCTCCTCAAGGAGAAAACGAATTGGCCAGTATAATCCTTACCACTCATGAAACCAACGAACATTCCATTGCCCAAGCGATTCAATCTCTCGAAAGCTTGGACGGTGTTAAAGAAAAGCCCGTTCTCTTTCGCATGTTCGATCCTAACCCTGCAACGGAATGACAATTGTTGTTAAGAAATTTGGTGGCACATCGGTTGGGGATGTCGACCGTATCAAGCGCGTGGCCAAACGAGTAAAGCGAAGTTGGTCGGAGGGTAATTCAGTGGTGGTTGTGGTCTCGGCTCGCGCTGGGGTGACTAATTCCCTGCTCGATCGGGCCTATGCCATTCAAAAGAACCCCACCGACAGGGAACTTGATGTCTTGATGACCTGCGGAGAACAGGAAACCATTGCCCTGACTTGCATGGCTTTGGATGCAATTGGAGTTCCCGCAGTTTCTCGAACAGGTTGGCAGGCTGGAATTCTTACCGAGGGTTTGCATTCAAAATCAAGAATTCGTGAGGTTTCCGGGGGAGACATACGCAAGCAATTGCGGGCTGGGAAAGTGGTGGTGGTGGCGGGTTTTCAGGGCATCAATGATTCGGGTGACCTCACGACCTTTGGGCGTGGTGGTTCAGATTTGAGTGCTATTGCCTTGGCCGGAGCCTTACGAGCGAAGAATTGCCAAATTTTTACAGATGTTGAGGGAGTTTTTACCGCGGATCCCAGAATTGTTCCTGACGCCAAAAAAATTGATGCCATCAATTACGAAGAAATGCTTGAACTGGCAAGCAGTGGCTCGAAGGTTATGCAGACCCGGGCCGTGGAATTCGCTCAAAAACACAACATCCCATTTGAAGTACGTTCAACCTTTTCAACCAAATCCGGAACTGCCGTGAAGAAAAAAGTAAAATCCCTAGAAGACACGCTGGTAAGCGGTGTGGCCATTGACAAGAACCAAGTACGAGTGAGTATAGTCGAGTTGCCGGACCGGCCTGGAGCCGCAGCAGCCGTGTTTAAGGTGATGGCGTCTGCGGGAGTAGTGGTCGATATGATCGTCCAAAATGTTGCTCGTAACAGCAAGGCGAACCTAACTTTCACGGTTCCTTCCGAAGATGCCTTTCGTGCTGAAAAAGCGCTTCGTGAACATTTGAAGGAAGGTGCTGGCGGTAAACTTGGAAAGAGTACGAATATCGCAAAGATTTCCGTCGTTGGAGTCGGAATGCGTTCGCATTCAGGCGTGGCTTCGAAATTTTTCGAAGCCTTGGCGAATGCTGGAATTAACATGCTCATGATCAGTACTTCGGAAATTAAGATCTCCGTCGCGGTGAACCCTGAAAAGGGGGACGATGCCACCCGGGTGGCTCATCAGGCTTTTGGCTTGGGCAAATAGTTAATCCATTTTCTCCGGTTCGTTATGGAATTCGTAAGCACTCGCGGATTAAGCAAACCGGTTGGTTTTATTGATGCCGTAGCTCAGGGGTTGGCTCCAGACGGTGGTTTGTACCTGCCTCGTGATTTCCCCGATCTTTCGGACCGATTGGAGCATTGGCAAGCTCTGGACTATCCCGGTCTCTGTTATGAGTTTTTCAAACTTTTTGCGGTGGATATGGAGGACGCGGTTTTGAAACATTGCGTTGATTCGGCTTATTCCACATTCACCCATCCAGAAATCGCACCGATCCGTTCCCTCTCCAAAAACCTAAAGGTTATGGAGCTCTTTCATGGCCCAACCCTTGCCTTCAAGGATTTTGCCCTTCAATTGCTTGGTAACTTTTACGAGGCTCAAATCTCACGAACGGGGAAGGAACTTACGATTCTGGGAGCAACATCCGGAGATACCGGAGCTGCTGCGATTTCCGGACTGATCGGAAAGAAGGGATTGAAGGTTTTCATTCTCTATCCAGAAGGTAAGGTTTCTCCGCTTCAGGAAAGACAGATGACTTGCACCGGAGCTGAAAATGTTTTCCCTCTTGCGATAGAGGGAACCTTTGACGACGCCCAGCATACGGTGAAAGAAATCTTTTCCGATTTGAACTTTCGAGAACTGGTTGGGTTGTCCGCAGTCAATTCCATCAACCTAGCTAGGATTCTGGCTCAATCCGTGTACTATTTATATGCATGGCTTAGGCTTGACCCTGTTGAACGTAAGGAAACGAGCTTTGTTGTCCCAACGGGTAATTTTGGGAATGTCTTTGCGGGTTGGTTATTAACTAAAATGGGGGTCGATTTTCCTGAGTTCCGAGTTGCAACGAACCAAAATGATGTTCTGCACCGTTTGTTTTCAACGGGTGAATATTCGCTTGGTTCGGTGTGTCCAAGTTTGGCTCCATCCATGGACATTCAAGTGGCTTCCAACTTTGAACGCTTGCTCTATTTTATCTTGGACAAGGATGCTCACGAAGTCCGTAAGGTTATGGAGGCCTTTCGCAGGGAGGGTAAGTATTGCTTTGAAAAGTTTCTTGGCGACGGCTTTTCAAGTTCCAGTGCGTCGGACACGGAAATACCTGCACTTATTAAAAGTGTCTCGGCTCAATCCGATTATTTGGTTGATCCGCATACCGCTTGTGCCTTCAAGGATTTGGACCCCGCCCGGCCTTCCATGATCTTGGCCACGGCTCATCCGGCAAAGTTTCCCAGTGTTTATGAACAAGCGGGAATGTCGATTCCTAAGCATTCATCCTTACAGGAGTTGCTTGCTCGGACCCCGAGGAGATTCCGGCTTTCGGTGGATCCGAAATCAATCCGTTCCTTTATCGAAGAGCAGACTCTTCATGAAAATGGATGATCGGTGGCAAGGCAGGTTCTGAGTTAGATATCAATCAAACACTCCTGCCACGCATTATCATAGTACGTGGGGGTGGTGTAGGGGATTTCCTTCTCACTCTTCCGGTCATTTTTGAAAGTCTTTCGAGGTATCGGGAGGTCATTCTTTTCACTAAAAGCAGTTACCCCGAATTGCTGCCGCAAGATCTGCAAAAGGTTCGGACATTCGATCTGGATAGTGAATTGGAAAAGCTACCTTCTTTCGCTAAAGGTGGGGATCTGATTACTTTTTGGAAAGACTCGAGTTGGGTCAGGGAAGTCGAGGGATATGGCCTTCGCCGACTCCATCTTTTGGAATCTCGCCCCTCAGATGAACCGCATGTCACCCAAGCGATGTTTAAAAAACTCGACTGGAGAATCTCTTCTGAAACCCTTCGCTCCGCTTGGTTGGGGGATCATTGGAATCCTTCCAGCGAAACGCTCTGGATTCATCCGGGTAGCGGTAGTTCACAAAAGAACGCACCTTTTTCTATTTTCGAAAAACGAGCAAAGGAATGGCTTGCTCGACGAACCGATAACACCGTGGTTTTTTCCTTTGGGGAGGCCGATCAAGCCCTGAAAATAATTGTACTTGAAAGTGACTTGTGTTCGGATCCCAGAGTCCAAACCAGGACTTACCGAAGTTTAAGGGCTTTCAGGGATACCCTTTCTGAATGTGCCGGGAGTTTTGTTGGAAATGACTCGGGCCCCAGTCATTTGGCTGCGATGTTGGGCATTCCCACTGATGTGTTCTTTCGTTCCACAAATCCCATGATTTGGAAACCGCTTGGCCCAAGGGTCAGGGTTTATTTGGATGAATCTGGTGCCAACAGAATCTTGTAGGAGACAGAATCGACCAGTGCTTCCCAACTTGCGGTGATTACATTATCACTGACTCCAACTGTCCCCCAAGTCTTTTCCCCGTCGGTTGATTCAACATGGACGCGGGTGATCGCATCCGAGCCCAAATTACTTTCAAGAATTCGAACCTTGAAATCAACCAAGCGAACTTCTCGGATGAACGGGAAGTCATCTTCCAAAGCTTTTCGCAGAGCGTGGTCGAGTGCGGAAACGGGTCCGTTGCCCTCCGCCACCGTGTGCCGAACCTCATCTTGAACATTTAACTTTACGGTAGCCTCGGAAGAGGTACCTTCGGAGCCCTTCCCTCTGCCTACTCCAACATGATAACCGAGGACTTGAAAAGCGGAGTTTTCGCCTCTTAAAAATCTTCTCAACAATAAATCGAAGGAGGCATCCGCGGATTCGTATTCATAGCCCTTGAATTCCATCTGCTTTAGTTCCTCGAGGAAGGATTTCATTTCCGGCGAACGTCCGTCCACCTCCATTCCCATTTCCTTAGCTTTCATCATAATGCTACTTCGCCCGGACATGTCCGATACCAAGACCCGTGTCCGGTTACCTACGATTGCGGGGTCGATGTGCTCATAACTTCGAGTCGACTTAGAGGCTGCATCCGCATGGACCCCGCCTTTGTGAGCGAAGGAGGCAGTGCCAACATAAGGTGCCCGGATGTCTGACCTCAGGTTGGTTGCATCGTCCACGAACAAGGACAAGTCCCGCAACTTGGCTAAATGGTTCCGGCAATTGGTCTCCTTGCCCATCTTGATCTCAAGGTTTGGAATGATACTAGTTAAGTTGGCGTTTCCGTTTCTCTCACCGTATCCATTCATGGTCCCTTGCACCATTACCGCACCGGTCTCGACACCGGCCAAACTGACCGCGACACCGACACCCGCGTCATTGTGACAATGAACACCGATTTTGGATTGAGTGAATCGTTGGACCACAGTGGAGGTGATTTCCGTAACGGGCCTGACCAGTTTGCCGCCATTGGTTTCGCAAAGTGTGAGAAAGTCTGCTCCGCCTCTTTCGGCAGCCTCTAGGGTCGATAACGCGTAGTCAGGGTTATCGAGATATCCGTCGTAAAAATGTTCCGCGTCGTAAACGACTTCCTTCCCCTGTTCCTTAAGGTAGCGGACAGTGTCTTCGATCATAGCGAGGTTTTCTTCGGGTGTGGTGCGAAGAACATCAGTGACATGGAGCAACCAGGTTTTTCCAAAAATTGTGACTACGGGGGTGGACGCCTCAAGCAACAACTTCACCTGAGCGTCTTCCTCAACTGCAGTCAATGCTCTCCGGGTTGAGCCAAAGGATGCGACTTTGGCATGGCCAAGATTTAAATCTCCCGCTTGTTCGAAAAAGGCCATGTCTCTTGGGTTACTGCCCGGCCATCCTCCTTCAATGTAATCGATGCCAAATTGATCGAGCTTTTGGGCAACTCTTAGTTTTGCTGCAACTGTAAAGGAAACTCCTTCGGCTTGGGAGCCATCTCTCAAGGTGGTGTCGTAAATGAGAACTTTGTTGTGGGTCATAATAAAATTTCTTGAAGATTCATTGGTCGATTCTCGTTCAAAACCAATACTTTACTGCATTGGTTAGAAGCAGGGGAAGGGAAAGCCCGAGTCTCCAGACAAAATAGAAAGAGATCCCGGGCTAAGAAATTCGCCAGGGAATGCTCAGGTATGCGATGGTGGCAAACGAATCTAATAGGGTTGAAGGCATTTGATCAAAATAAAGTCCGTTCTGTCCTTGGCAATCGCAAACGAAAGACATTAGATTCTCCTCCTAGATCCTTGGCAATGGCAAACGAAAGACATTAGATTCTCCTCCTAGATGAATCCACAGGTCCATTTGGGTTATGAAATATATCGATCCTTGCGAAGGGGCTTCTTCAAAACCCTTTTGGTTGATTACGGTCAACCAAAGCCGATTCGTTTAAAGGGCGGAATGCTCCTTGCCTTAGCTTTGGAATTAGCTGAACAGATTGAAAAGGAAATGCCCAGAAAGCGGATTGGTGTGGTTTTGCCACCGGGAGTTGCTGGAGTGTTATCCAATTTGGCTCTGTTGTTGGCTGATAAATCGCCGGTTAACCTGAACTTCACTTTCGGTCCGACCAATTTGAGATATGCGATGGATAAGGCGGGAGTTAAGGAAGTGTTATCCGCTTCTCTTATGAAGGAGAAGTTCCCCCAATTTCCTTGGCCTGCCGATTTCTTTGATATTGGAGCTTGGCTTCGTAAAATGAGCCATAAGAAAATATATCTGGTTTGGAAAGCTCTCTTGCTTTTGGTTTTACCAATGCGTTGGAACTTCAAGCCTTTGAAAGATTTAAAGGGAAAAGATTCCGAGGCTGCCTTGCTTTTCACTTCAGGTAGTTCGGGAAACCCCAAGGGAGTGGTTCTTTCTCATCGCAACTTGCTGGCGAATTGCGAACAAATTGCGAGCCTGAATATTTTTTCCACCCAGGATAAGATCTTGGCTAACTTACCCCTTTTTCATTCCTTTGGATTTACGGTGGCTACGATTCTGCCCTTAATCCACCGATTGACCATGGTGTGTGTGCCATCTCCTTTGGATTTGAAATCGAGTTTGCATGCAGTGCGATCCGAAATGGTTCAAGTTATCCTGGGTACCCCCACTTTTCTTAAGGGATATTTGAGAAAAGCTAAAAAAGGAGAGGACCTAAAAAGTGTGCGTTATGTTATTGCCGGTGCCGAAAAGACTCCCCCGGGATTTAAGGAAAAATGGGAATCCTTTTGCCCATGCTCCTACCTCGAGGGCTATGGCCTGACCGAGACTTCCCCGGTGGTTTCCTTCAACCTGCCTGGATTAAAATCACCACTTGGGTCGGCAGGAAAGCTTCTTCCTCAAATCGAGGTCAGGACTTTGGATGTGGAGACCGAAAGCACATTACCAAGGCATGAAAGCGGAATCCTATGCTTTCGTGGACCAAACATCTTTAGTGGTTACCTTGATTCGCCGGATGAAACACGCAAGGTTTTGGATAAGGACGGATGGTTGAGAACAGGAGATTTGGGTAGAGTCGATGATCACGGGTACTTGTTTGTCGAAGGCAGGCTTTCCAGGTTTTCTAAAATTGGAGGTGAAATGGTGCCCCATGAAAAGATCGAACGGGAAGTGATGGAATTTCTTGGAACCAAGCAGGAGGAGGATCAGGTTTGTGCCATAGTCGGGGTAGAAGATCCAGCCAAGGGTGAGCAACTCGTCTTATTGACCACTCGATCGATCGAAGCGAAAGATCTCCGGGAGCATTTTTCCGTCCGGGGATTTCCGAACCTTTGGATTCCGAAAATAATCAGGCAGGTCAGTGATATTCCGACCCTTTCAACAGGAAAGATGGACTTACGAAAAATTCGCGAATTGGCCGAGGAAGAAATGGAGAAGGGATAAACCCTAGGATTGGCCTATCATAATTCCACGAATCAGATCCTGTATGCCAATATTAAGCTTTTGTGCCTGTGCCAAAATGGCAATGCTTGATTGCATACGCACCTGACGCGTTGCAAAACGGTTGCTTTCCAAAGCGACATCGGTGTCCTCGATTCGACTGACCGCCAACTCACCTTGGGTAATCTTGCCGTTCAGGTTGTCGATTTCCTTCTCCAACCGACTGAGGTTGGCCCCAGTCATGGATCTTTCATCGGCGAGGTTTTCCAGCAGAAGCTCTAATTCTCCAAGTGTCGCAACCGCACTACTGATCGTATCAAGGTTGTAAGTGGTAATGTCGGATATGGTAATGGTGTCCACACTTTGCAAATCGTAAGTTAGCCCAGCCCCATCGATCATTGCTGTAAGGGCACCAGTGTCCTGCTCTTCGACATATGCCGATACAGGCGCACCTGAGGCATCTGAAATGACTGCCTGAGCATCCAAATCCTGGGCTCCACCTTCGTCGCTTCCTCGAATCGATCCTGTGTCATCATTGGCTAATAAACCTGTGTCATTCAGATTTTTAACGAAGGCTTGCCCATCAGCTCCTTTGAATGCGTTGAGAAAATCAGTATTACCGGTGAAGTTACCGCCACCTTCTTTAGGAATGTTAAAGGTAGTAAAATAGGCATCAATTCCACTTTGCGATGCATTTTGAGTCGAATCTTCGAACTGACTTTTCATCCATTGCGTCATGTGCTTGATACCTTCTGTGGAGGCTCCTGGTTCAGTGCTTAATTTTATTCGTTCGTGCAAATATTTCACGGCTAAGTAGCCAGAAGCATATTGCTCACTGGTTGACCAAGTTTCATTTCCCGTTCCGATGGCACCATTCAAGGTCGCATAATCATCTCCATTGGAAGCAAGAATAGATGCAACGCCACTGTCCGCACCGTGAATGAATTCGGCCAAACCTTCCTTAAACCAATTTCCACTGCTCGCCCCATCTCCCACGATATCTCCGTAATAGGAATTTTGGGCCTGCATAGCATGGACCATCTCATGAGCAACGACACGATCAGCAGTAGAAGTGGGTTGAGTATGAGGGGCTGAGAAATCGGGCAGATCAAACTGCATTTCAATGACGTCAGCAGTGCCATTAGCATACTGTGAAGTCATAACAAACGCAGCGTATCCGCCGGTATCTTTTTCGTTTACAATCAGGTTCCATGAGTCGGATGTATCGATGGTCCAACCGTAATCCTGAATAATCTGATCTTCGGATGCCTTAAGCCAATGCGTGGTCAGGCTTTCGATGAACTGTTTTTTATCGGCACTGAAGGCTCCGGCTCCGAATAGGTCCACCCCGTTAAAAGTTTCGCTTTCCAATTCGTCCAATTGGTGAGCTAATTCCAAAAACTCCTTGTTGTAGTTTTCGCGATCTCCGTCGTTGGTGGTTACATCCAATGCCCGGGTTGCCAATTCATTCATCCGGTGCAGGATTTCGCCGACTTGGCTAAGGATTCCATCCTGAGTCTGGGAATAGGAAACAAGGTTTTGTAAGTTCTGGAGGTTTGCAATGTCGCGCTTGTGCTTGGAACCGATTTTAGCAACTTGGCTGTGTGACCCGCTGTCCTCACCCGGGTTGACAATCCGTCTTCCAGAAGAGAGTTTGCTCAGGCTATCATTTAACTCTGCTTTGTTTCGATGAGTTTCGAATACAAGTCCGGTCAGGTCATTGTTAACGGGGGAAAGCATATCTATAAAAGTATCTTCCTTTATAGTCGACCCGTTCGTCGGCGAGTTTAGCGCGATAGGACGAAATAATACATTTGTTGGGTAGGTTTGGTAGGCCGGCCGGGACTCGAACCCGGAACCAATGGCTTAAAAGGCCACTGCTCTACCGATTGAGCTACCGACCCACTTTAAAGGCAACTACATTTATATAAGATGACTGGGTTCGTCAACAAACAAGGTTTGAGAGCTTATACCATCTCCATTGTATTCCTCAGATCAAGGCTTCTACCTCGGTGAGCACGGTTGCTATGATAAGCGATTCATGTGTTGGAGTCTTTCCGATATGCAGGGAAAAAGTCTCGTGACCTTTATTGAAAAGACAGACCCAAGACGATTGGCGCGATGCTTTATATCACCTTTTTACGAATATCCTCGGGAACATCGCGTATGCCGCCACAAAGGTGTGACGACGGATCGCTACAAGTTAATCCGTTTTTACGGGTATGATGTGCTGAATAGCGAAGAGTCGGAGTTGTGTACCTGCAGTACATTCGAGAGTGCCAGGAGTCATTAATGGGTGATCCAAGTTAAAGTCAATTTGACTCTACATAATCAGAATTTTTCACTCTTTGCACAAAAAGAGCAAAAATAACACACCAAGCAAAAATTCCCTGTCTATTATGATCTTTATCTTTCAGGAATTTAGGGCCTTTAGGGAATCTTTTAATTTCTCGAATAATTTCTTATTATTCAAACATGTGGGGCAGTGACTGGAGTGTAAGTTATTCAGACGGAGATTTTTATTTGAATTTTTCTGCGGTACCTGAACCTTCGACTTATATAATGGTTGCGGGGCTTTTAATCATACCGGTATTGAGGAACTTCCGGGGGTTATTTTCAAATTTACGCAAAAACTTCAAAAGTTTTTTTCTTCACTCTTTTTCTCATTTTAAATCGACCCAATTCGAGAGAACGAAAGTATCCATTTCCCATTACCTATCCGATTAAATAAATTGCTTCTGCTCTTTCTTCTTGAAAGATAGGCGACCTCAATCTAGGGGGAGAAAGATGAATCGCAGGTCATTTATCACCACATCAATGGGAGCATCGGTCGCTCTGCCGTTAGCAGCCAAGAAATCGAAGCCTCTTACAAATAATCCCACCCCCGCCAACCTTGCCTGGCAGAAT
>OZSS01001068.1_pt1 | contig 12898 bp, 13 predicted proteins | sample 1779911 | NCBI WGS metagenome assembly OZSS01 (sample SAMEA2603589, study PRJEB24840) | metagenome | biome: Water; feature: Photic zone; material: Seawater sample | place: Mediterranean Sea | collected 2013-11-12 | depth 10 m | reverse complement strand
GACTTCAATGGTGACGGTACTGTTGGTGAAGGACATGATTATGTTGGTAGTTTATTTGCTTGTGCAACAGCAGCAGATGCTGGTACTGGCGAAGATGATGTATCTGGTGCAGACACATTGGCTCTAATGGAGGCAAATAGTACTGTTAGTGAAAATGGTGATTCACTAGATGGATACACCAATGGTTCAGTAGAAGCTGACCTATCTCCAGCTGATACTTCATCAAATAGCTTCTTTGAAGCAACTGATCATGTTGGTGCCGTAGCATCAGCTGAGTCAGACTGGACATCAGGATGGGCTTACTTTCCTGAGTCAGAGTAATTGCTTACCTCGCAGTTAGTAATTAACTCAGCCCTTTTAGCCACCTCTTCGGAGGTGGCTTTTTTTTTTAAATTTCACAGGTTTGTAACATTAAAGATTCATATGCTTCTTAAAATCATTAGAGGCATTCAGGAGTCACGCAAATGAAAAGATCAATTTTTTATACACTATTTTTAACAACATTTATCCTTGGACAAGAAAGTTCAGAAGAACAAAACCAAAATGGGTCCATTGAAGAAGTTCTTGTATCTGTAAGTTTTATCCCAGATGAAAAGAGAGATACAAGTGAAATTTCAAGCACTCTATCATCAGAATCTATGAGCATAGCTGGAGATAGTGAAGCTGCTGATGCATTAAAAAGAGTAACAGGCCTAAGTTTGGTTAAAGGCAAATATGTTTATGTTCGAGGTTTAGGTGAGAGATATTCCTCTGCTTTATTAAATGGGGTTCTTTTACCAAGTCCTGAACCTTTAAAAAGAGTCGTGCCCTTCGATATATTTCCTACCTCTATTTTAGAAAATGTTCTTGTTCAAAAAACATACTCTGCTCAATATCCAGGCGAGTTTGGTGGGGGTGTAATAGATATGAGAACTAAGCTTATACCTAATGAGGAGTTTTATGAGCTTGGTATTTCAACAACATATGATTCACTAGCAACTGGTACAGAGGGAGATATAATGCCTGGTTATGATGATGATTGGACAGGGTTTGATACTGGCTACAGAGACCTTCCAAAATCACTAGGACCATTATATGAACAGGGAGATTTTATCTCTTTAGCAATAGCTTCATATTACGATATACAATCTGCTGCTCAGGGGTTTCCTGGTCAATGGCTCCCTGAAAAAGAAAGCTTTAATCCAGATTATGGATTTGATTTTGCTTATGGTAATTCTTATGACATGGGTGAGCTTGGAAACCTAGGTATAATTATTTCAGCAGGCTACGATGCTTCGAATGATTATCAACCAGATATTGAAAGGAAAAATTTTTCAAGAGGTACTGGCGATTCATTGGTGGCAATGGATCAGTATCAAGTAAAGAAAAGCAATAAACAGATCGATACAAATGTTTTAACAACGGTTGGATGGGATATAGATAATTTCAATTATCTACAGTTTACTGGTTTGATTGTTCGTAAAACAGACAACAGGCTTACTATAAGTGAGGGCAGAAATATAGAAGCTGACTTTGATGAAAGAAGAACAAAAATGGAATGGGTTGAGAGATCAATTACATCCTCAACAATATCTGGAAAACATGATTTGGCTAGTGGATTATCAATTGATTGGAGAACAAGTTATGCAACTGGAAAGAGAAATTCACCATTTGAGAGAGAATACTTTTATGAGTTTCAAAACGGTGCCTATGAATTTTCACGTAGACAGGACAGCAATTACACAAACTTCTCTTGGTTAAATGATAATTCAACTGAAACTGCTATTGATTTTATGTATCCAATTGAAACTGACAATATCATTGCAAATTTAAAGTTTGGATTTAAGACACTAAACAAAGAAAGAAATACCGATGTTAAAAGGTATGCATTCTTACCAGATTTCACTAATGGTGCTTTATTTGCTGATCGTGAATTTAGAAGACAACCTATAGATATAATTATGGATCCTCAAAACTTTAGATATGACCGAACCGGACTTGTGCTAACAGAACTTTCTCTCAATACAGATAATTATGAAGGTGATATGTCTGTTGATGCTTGGTACGTTTCTGTTGAGAGCGACATCACAGAAACATTGAGTGTTAGTATCGGTGCTAGAAATGAAGATTCGCTGCTTGAAACAAATACTCGAACTTTTTTTGGTGGTTCTGACAATGTTCAATCTGTAGATGCATTAGATAAATTGCTTCCAGCCCTTACGGCAACATACCAATTAAATGACAGCATGCAGATAAGATTTGGAATGAGTGAAACAATCTCTAGACCAATGTTCAGGGAAATGTCGCCTGTCTTGTTTGTTAACTTTGAAACTGACAGATTAGAACGTGGTTTTTCTGGAATAGTCTCATCAGAAATTGAAAATTTAGATCTCAGATATGAGTGGTATTTTGGTTTTGATGAATTTCTAACAATATCTTATTTTGAAAAAGATTTTGTAAATCCAATTGAGCAAGTTTTGGAAGCTGCAGCTACAAGCTCTTATGTAAGTTATCGAAACGCATTATCTGCTGAGCTTCAAGGAGCTGAATTTGAATATCAAAAACAATTTGGTGAATTAATCCAGGGTTTTGATTTCTTTGGAAAGATAAACTACACAGTTACAGACTCAAATGCAGTAACTAATCCGGAATTTATTACCTTATCTTCTTACGATGATAGACCGCTTGTTGGGCAACCAGACGATATTTTAAATATCCAAATTGGTTATTATGGATCGGATGATTCAAGGCTAAGCATAATTTATAACGACGTTGGTAACAGAATAAGAGAGCTTGGATCAGATGTAATACCAAATGTTATGGAAGACCTTCCAGAAACCTTGGATATAGTTTACAAAAAAACATTTCAAGCCATTGATGGAAATTTAGATTTAACAATAAAGTTAAGAAATTTACTTGAGGAGCCTTATGAAGCATTGCAAGGCAATCAAGTTTATGAAACTTATTCATCATCATCCTCAATTTCTATAGGCTTGAAGTACAGTTATTAATCGTGAATACAGTTTTGTTTGTTTGTGTTGAAAACGCATGCAGAAGTCAGCTTGCTGAGGCTATTGCTAATGCAAAATTTGGGGATTATTTAAAAGCTTTTTCAGCAGGCTCAAATCCTGCCAAAATAATTAATCCTAAAGCAGTTAGTTCTTTAGCCAGAATAGGCATTGTTTTAAAAAATAAAAGACCAAAAAATGTCCTTGCATATGAAGGTCATGACTTTGATTTTTGTGTAACCATGGGGTGTGGCGACGCCTGCCCAACATTTCTATCTTCGGTTAAAATTGATTGGAACATCCCAGATCCAAAACATATGAATGATTTTGAATTTGATCAAATAAGAGACCTGATAGAAAAGAAAATCGTTGAAGATCTTATAAAATGACAGCTTTAAGTAAAAAGATTTTTTCAGAGTTTTTAGGCACAGCAGCATTGGTTGGAGTTGTAGTGGGCTCAGGGATAATGGCAGAGAATTTAGCATCAGGAAATATTGCTCTAGCATTATTGGCTAACGCACTGGCAACTTTTTGGGGGTTGTATTTCTTAATTACTTGTCTAGGTCAATTTAGTGCTCATTTTAATCCCGCAGTATCTTTAATCTTTTTTATAAAAAAGGATCTTGATAGTAAAACTTTTATATATTTCATTATTTTTCAAACTTTGGGAGCAATATGTGGAGCACTATTAGCTAATGCAATGTTTGATTTAGACATTTTTCAAATATCAGAAAAATTACGAACAGGATCAAACTTGTGGCTTAGTGAAGGAGTCGCAACTGCAGGTTTAATTCTAATAATTTTGCTTTCTCCAAAAGAGAAAACTGCAATTATGGTGGCCTCTTACATTGGTGCGGCATACTGGTTTACATCTTCCACATCTTTTGCAAATCCAGCAGTGACCATTGGAAGAGTTTTTTCAGATACATTCACAGGCATTGAACCTTACAGTGCAATGTATTTTATTCTTTACCAGCTGATTGGTGCATTAATAGGGTTTGTAATTTTTACATTCTTGAGAAAGTAACATTCCTTAATTAATAATTAAAAATTGATTACTATGAACTGTATGAAGTTGCGTGCCTTATTTTTGATACTAATTTCAATTCAATCTGCTGTAGTAGCAGCAGATTACAATATTTCTCAATTAGGGAAGCGTTTTGATGATCCATGGAGTCTGGCCTTTATCAGTGAAGATAAGTTTCTTCTCGCAGAACTAAGTGGCGAGCTCAAAGTTGTAAATTACACAACTGGTGAAGTTGAGGCACTTGTTTCAAATGTTCCAGAGGTAGTGTATGCAAGCCAAGGCGGTTTGGCAGATGTAATCATTGATGATGCATTTGCTTTTACTCAACAAATCTTCATAAGTTATTCGGCTAGAGATGCTGATCAAAACAACCAGATAACTTTATTTGTAGCTCGAGCAAAACTCGTTGGAAATGCTCTTCAAGATGTCGAAGTAATCTTTAAAGCCCAAGCCCCTAGACGCATACCTATGCACCTTGGAGCAAAGATGGTTATTTTGACCGATGGCACTTTATTGATAGCTAGTGGAGATGGTTATGACTACCGTGAGGCCGCTCAATATCTTGATAATCATTTTGGAAAGATGATCAGGATTAATAAAGATGGTTCTGTGCCAGAGGACAATCCTTTTGTAGGCGATGAAAATGCATTGCCTGAAATTTTTTCTTATGGCCATCGAAATATGCAAGGATTGCTTGTTGATAAAGATGGAACGATTTGGGAACATGAGCATGGTCCAAAAGGCGGTGACGAGATCAACATTTTAGAACCTGGTTTGAATTATGGTTGGCCTGCTATTTGTTATTGTGTAGATTACTCTGGCGCACAAATTACACCATTTACTGAAAAAGAAGGGATGGAACAACCGCTTAAATATTGGCGTCCATCAATTGCTCCATCAGGTTTCATGCTTTACGCAGGAAAAGAGTTTCCTGAGTGGCAAGGGGATCTATTTTTATCTGCATTGGCTTCGCGTGATGTTAGACGAGTAAGTACTGATTTTAGTGAAAACTCAGAAGAGGTACTTTTTTCAGAATTAAACGCAAGAGTCAGAAATATTTACGAAGCACCTGATGGAAAAATTTTATTATTGCTTGATGGTCCAGATGGCAGAATCCTGAAAATTTCAAAGTAGTATGGGCTTTCTAAGACACCCGATTGCAATTTTTACCGCTGCTGCTGTAGCAACTATATGCATAACTCCAATAACATCAGTATCGAATCTATTCTGGCTGATCTCAGCTGATATGCCAGTAACTTTGTGGACATGGCTGAGCATTATTTTTCAGGATTTTTTTAATTTAGGAATACCATTGCTTCTAGTCTTTGCTATTGGCTTTTCAATTGCATTTGCAGTGGCGAGGTTATTAATTATTCTCTTTAGATTGCCACCCAAGTTTATGTATGCTCTGGCTGGCTCCATAGCAATCGGAACAGCATTATTTCTAATGGTAGAGCTATTGTTTAAAACTCATCCAATTGCTGGTAACAGAACACTTATTGGATCATTTTTTCATCTTGTTGGAGGATATTTTGGAGGATTAGTTTTCTATAAAATGATAAATAAACCTACTACAGAGACATTAATTATAAGGTTTTTAGCATTTATACCGTTCATCTTGTTAGGCTCATCATCAGTCACTTGGATTTTTGATCCAATTGTAGCTGCATCATCATTTGGCTTTGATTTTGAATCATTAAGCGATTATGGCAAGAATACTCTAATAAGAGATATGACAGCATTTTTTCTTGGCTTATCGTTATTTATGTTGCTTGGTATTATTACTTTAAACCAAACATGGTTTTTTTCTGTTTCTATAGTGATGGCTTGCGCCTTTCTTTTTAATTTGGTTGCAGTATTCCTATACGAAACTAACCAAAATTCAGCAATGATTTTTGAAGTTGTAGTAGCATTTTGGTTTTTAAGTTTAGGTTTGTGGCTTAAAAAACTTAAAAATTAATGTAGCAAAAAGCTATTAAAACACTACTAAATAAATATAATATCAAGTTCTTTGGGTCTGTAGCTCAGCTGGTTAGAGCGCACCCCTGATAAGGGTGAGGTCGGAGGTTCAAGTCCTCCCAGACCCACCAGTAATATAGATTTCCATTCCAAAAAAAACTATTCTTAAACTTAAGTGCAAAGGGGAGGCTATGCCTGAGATCTTTAAAGGAACCCTTTGAACCTGAACCATACAATGATGGCGGAGGAATTGCATGAATAACATCATAAATTATCTATATATTCTCGTTCTACTAGTGTCTTTAAGCATTTGTGCTGAAGAAGTTGAAGAAATAATTATCAAAGCAGACTGGCGCGAAGCACCAATTACAGACGGTGATACAAGTACCTTTGTGTTAAGTGGCAATGAAATCAAAGCACAACCAATAAAACATTTTGAGAACTTGTCGTATCTTGTCCCAAATTTAAATTTTGCTGCAAGTGATTCAAGAGCTAGGTATTTTCAAATTAGAGGCATAGGTGAAAGATCGGGTTATCTTGGCACACCTAACTCTTCTGTTGGCTTTTTAATTGATGATGTTGACTACTCAGGGCAAGGTGGTATCGCTACTTTGTTTGACGTCGATCAGGTTGAAGTCATTAGAGGTCCTCAGGCATCAAGAATTGGAGCCAATGCTCTTGCTGGACTAATTTATATTAAAACAAAAGAACCAACGGAAGAATTTGAAGCTAGTTCAGAAATAAACCTTGGATCTTATAACACTCAAAGTGCTGGCATGGCATTAAGTGGACCAGTAACAAAAAATAAAGATGTTAAATTCCGTTTTGTTGTTCGTCAGGATCAGTCCGATGGATTTCGTAAAAATTTGTTTTTAAATAAATCAGACACATCTAGCAAAGATGAATTAACCCTTAGATTAAAAATTGATTTTGAACTATCAGAAACAAGCAACAGCAAACTACTTTTGAGTTCTGTCGATATGGATGATCCTGCAGATATATGGACTATAGACAATTCTCTCAATACATTGTCAGACAGACCAGGCATGGACTCACAAAAAACTGATACGCTAGGCTACAAATACTTTAAAAAATTTGATCAGTTTGAATTGCAAAGCTTTACAAGTACCACTGATACATTTGTAGTGTTTAGTTATGATGCAGATTGGGGAAATTCTGAATCTCACGCTCCTTATACTTACGACTATTTTTCAGAAACCTTGCGAGATAGGCAATCATTTAATCAAGAGTTTAGGTTGGTTTCTAATTCAAATAATATGCCCTTCAGTTGGGTATTGGGAACGACATTTCTATCGCTCGATGAAACAAATGATAGGCAAGATGATGGAATATATGGAGATCCATCTGATCCATTTGGGCCGTATGAAAGTCTAACCATATCGAGCAGTGATTACAGTTCTAATAATTTATCTTTTTTTGGAAACATTGATTATGAGCTAGCTAAAGATTTAGTTATTTCATTGGGCGTAAGAGCAGAAGAATGGAAAGCCAAATATTCAGATACTAATAATGAAAATTTTAATCTCTCCAATGATATGTTCGGAGGCAAGGTATCTGTGAGTTATTTGATGGAGAACATTGGAAATGCATATTTAAGTTACGCGAAGGGTTATAAACAAGGGGGATTTAACGTAGGTCTAGGACTATTAGGACAGGTAGATCCAAATGAGCTTGAATATGACCCTGAATATTTAACAAATTATGAACTAGGCATTAATTCAAAGATCAGTGATTTTACAGATTTGAGCTTTAATATTTTTTATTCCCAGAGAGAGGATCAACAGGTATTAATTTCAACACAAGTTGACCCAAATGACCCCAACACTTTTGTTTATTTAACTCAAAATGCTGCAGAGGGCCTGAATTATGGGTTTGAAGGATCATTCGATACGCAATTAAATGACGCATTGTCTCTATTCCTAAATCTGGGGTATCTGGAGACCGAGATCAAAAATTGGGCTTCAAGGCCTGATATTGAGGGGAGAGAACAAGCACACGCACCAAAGTATAGTTTCTCTGCTGGAGCAGAATATTATTTTCAAGAAAATACTTCATTTGAAATTAACTTCATAGGGAAAAGTGGTTTCTACTATTCAGATTCACATAACAATAAATCTGACTCATACGTTTTAACTAATGCAGCTCTTCGTCATAGTGTTGATAACTGGGTAATTGATTTATGGGTGCAAAATCTATTCGATGAATATTACTCAACAAGAGGGTTCTTTTTTGGAAATGAAGCACCTGACTTTATTGATACTCTTTATAGAAGACACGGGGATCCAAGACACTTTGGGTTATCTGTAAGATATGATTTCTGATCTATTAAATTCAATATGGTTTGAAGTCTTTGCAGCATTGTTGGCCATAACATATTTGGTTTTAGCAATGCAGCAAGATATTAGGTGTTGGATAGCATGGATCATAAGTTCAGTTATGTATTTCTTTGTCATGCTTACAGCTGGACTGATAATGGAGGCTGCCCTGCAAATCTTTTATTTAATTATGGGGCTATATGGATGGAGTCAATGGAAGCGAAAAGCATCATCTCAAAGTTCAAATATCAAAACATGGACTTTGCGGCAACATTTTTCTGCACTGAGCCTGCTTTTTGTAGCTGTTGTTTGTTTTGGTTACCTTCTTACAGCAAATACAAATGCTGTATCACCATATATCGACTCATTTACAACATGGGGAGCCATCTTGGCTACCTATATGGTTGCAAAAAAAGTGCTTGAGAATTGGATCTATTGGTTTGTAGTTGATTTTGTATCAGTGTTCCTATTCTTAAGCAGAGAGCTTTATCCAACTGTTGTTTTGTTTGTTATATATTTAATAATTATTGTATTTGGCTACAAGGCTTGGCTGAAATCAATGAATACGCATGAGTAATATTGAGAATTTTCTTAACACAGCTGAAAAAGATATTGCTTTGATAAAAACTATTCAGAAAACAAAATTTTCAGAGGTTTATGAGTGCAGGTTGGATGGTAAGGATGCCATTCTTAAAATTAAGACAGACTGTACCTTTGAAAACGACATTGGCATTGAAGAAATAATTGTTAATCGACTTCACAAACTTAATTTAACACCGCGAATTTTACATGCTGATACACAAAAAAAAGTAGTGATATACGAAAAAGTGATTGGTTCTGATCTGAGCACAGTTCCTAAAGCAAATATTATCTCTAAATGCGCAAAGCAACTAAAGAAACTTCACAACTCAAATATTGTTTGTGACGATTGTAGTTCATTCAAGAGTAAAATTAAGAAATATGAGCATGCCATTGCTCAAAAAACGTCAAACTTATTCTATCGAAGTGCTTTCATGTTTATTTATAAGTTAGCAGCAAGGGATAAACATCAGGTGTTTTGTCATAATGATTTGAACTTATCCAACATAATGTATTCAGATGATATTTTTTTCATTGATTGGGATTATGCCGGTTTCAATCATCCTTATTTTGACCTCGCTCTACTTTTTAATGCTATGAATTTGACAAGCAATGAAGAATATAACTTTTTAAGCATCTATGCCGATCAGGAAAATAATATTGATCACGATTTATTAAAAGAATATAAAAAAATGTCTTTGTACGTCGAATACTTATGGATTGTTGCAACATCTAGCCAAGAAAACCCCAAATACGCCACGCGTTTTGATGAGTTAACCACACTTCTTCGATAGGTTTTATATATTTACATATCCCTTGCTTTTTACATATAAAATATTTATATTTATCTAAATTTTTACAAAAAAATTTACAAATAGTACTAATTAACATAAAAAACTATGAAAATTGCAATAAATGGCTTCGGCAGAATCGGTAGAAATATCGTTCGTTCTTACTTATCAAAAGATCAGATTTGGAAAAAATTCAATCAAATTGAGATTGTGGCAATAAATGATTTAGGTTCTCCAGAACACAATGCACATTTATTGAAATATGATTCAGTTCATGGAAAGCTGGCAAACCAAGTATCATCAACAGATAAATCAATATCCATTGATGGTAATGAGATTGCTTGTTTCAGCGAAAGAGATCCTAGCAACCTTCCATGGAAAGAGTTAGATGTTGATTTAGTTTTTGAATGCACAGGTTTCTTTGCATCCAAAGACGGATCTCAGAAACATCTTGATGCTGGTGCTAAAAGAGTATTAATCTCTGCTCCAGCAAAAGGTGTTGATAAAACAATTGTTTACGGCGTCAACCACACATCTTTAACTAAGGATGATCTCGTAATTTCAAATGCATCATGCACAACTAACTGTTTAGCTCCTCTTGCTAAAGTCATCAACGAAAAGTTTGGCATTACAAATGGCTTAGCTAATACAATACATGCCTATACCAATGATCAATCTTTACTTGATGTTTATCATTCAGATTTGCTGAGAGCAAGAGCTGCAGGTGTTTCTATGATTCCAACTAAGACAGGTGCAGCAAGTGCAGTTGGTCTTGTCCTCCCAGAATTAAATGGGAAATTGGATGGCTTAGCTATCAGAGTACCAGTTTCAAATGTATCGCTTCTAGATTTTACCTTCACATCAGAAAAATCATTTAGTATTGATGAGCTAAATGAAGCTTTAGAAGCAGCAGCCACTAATGGTCTAAGTGGTGTTTTAGATATCAATAGCATTCCATTAGTAAGTACAGATTTCGGTGGTGATCCACATTCATCTATTTATGATAAATCTCACACCCGTCAGGTAGGGAATTCAACAAAAATTCTAGCCTGGTATGACAATGAGTGGGGCTTTTCAAACAGAATGTTAGATGTGGCTTCATATTTAAACCAGAACGTCTCACTTAAATCATTAGCTGCTTAAGTTCTTGAAATAAAAATACTAATACTTAGATACTCTAGATGAGATTTTTATTAGTATTTTTATTTTCTATGTTCACATATGCTCAAAACTCTGACAATAAAGCCTCTTGGTATGTCTACACTGACCAGGTGATGGGTGGCAAATCAAAATTAAGTGCAAATTTTACGGAAGGTGTTGTAAAGCTTGATGGTGAAGTCACAACAAAAAATAATGGCGGCTTTGTTAGGTTAGCGCACAGACCTGACGAAATAAATAAAAATGCCAAGGGCATTAAATTCAAAGCCAAAGGCAACAACGAAGCTTATGAAGTTCACGTAACATTAAAGGGCATGAAAATGCCACCTTGGTCATATCTGAGCACATCATTTGATGTAAATGATCAGTGGAATGAATACCAAATTCTATTTTCTGACCTCAAGAAAAACGGCATGATGGCTGCATCCATGAAGCCTAAAAACATCAGAGAAATAAGCATTGCAGGCTACGGCCGTGATTTCAATGTTGATCTAGAGCTTAAAGATATCGAGCTGTTCTAAAACCAAGAAAATTTTTGAACCTTTTTCCATTTTTCCGTTCCTAAATAATAAGGGGGCTGAAATATGGATAAAAATGAAAGGATGCAAAGGTCAGAGAGAGCACGTAATAGAAGGCACGAAAACCAACGCATCGTTGAAGAAAGAACTTTAAACTTTTATCAAAAATTAAAAAGAGAAAAAATTAAAAAGAAAAAGACAAATCCTCATTAAATGAGTAATATCTTTTTATATGAAAAATCTCAATAGACTTGTTTTTCTATTAAGTCTTTCCTTTATTGGTCTAACCACGCTTGATCAATCATCTCATGTTCTTGAAGATCATGGCATAAGTGAGAATATTGAGCACGTTGCATGTGTTCTAGAAAACCCAGAGCCACAAACATTCGAAGTAGCTGTAAATAATTTTATTTCGTTTGATATTGAAGCTGGTCTATCAGTTTTTTTATACCCTTCTAAAGTTTATAGTTTTAACTCAAGAGCACCTCCAAAAGAATCTTAATCCCAAATATTTTAGATTAAGTTTTTTTTAAGGAGGTAAAATGAAAAAACATCATATTTTAATTTTAATACTAAGCATTTCGAGCTTTTCACATGCTCAAGATGTTGAAGAAGTTGTAACTTCTGCTCTTGCAGACCCGTCGCAAATTGAAAATCCACTCCATTTGGTTAAAAGTGTTGATTTGGAGGCTGAGCCGACCACTAGTTTAGGTGAAGCTTTAGATAATTTAGCGGGGGTAGGTTCTGCTGACTATGGTGCTGCTATTGGCCAGCCAATTATTAGAGGCCTATCTGGCGCACGGATAAAAGTACTAAATAATGGGTTAGTTGTTAGAGATGTTGCAGGCATTGGTGCTGATCATCCTAATGACATAGATCTTAGCAATGCTACACAGGTCGAAGTAGTTAGAGGTCCATCTTCATTGCTTTATGCAAATGGAACCATTGGTGGAATTATAAATATTGTCGACAATTCAATTACAAAAACCGATTTTGATGGTTTTTCTGGAGGTCTTGGTTATGAAATACAGGAAGTCAATGATGGCAGTGTTTCAACTTATAACTTTCAGCATAATGTTGCCGGTCTTAACTTTTATTTAAGTGGGTTGGATTCTGATTTTGAAAATTATGTAACTCCGAGAGGGTCTGTTATTGAAGATGGAATGAAAACTGATGAAAGCATTGTAATGAATTCAGATTCTGCCGCTGAGACAGGTAAATTTGGAGTTTCTAAGACAGGAGATTGGGGCTACATAGGCATGTCACTATCATCTGCGGAAAGAGTTCATGGTATACCTTTTCATGGTGAAGAACATGAAGAGCATGATGAACATCACGATGATGATCATGAAACTATGGATGAAGATGAACACGAAGGTGAAGAGCATGATGAGCATGAAGGCGAAAGAATATTTGCCATGACTGAATCTGATATCTTCACTTTGCAGGGTTCATTGAACTTAGGTAATGGTTTAGTAAACAAAGTTGATTACTTCTTAACAACTTCAGAATATTCATTGATGGAACAGCATGCCGAAGAGCA